>WNFW01000043.1_pt1 | contig 60582 bp, 96 predicted proteins | sample 5400131 | NCBI WGS metagenome assembly WNFW01 (sample SAMN13153362, study PRJNA577476) | soil metagenome | isolation source: 20 cm soil or saprolite under grassland replicate 1 | place: USA:California | collected 2016-06-15
GCCATGAACGCAAAAAAGGCGCGGCATATAGCACACGCGCCTATCACTCTTTATTTCGCTCTATCTGGATTAAGCCACGTTCTCACGATTTGCAGGATGTCCGTCAGCATCGGGATCATCCTCAGTCGTATACAACTCTTCGGGCGCTATTTGCAAAGCATCCGCGAGTTTCAGCGCCGTGCTAATGCGCGGTGGTGTGCCCGACTCAATGCGCGAAATGGTCGCCTCGGTCAGTTCAGTCCTCTCTGCCAATTTCTCCTGGGTAAGAAATCGCTTCAGTCTCCAGTAGCGCAGTCGTGTCGGTCTATGCATCGTTCTCTCTCCTTCATCGCTTTCCTACTCTCATTCCCTATCATTATACGCAAGATATAGCTAAACCACAATATCCTACGCATAAACTTGATTTAAGAACTACAATAGGTTATAATAAGATTATCATTTGATTAACATAGGATAGGCAAAATACGAGGGGCAAAAGGAGCAACCATGCAGATCAAACAACGCATCACGGTAGACCAAGCAAAAGAGTTATCCGAATCCGCGCAACGACAACTAGCCGAATGGCTAGAGCACAACGTAGGCGATGGTGATCCCGTGCACGTCTTCATCCCGCAAGAGGAGTACGGCCAGTACGATGGCGAGTTCTTGGGCATGTGGGATCAGGAGTTCGAGTTCGACTATCCCGATGAGCGTATCGGGAAGCTCAAGAACCACGAAGGTACGATCATTCCCCTTATGGATATCGGACAGATGTTGCAATTCCTTGCAGACCTCGATGTAATGCCTGTCACCTTGCCATTCAGCCCTGTAGAACTTTGTGATGAGTTATGGTCGCAGTGCAAAGAGGAACTCGAACAGCCACTCTAACCCCAAAGGAGCAACCAGTGAAGAAACGCCCAATAGAGGCATCCACGATAATGCAGCAACTTCCCTTACCTCTTGAGGAAATTGTCATCCATTGCTTCTTTGGGTGCAAGCATATTGTGCAAGCAACTTGTCCATTAGAGGCACACGCTCTAATGGAGCAACACTATGAAGTGAGGCATGCACATCAGATCCAGAGAGCCATAGCATATACAACCGGCAAATAAGGAGCAACCATGCCAGAAGAACGCGCATCCCCCAATTACGAAGCGGAGACACTCCGCCAGTTGCATTGTCTCGTCGAAGAGAATCATCAATTGTTAATTGAGCGCCAAGAGGCATACGCACTCTTGGAGAGATACCATGCTCAAACGACTCTTCTCCTCCATCGATGGGACACGGGCACCGACCCAACAACAACGGTAGCAACACTCCGCAAATTACAAGAACGTGGTGCGGAGTTGCTAACCCACTTGGTAAAGGAGGCAGGCAAGTCATGAACACACAACCCTGTCCATTCTGCCCGCTCATGCTTCCGGATCAACCCGATCTGTGGGAACGCATTGGTAACGATTTCTTTGGTGAACCCGCCATGATTGGTGATGTACATTCTTGCGGATCATGTACAGAGGTAGGCGAGGAACACACGCAATACTGGCTCGATTTACTGAAAGGCGTTGCATCGTCAAGTGACCCCATAGCTACAAGCTAGGGGCTTGTCCCTCACCGCGAACGGTGGAGACGATAGGCCGCTTGACGGGCGACCCACTCAGGACAGATATACCATCCTGAGCAAGAGAAGCAACGTACTTCTCCCGAATGTTGTAACTGGCGTTTAAGTCAGCATTGAGACAATAGCCACAGGACCGGCAAAGGAAGAGACTTTGAGAACGGCGATTGTTACGCGCTTGGTGCCCACAGCGGCTACAGGTCTGCGAGGTATGACGAGGGTCAATGCGCGCGACCTGGATACCGCGCGCTTCTGCCTTGTAGGTGATAAAGCCGAACACCTGCGCAAAGCTCCAACTATGGAGTCTGCGTTGTGTGTCGGTATGCCTCTTCATCTTCGCGCGCGAACGAATGTAGGTCAGGTTCTCAAGCACAATCGTCGAGCCAGGCGTGGTGTGCTGCACGATGCGTTTGGAGAGGACATGATCGTGATCTTTGCGTTGCCGAAACAGTTTACCAGAAAGTTTGCGCAGATGTTTGCGCGCGCTCTTGGTGCCTTTGGCTTGCAACGTACGACGGAGACGGAAGATACGGCGTTCCTGCTCTTTCCAACGCCGCTCTCCCAGAAACGCGCGGTGAGAGGTCACCGCTGGACGGGTAAGTCCCAAATCGACACCTACCACCTCATCGGTACGCAGGGTAGCAGGATCAGGAAGGGAAACGACAATATGCAGGCTCCACCGCCTCTTACGGCAGCAGAGATCAGCAGAACAGACTTTGCCACCGATGTAGTCGCGCGCGTACTCAGGGACGGTAAAGTCCAACTGAAGACGTCCAGCAATCGTGGCGAGACTGCACGTCTGTGTTTCCCACTTGACCCAGTAGGAGCGTTGGTCATAGCGAATAGGGCAACAGGTCGCGCGCGGTACGCCCGTCTTCCGCCCCTTTTTGAGACGATCCAGCGCACTCTTGACGGCTTCGGTGGCTTTCACGCGCGCAGCACACACCAGTTGTGCAGGAAGGTTGGGGAACTCAGCACGCAGGGGGTAGTACGTCTGTTTGTGCAGTTCGGTGCCATTGCTACACCGCGCGGTAAATCCCACACGCGCCACCTCATTGAAGCACGCGGTGTGCTCAAGAAGGGTTTGCTGCAACGCGCGCGACTGCTCTGGTGTAGGGTGCAACTGCACAATAATCGTTCTCTGCATGCAAGAAGTATATCATATACAGCGAGATTTGTAAACGCTCTCACGATTTTTGCATCTGCGGATGCCTTTCCTTCCTCCCCATGTGTAGAAGCACAGGGGTATCCAGAAAGGACGAAAAGATGATAGAGATATACGGGAACAGGAGCGCGAGATGAACAACCATCGTGATACCGCAGCCATGCGCGCCTTCTTTAGCGCGATGGAATCTGCCATCAGCGACACACTACCAACACAAGAGGAGAGTATGGAGCTATCCACCAGCGAACTCTATCTCATCCTCACAGCACTCACCTTTGTTGGCTATATCGAGACAGCAGCAAAGATCAAGCAGTTTCTCATGTCGCAGGACGAGAAGACGTTCCTACTGCATCTCGTCCCTGAACAGCGAGAGGAGGAGCATTAACATGGAACTTTCACGCGATACGCTTCTACGTATCCAGCACGTCTTCCACGAGACTGGATACATCGGACTTGCTGACACGCTCGGTGCCTTCCTGGTGGCATCTCAGGAAGAGGAGACGTTTATGCTACTGAGCAAGGCACAGCAAAACGAGCGAACGCTCTCCGAGGTAAAGATGATGATGGAGCGAGTCAGGGAGCAGCGCAAGCACGCGGCAGTAGCAGAGATTGCCAATCAAGAGGGGATGTACGACTAGCATGAAGCATCGTGACACTTGGACCATCAACGCATTCCTGCGGGAAATGGAACGAAGCATTCTAGAGACTGTCTTTTGCTGTGGCTGTGGTGAGGAAGTGGATATTACAGAATGCTCAGAATGTTGGGAAAACAACGCAGAGGGGGAGACAATTATCCTCCACTTATGCAGGGAATGTACTAAGAAGAGGGAAGAGGAGCAGTAGCATGAGATATTTCATCGATGCATATGATTATGTCGCTTTTTGTCAGCTTTTCGGCACCATGATGGACCTTCCCGCAGGCTATCCCCACTATATCCGTGACCTGCAATATGTCTTAGATGTGCTTGGGATTGCTGACGAAGCGTTGCCACCACAGGAAGAGGGAACGCATAACGCACTAGAGGATGCCAGACACATCGGGAAGTTGTGGGGCTATCTCATATGCCATGATGCTTGGCAATAAAATGAGAGGAGCAAGCATGATCGAGATACCAGAGCAAGCAGCGAGCCTACACATGAGTAGTGTCATTCTCTGGACGAATGGAATAGTCATGGTTTTTGATGACAGAGGACAGCAGATGCCAGCGTACCAGGGCTATTTTGAGGCAGTGGCACCGCGTATCAATGCCGTTTTTCGTGGAGCATGGGAGTATGGCGATTGGAACAGGGGGATTATCAGCAATGCGCCGTTGCCAATGAGAGCGCACTGAGGGGTTGCCCCCTCACGCAGCACTCTCTTCTTCGAGTTCATCATCGAAGACAGAAGCAGTTATTTCGTCTCGTTCCTCTGGCGTACATTCCAGAGCCTTACACCAATTAATCAGGCTCTCTGCTGACGGACGAGACACACCTATCATGGCACGGGCCAGGGGGACACGTTGGAAACCATATGTTCGGGTAAAGCTATTTACGTTCAACCCTCTCTCTTTCAGCTTTGCGCTCATGAGGGATCTAAAACGCTGTGGATTAAACTTCTTTTCTCTATTCACGCCGTTCTCCCACTCTTATTCTGTATCTTGACAGTATACATTATCCATGTTATACTTACCTTGTATCTTGTTGATATACATCTATCATACATTGCATTGAAAACAATTGTCAAGAGCAGAAAGGACTGAGGAGAGATGGAATACAACGATTATTACACATTTGAAGCTCGCAAGAGTGATTATGTTGTCAAGACGCTGGTGCTGCGTGCCTATTCCGAAGAAGAAGCCTATGAAAAGACATACGAGCGCACACCTGAGGGATGCTCCCTTGAGTTAGTTGAGATCGAACCGGCTATATAGCAAGAAGAGGAGCTACGAATACTGGAAACACATGTCAAGTGGCGAGGTCTACGCCGTGATGGTGAAAGACGGAAGAGCCTATCTCGCTGATGTCCCACTGCATCACAGCGAAGTCACAGCAGAGAACCTGCGTGAATTGACCTGGAGCACTGGCTTAACGAGAACAACGATGATTTCGGATTGCATGAGATCGACAAGGAGAGGCGAATGTACAAATATCCACTAACCACCAGCCAAGAGGCACGTAGCAACCTGGACCACAAAGCAGCCAATGATGGCTATGACGATGCCACCGCAGATTTTTCTTGCTATGTAGTTTTACCCGATAACGTGAGAGAGCAGGCTAACAACCACGTCAACACCGCGCTGGACACAATCGAGAACCTGACCGACGATCCCGAAGAGTACCGCGCTCGCTATGTGGCTGCGTACAGCAAAGCCTACGCAGAGCAGATCGCGTCGCGGCAGGAAGACGAGAAGGAGTAACCACAAATGGACGCTAAACAGATTATCAGCTTCGAGAATGGCAAATTGTACATCAAATTGGAAGAGCGATTCGACACCTCTCGTATGGAAGTACGCGCTACCCTGGCAGAGATTACCCGTGACCATGTACACGTCGTCAAGGCCGACAGTCATGGCGAGATATCCTCTACCAGCATGACACTCCCTGCTGTGCAGTTTGCCCTGCTCACTGAGGGAATGCAGATGGTTGAGCAGTGGTGGGATAAGCCCTCACTCAAAAAGGGTGAGGTACTGCTTGATTGCGGTTGCATTATCAACTGGGACAAAGAACAAGAGTTTCTGCATGACACCCACGAAGAGTATGAAATGCCATTCCAGAACAAAGAAGTCTATTGCGGCGAACATGAATGCTATGCGCGTCTTCATCGCTTCAACTGGCAAGATTTTTGCGAGGATGAGGAACAAGAGCAGAAGGAGGAGCAACCCGCATGACAGATTTACAGATTGGCACAGTAGTAGTCATTCAGGCACTAGAAGACTACCCCAACGAGTATCAGGGCAGAATAGGGCAACTCGTCAAGATCGATGCCCACGCTGACGATGGTGATGCCTTCGGCGTACAACTGCTTGGCAGAAAGACGACTATTGCCTACTTCTGGCGCGAGGAACTGGAGATTGTAGAGAAGGAGAAGCAACACGCATGACTAAGTGTGCAATCTGTGGAGGTGATATTCCTGATGTCAGGGGTGCCACTATGAAACGTATACAAGAACCTGTCGGCATAGAAATCGAGGGACGTGTGTTGCCCCTCTATACGCTCCAGTACGCTCATCCTCACTGTCACGCTGGAAGGGCAACATCCGCAGAGGAGCATGTACAACGGATGTTGCCAGTGTATTGGCAGATGAAACCTGTTGAACAAGAGGCAATCTTGAGAGAGGTAAGAGGAGAACCCGCATAACAAAAGCGAGACGTACCCTTTGAACAAGTCATTATCAATCAGAAAAGAGAGAATTAATGCAGAGTTATAACAACGATCCACTGTTAAAAGTCATGTTACTCGAAGAGACCAGGACACATCGCGAAGCAGACCAGGTTATACAGGGGACCTATGGGGATGTTATTGATGGCAAGTGGCGAGGGTGCGCGGTAGGATGCGCGATCCACAGCCTCAACAGTCGACTAGGAACCGATTACGAGACCTCAGATCATGCCGTGTATGAGGAGGCACTAGGTATCCCTGAATGGCTCGCCCGCTTGGAGGATACGATCTTTGAGCATTTACCGAGAGAACAGGCGATGCTCTGGCCTGAACAATTCACAGAGTCCATTCCCGTTGGTGTGTCTGAGTTTTCCCTTGAGCGCGTGAAGTGGCAATTTTGCGCATATCTGTTGAAGGAGAATATTGAGCGCGTCCTCACGCTAGAAATTGCTGACGAGTTGAAGAAGCAAGTAGTGTCTGCTGTACGACGAGTATTGCTCGTACATGAAACGGCACTCCAGACAGAGAGATGGGACGAGTCTGCTGCTCGGTCTGCTGAGTCTGCTGCTCGGTCTGCTCGGTCTGCTGCTCGGTCTGCTGCTTGGTCTGCTGAGTCTGCTGCTCGGTCTGCTCGGTCTGCTGAGTCTGCTGCTTGGTCTGCTGAGTCTGCTGCATACGAAAGATACGCCGAAGAACTCCTGCGGCTTTTACGATCTGCGGAGTAACACAAAAGCGAGCTACGTCCTGCAAGATTAGTAGCTCGCCTCTGCTAGTTCGGAAACCAGATACCCCATGATACCTCGCAAGCAAGCGAGGCGTCAAAGCCTTTGCGCCCATCGTGGGCTAAACCGTAGAAACCCGTAGAGTAACCAGTGCAAAAACCCGTACACAAAATACATGTACAGGAGTATTAACTCGTATGCAGTCCATATTTTACGATATTGCCCCAAATGTACCAGGGGATGACATAGATACATTCGCATTCTCAACCACACGAACCAACACGAATCCACATAAAACAACGCGGTACAACAAATCGCACAAACGCTTGCACCATACACAAGTAGATGGTATACTAACAAAGAGACGAGAAACTATAGAGGAGAGAGAAAATGGCTATTATGATGGAGGAATTTCTTACTGTAGAGGAAATTGCTACGAAGCTCAAGTTGTCAGAGGAGACAGTCAAGCGTATGCTTCGACAGAAGATGCTGCCAGGGTACAAGATCAGTGGATCGTGGCGTGTGGTACGGCAGGACTTAGAAGACTTCTTAGCCAGTCAGAAGAACATTCAGGAAGACAAAAAATAAAAGCGGAGAATGCACCTCCGCTATTCAAAAGGCTTGTAGCCACTCTATTGTTTTCGGTCGGGACAACTGCAAACGATAGAGCTAGTAGATGCTACCCTTTTACTATACCAGATAAGTTGAGAAATTATCAACCTTCTATCTGGCATGGTGGGTGGCTAGAAGGGTATGTCATGAGTGGTTATGTAGATTACACAGGGCAACGTATAGATCATGTTACCGTATTATATTCCAAGACAACAGTTAGTAGAACAAGGACAAGAGTAATTTGGGTTTGTAGATGTGATTGTGGTCAAATAACCAATATCGCAGCTAGCACTATGGGGAAAAGGGACGTAAGAAAATGTTGTCCTCATTGTCGCAAACAATCACTACCATTCCATTTCTTTGACCCAAAGAGCGAGCCACGCGTCCTAACATCTAATGCGCTTCAAGTATACAATACATACAAGCAAACAGCGGCAAGACGACATTACAAATTTGAAATTACACCAGAACAATTCCTTGAACTAACCGCAAAGGAATGTTACTACTGTGGTGAACCACCCTCAAGATCTCTCTTGCGAATGGGACAAATCCCCTTTATCTACACAGGCATAGACCGCATTGATAACTCCAAAGGATATACCATTGATAATTGCCGCCCCTGCTGTACGCAATGCAACATGGCAAAAAATACACTGACAGAGCGGGAATTCTACATATGGGCAACAAAAATGCTAAACAATGTAGTTGCTCATCACGCAATAGATGAGGTGATGTAATGAGCACACCACATGAGAAGAGAGACAATAACAATTACGCAGATCATTTTACAAGGATACCTAATATCCTTTTCGATTCTTACAAGCATCTAACTAAAGAGGAAAAATGGTTATTTGCTTCTCTACGCTGTTTATGTTGGGACGATTCCACACCAAAGTATCGTACGCTGCGAGATTTGTCAAATGATACAGGGTTCTCCATTGGAGCACTTAGCAAGATGCTGCCGCGCCTACATATCGTTGGACTCATCCACGCAGAAATCAAACGCAAACGTACAAAAGACGGTAAAGAGGCGGGCAATGCGCTCTACCACATCACCATCATAGATATTTGGGAACAGAATAGGCAGTTCTATTCTTGTTCACCAAATGAACAAGTTGATCCATCAGATATTCTTGTTCACCAAATGACACAAGCCTGTTCACCAAATGACACAAGCCTGTTCACGAAAAGTGACAGGCTTGTGTCATTTGGTGAACTCGATCAAGCACAAACTGAGCACACTAAAGACATTAATAATAAGACTACATTAAAGACTACAAAGAAAGAGAGTATTGCGGTGTCTAACGACACACGCACCTCTCCCACATCTTTTGAGAATGATAATAATTCTCAGTTATCCTTGTCTGATAAAGATAACGTTAGCACTGCTAAAAACGCGCCACAATCAAAATCTGACGGGAAAGATATCTCGCACCTACAAAGAGATGATAATAATTCTCCTGGCTCCACAACAATGCTACAAACGGCAAAAAACACTATTGTAGATGAGGTGCCTACCCCTAATCAACAGAACATCGAATTGACTGGTTCACCATCCGATAAGCAGGCTTCGTATAGGCAAGCGAATACAGGGAAACGTGATGGAGCCTACACCCCTTTTGTGGTCCCTAGTGCTTTACAGGATCGTGTGGCTCAGGTCTATGTCAAATTGGATGAGCAACGCCGCGAGGTGACGAAAGATCCTGCACAATGTTTTGTCCCTGACGAGGAGAGTGATCGTGCAATCTGCGATCTCCTCAAGGGGAGAACCGTTACCCCTAAACGTATGGAAACCCTGTTTAAGCACCTCTGGAATGAGCCTCGCAATCAGATGTCAGGTTGGTTTACCCGCGAACATATGACCGTCAGGTATATCTGCCAGGAATACAAAAAGCGTGAGATGGCCCTTATTGCCGCTGAACAAAAGGATGCAGCCAAAGGGATCATGCGTACCGTTGGGGGTTATACCTTCAAGCCAGAGGAAGACGATGATGAAGAGTTGACCTATGTGAACTTGAAAGATTTGAACAAGGGAAGGAAGCGCGCATAATGGAGAAGCTTTCAGAGAAGCATGTCCCTTTCAGTAAAGAGGCTGAGCAAGGAGTACTGGGAAGTCTCATTATTGATCCTGAGGCAATTAATCAGGTGGCAGACTTCCTCACTCCTGAGCACTTTTATCGTGAGGCACATCATCTTATCTTCAAGGCAATGCTGCAATTGCATTACCGCCATGAACCTGCCGACTTTGTGACGCTCACTGCTGAATTAGAGCGGATGGGAAGCATCGGGGTGTGTGGTGGATCTGGATATCTCGCTGATTTGATTGACAAGGTGCCAACATCATCCAACGCGGAGCATTACGCGCATATTGTCGAGAAGAAGTCTCTTTTCCGCTCGCTGGCTAGTGTAGGCTCTGATATCGTAGCGCGCGCATTCGCAGAAGATGATACCGCGCTCCCCTTTGCTGAAGAGAGTATCTATCGCCTTGGGAATCAGGGGAGTAGCAGTGCCTCTATTGTCTCGCATAGACAGGCGGTAACCACCTACCTGGAGAAACTTGAGGAGATGCACAGTCGTAACCTGCGCGGTATTGTAACGGGCGTGCCAACCGGATTTAAGTTTCTAGATAAGAAACTTGGTGGGCTGCGTCCATCAGACCTGATCATCCTTGCAGCACGACCTGCGGTTGGTAAAACTTCGCTATTGCTCAATCTTGCTGATCATGCGGTACGTTCAGGGTATCGCGTGCTGCTCTTTAGTATGGAGATGTCTCGTGATCAACTCATGCAGCGCTGGTTTGCAATGGAGGCGGGTGTCGATCAAATGAAATTGCGGGATGCTCGCCTCTCAGATGATGAGTGGGAACAGGTCTTCGATGCAGGGCTACGGCTAACGCAACTTCCTGGTGAACTGTTTATCGATGATACCTGTGGACTCTCTAGTACCGCCATGCGTTCAAAAGCGCGCCGTCACCAAGCAGAGTATGGGTTGGACCTGATTGGTGTAGATTACTTGCAACTTGGCAAGGCTCCCAACGAAGATGGGCGTAAGTATCAGGAACGCCGTCTAGAGGTGGAAGAGGTGTGTCGTAACCTCAAGTATCTGGCGCGTGAATTACAGGTGCCGGTCCTCTCTCTGGCGCAACTCTCACGTGCAGTAGAGCAGCGAGCAAACAAAATACCCCAACTCTCCGATTTGCGTGAGGCAGGCGGCATTGAAGCTGATGCGGATATCGTTTTGTTCATGCACAAAGATGAGGATATTGCACGTGATGCGTCAGAATATGATATCAACATCATTATTGGCAAGCACCGCAACGGGCCAGAGGGCGTCATTCCCTTGCGCTTTATTGCCTGTCAGACGCGATATGAGAGCGTGATGCCGATGGAGGTAGTGCGATGAATATAAAAGCGATTGAGACGATCTATAACGGGTATAAATTTCGTAGTCGCCTTGAGGCTAGGTGGGCAACCTTCTTCAATGCGCTAGGGATTGAGTATTGGTATGAAAAAGAAGGGTTTAGCTTGGGCGGTGTGCCATATCTACCAGACTTCTATCTTCCAAGGCTAAGTTATTGGATTGAAGTGAAGCCCGATGTTCCAATGGATGATGAACGTGAAAAGGCAATCCGCCTTTGTATTGATTCGGCAATGACAACCATCATCCTTGCTGGTGACGCATGGACTACGGTCAAGTGTTTTAACTTTTGTTCCACAATTCAGACACGAGAGGAAATAACTGCCAAGTATGAGAAGTATGAGGATTCTACGGTAAGTTGGATAACCACTACAGAATGCATCATAAATGATAGAGATACACATCGTCTGATGGGGTACAACCTTGTATCTGGTTATGTTTGGAGTGAGTCGGTGTGGTATGAATGCGGGAAATGTGGACATGTGAGTATTCTGGGCATAGGCTTGTCTTGTTGCGCTTGCGATCCTCCCGATTTCCAAATGGATACCCCACGATTGCAAGAGGCATTCACAAAGGCACGTCAAGCACGATTTGAGCGAGGTGGCGCATGAACGAATGGATGAGCATGCGTAGTACGCTTCCTGCGAGGAGAGTGTGATGAAATGTGCAAATGAGGGATGCATGAATGATGCGTCGATGCCAGAGGGACGCGGGCGACCGGGAAAGTTCTGTTCTCCCAACTGTCGTCTCCAATCTCATCGCAGGCAGAATCATGAAACGAAATTCAGTGAAACGAAAATACAACCGGATATCCTTTTCTACTGTGGACTCAATGAGCGATATTGGAATCATCACGCAGTCGAGCCTGGTGAGTACGTATGCATTGCACCATTTACCAGTTCCGAGACGAAGGACAAAGAGACAGGGAAGGGCACGCGCTCTCTACGCAAAACGCACGTGCTTATTGATGATCGCAAGATCAAGCATGTAATGATTGACTCCTGTGCATTCTCCGAGCGTATTGAGTTACATGATGGCAAGATCGTGAAGAATGAGCGGTTGTCCTTCAATGATGCTCTACAACGTCAAATAGCACATGCTTACGAGTTCCGCTATGCTCATCTGGTCGAGTCTCTCGTTAGTTACGATGTGCTCATTGATGAAGTATGGCAGAATGGGGAGCGCAGCAAAGAACGCTGGTCAGTGGCATCTGCTGAGTATGCGGTACAAGAGACGGTGAAGGCCGCTCGTTATCTGGCATCACAGAGACGTAGAATTGATGGTGTCTTTGGGCATCATGTACGCCTCATCCTCTCAGCACAGGGTGTAGATGCTGAGCAATATACGCGATGTGCCAGGGAGATTGTGAAGGTACTCAAGCCTGACGATGATATCTTTGGGCTCGGTGGCTTTTGTATTACCGGGCTCATGCGTCATATGATGTTGCCAGCTGCCGCCACGATCTTGCCGCCTGTGTTTGAAGTGCTAGGGAAAGCAGGAGTAAAGAGGGTACACGTCTTTGGGGTAATTATCCCCGCTCTGCTTGGCTTCTTGCTTCGCCTCTGTGATGAGTATGGTATCCAATTGTCTACCGATAGCGCAGGGCCCTGCGTTGAGCCTGCCCGTAATGGCAACTGGGGCTATGGCTCATGGACGAATCCAGGGTACAAGGTGGCTCCCATTCTGGAGAGTTGCAAGGTGCTTGATGAACGTGGGAATAAGGCCCCTACCTGCTCGCCAGAGACAGTGTGCAGAGGGCTAGATCGCATACGTCATACAGCACTTACCCGTGACTATCTAGCAAACTTCCGAGAGCGTGAGCCTCATCTGGTGAAGATGTTGCCCGTTCCAATTTTACCTACCTGTACACAAATGCGCTGGGAGGATATCGCATGATCAAGACATTGCCCAACACTACTCAGCACTTTGAAGTGCATACGCTCGCTATTCCTGCCTGTTGCCCCGTCTCGAAGAATCCACAAAAGGGCATAGTGAAGATCATGTATCATCCCCATAGGCTCGTACTTGATATCATTCCACTTGCGGGATATATCCACTCGTTTCGTGGCGGTCTCTACAATGACGCTGGCGAGCTGATAGTGCGCGATATGGAGGGCATGATCAACCGTATCGCGCATGACTGCTGTGTGGCGCTGAATGTGCCCGTGAGAGTGTATGCCCATCTAGAGGTGTTACCACGTCAGCAGACGGATATTCGGGCGAGAGCGTATCCAGAGAGTGAGGGCGAGTGATGGGGCGCAAAAATGAGCATTATCCCCCTAGCATCCCGTACGATGAGTGTATGCATTGCTATGTCTCATTGCGCGGTCGTCTGCTCCAGGTGGAGCGCATGAGCGATGCTGAGTTCGATCTGTTTCTTGCATTGTCGCTGCGTAACCTCTACCGCGCAAGCAGGACGCCGCTTACTGCATACAAGCGAGCGTGGGCAGAGTTGCATCCAGTCGGGCCAAAGTGGGACAATTGTGATAAGTGGTGGTGCATCTCGCAGTTGATGAAGATGAGCAAATTGGAAAAAGCAATCTTTGCGCCAGCACCCAAGAAAGAGCGGGTAGCATAATGGATCAGCCATTCCAGCGAGGCGATCCCGTCACCATCATACGCGAAGTGAAAGTGCAGAGCGTGATTATCCCACCAGGCACACATGCCACGTATCATCAGCGTATCCCGTTCGTGTTCATCGGTCCTGCATGTGATGTGATGATCGATGGGATGAGTGGACCGCATGAGTACCCACGTGTGGCGATATCTGAGGGAAGTATTGTACACCGTGATCTTGATAAATAGATGATAATCAATATATTGACATATATCGTATCATCTTGACCATCAGAGGCGTGATCCTATCCAAGTGAGCGTTACGATAATGCCTATCTCAAGCGTTTCTGATTGCGCCTCGCATTCCCCATCTTGCGAGGCGCTTTTTTGACTACAATGCCGCGATGGCTTCTCGGATGAGTTGCAACTCGTGTGCCTCGTCCTTGTTGCCTGCCTTCTCCGCTCGAAAGCCGTATTTTGCCAGTGCAGAGGCTTCCACTTCTTGCTCACTCATGCCAAAGTTGTGCAGACTGGCGAGTGTTGAGGCGAGGAACGATTGTCCTGTCTGCTGCTCAAGCTGGCAAGCGTAGTAGTAGAGATCAGCAGACTCGTGGAGTTGATGGAGGCGCGATTTGGTAGCGATAGCTTCTCTCAACTCTTGCCATTCGTGGTAGTATTTGGCCTCCAGATCAACGGCAGGCTGTAATCCGTCCACGAGGTTGGTATAGCCACGATAGATGGCTATCTGGCGAGCGCAGACCAGTACAGCCCCTTTGGTGGATGCGTCGATGGTGATGTCCATTCTACTCCCCCCAATAGTGTGCATTGCTAAATGGTGGCACATACGAAGACTGAGTGAATGGTTTCTTTGTCACCAAGCACATCCTGATGACATCGAGAATTCTTTCCTTCCAATCCATATCAGAGATTTGAAATTCTCCCTCTCGAATGCGGGTTGAGATGATGGTCAGGATCATTTCTTGTCGATACCGTTCAAATTGGGCAGATGAGGTTTCGGGAATTTTGTATACCTCTTGCCCCAAATCTTCTCGTAGCTTGTGGTTAGCTACGAGAAAAGTACCGATCTCCCATTGGAGAGAGATTTCTATTTCCCTCCAATTTCCATCATAGCCTGTCCTGTGTCGTACGAGGCTTTCATTTGCACTTACATGCTGATCGAATGCTGTTACTCTCTCGTTCTCATCCATTTATTTCTCTCCTGACTTGGTGGGCAGTGATACGTCCAGCCACTACTAGCGCTATCCTACAATGACTCTCGCCATGAGCAATCGCCTGACCGCGTAGGGTTGGCCTTCTACTGTTCGTATCGCGCTACGTCCGGTATCGGGAAACCGGATGTCTTCATATCTGCCAAGCGCAGCGGCGTATTGAGCCAGAGGCATGCTCACCACGTAGATTACTCCATCTTCTGGCTCTGGGAGATCGGTGATCTCGCCAAAATCCGTCTCTGCCTGCGGGATACTACCATTGAGCAGAGGCATATCATGATAGGACTGGCTAATCATGGCTCTATTACCGCTTGCCTGGATGACGATATCACTGTCAAGTGCTGTGGGCGTTGCGTCTTCTTGCAGGCGGATACGTACCGCATGCGGGGTAAGATTGATAAGTTTCATGTTCGTTCCCCTTCTCTCGTTTCCCCCAGCATACACAGTTGTTGCTGAGAATACATCCTCAATTGTTATGAAGTTTCTCGTTAAAACCTATGACTCTAGATCAGATTGCAACCAATCTAATTCGATGTCTTGTACCCTGCTCCCGCGCATCTTCGTGAAGCCATTGCCACGCAGCACGCTCACATCTTGCCCCATCCACTCAGGATTGCCGTCGCCAGTGTACGATCCGTAAAGGCCCTCGCGGGGACCGAGGAACTGCGAAACGATCTTGCCGTCATTGACGTAGACAGTCTGGATGCCAAAGCCATCATCAATAGACCGTGTGTAGACGGCAAATCCTTTTTTTGTTGCTTGCTGTGTCATCGGTGGTAGCCCTAACCTTTCTCTTACTGCCGCTTCGATATACTCACTTCGCTGATATTCAGGAACTTGTTTCTCAAGCTCGTTCAACGTCTCTTGTGTGAACATGACGTTGATACGCTGTTTACGCTCGCTCATCGTTCCCTCCCTTCGTGTTTCTCATGTGAATATTGTACAGTGTGTACACACTGGTTGTCAATAGATTTTACCACCACTTTTCGCGCTCGCCACAAATCCATTCTTCCCATCTGCTTTACCGCGTATCGATGAATTGTTATACTAGCCCTGATCTCTTACACATGCGAAAACCGAATAACAAAAAGACGCCTCCTCGCTGGATCAGGCGTCTTTTTGTTAGCGCGTGAGTCTGCTATAATCCACGTACATCAATTCGACCTGTCCCGGCTTTGCGATAGATGTATGAGCGTTGAGCCATACCTCCTCAACGCTTTTTTGCTGCTACTTCGGCATACGCCACCGCTTGAACAGTGCCTCCATCCCTAACTCCGCGTCACTCTTGGCTAACTGCTTCTCGATGGTGCCTTGCTTCAGTTCGTTTGCCAGTGCCAGGATAGCATCAATCACCTCGTGCAACTTCACCATCTGCCCCTGCAATCGCTCTATTTCGCGCTGTTGTGCTTCTGTGAGTGTGAGTAATAGCCAACGTCGTAACTGCTCATCGAAGAGGGGTAAGTGGTCGTGTTGCTCAGTAAAGACGGAAATAACGCGGTTCACCGTGAAGTCGTCGAGTACCCAGGGTTTTGATCTGACCGCTTCTAAGTTAGGTAGTTGCTCTTGTGCCGCTTTTAGTTCACCATCAATCATGTAGGTGAAGGTAGGCAGCATCTCTATGCCGTGATAGTGTGGTTCTTGGCTCATAAAGGTTCCTCTCTCTCGAAATATGCTCTCTAGTGTAGCAGGTGTGGCGAGAAGAACAGATGTTTGATTGATTTGTCTCCTGGTAAATTCGATACTTGAAGCATCATTGCGCTTTTACAGAAAAGCGATATCGCAATTTCGCAAAAATGAGAGGGGATATGATGTCAACAGTATTTAGTATCGCCCTGGAGAAGGGTGGTGTAGCAAAGTCTACATCAGGGCAGGCGCTAGCAGTTGAGGCTGCATGGGATGGTATTACACGTGAGTGGCCGCAGGCGAAGAAACGTTTGAAGCAGGCTGAAGCGCTTGGACCTGAACACGTTGCCACTGCACTTCAGGTATTGAAGCAGCGTGAGATTGCTATTTTAAGTGAGATACCACCTCGTGCTATTCTGGGAGCAGACGGTGATGCACAGCGCAACTTTGGTATGGGACTTGGGGTGATGGTCAGCAATGGCGAGCCAAGTATGAGTGAGGTGCTGCTCAATAGCGAATATGGCATTGACTACGCAGTTCGACAATCCTCTTCAGGTGTATACATCCTTCCAAGTACCTTAAATCTCTCAGAGGTGAGTGATGAATTAAAGGTTGACCGTGAACGCAGATTGCTCCAGGCATTTCGTGAAGCCGAAGGATATGAAGGGCACCCCATTCAAGTACAGGCTGTGGATCAGTACAAGGTTATTTTTATTGACTGTCCTCCCAACATGGGATTACTTACGATGAATGCTCTTGCCGCCTCAGATTACGTTCTTGTGCCCATGCAGGCGCATTTCTACGCCTATGAAGCGATGGCGAATCTGGAGAACACTATCGATATCATCAAGCGTAGACGAAAGATCAATCGCAAGTTAGAGATTGGTGGTATCTTTTGCAGCATGTATGATCCGCGCACAAATTTGAGCGATACCATCCAAAAGCAGTTGCGCCAGCGCTTTGGTTCATTGGTATTTGAGACGATTGTTCCGATGAATGTAGACCTGGCAGAGGCTCCCGTCTTCGGTCTCTCTATCCAACAATACAATCACCTCAGTGCAGGGGCAAAAGCTTATGCAGCACTCTATAGGGAAATCAAGGGAAGGTTCAACTTATGACGGATGAGAGCAAAAAGAAAAATGGTTTTCTCGCTGCTGGACTTCGGCAGGCTGTTCCTCCATCTGTCGCGCCGCTACCTCCACATTTACGACGTGGGAAGAGTCGGGAAACAGAACAAGAAGAGGGGACAGGAAAAGAGCAGGTGCGCGAAACTGCTTCTTCGCGAGATCAATCATCAGCAGAAACGCAAAGTGGCGAGATTACTGATGAGCAACTTCGCTATCTCGCGAGATTGTTACAAGAGGCTACTGCGAAAGAGCGAGAAGAGAAGAAGGCGAAACAGCAGAAAGAAAATGTTGCTGAACTGCTTATTCGCGCTCTTGCAGATACATCATTTAGTGACTTTCGCAAAATTGCAGAAACGCAACAGCGCAAAGTTACGCAAGGCGTGAATATCCCTGAAGCCCTCTTTACGATCTACAAGGGGAGCGCTAATGCTCTGACGATGAAAGGGAAGAAGATCACGATGGGGGATTTAATGGCGAAGGCCCTCATCAAGTATCTTGTAGAAGATATTCTTTCTGAGTTGGGAAAAGTGGAAGAGGAATAACATACAAAATAGAGAGGCTGGCAATTCCTCGCCAGCCTCTCTTGTTGCTGTTCTATAGATTACCGCTCACAAACTCATTGATCACTTGTGCTGTCGTGGTATCAAAACCCGCGGTGATCATTCCCCTACCCTCCCAACTACCATTGCAACCAAGGTTCCCTCTCAACAGGCTTTACAAGTCTTCCAAGTGGGATAGTTGCGAGGGGCGACCTATTTGATTGTGCAAGGGCGGTTGGAAGAGAAAAGAATTCTCAGGGATTGTTCCCTGACGGCCCGATCCAGTCCGTTTCTTTGGTTTGCGAGGCATCGTGCTCAAGATGACAATACCTGCCTGCCTCGTTTCAGGATATTGATAGCGGCATTTGTGTCTCGATCTAGCTCGGTGCCGCATTCACAACTATGCCAACGCTCGTCAAGACTCTTCTTTCTGACGGTGCCACATCCTGAGCAGACTTGGCTGGTATATTTGGGGTCAACTTGTAACAGTGTACGACCGGCCCATGCTGCCTTGTACGTACACAATTGTACAAACTGACTCCATCCAGCATCACTAATTGACTTGTTTAATCCCGATTTCGCGCTAGCTCCATTGGGTAAGTATTGCCCTGTCTCCTCGTCCTGCTTGGTCTTTGGGCGCTTTACAAGATTGGCGGTTTGCAAGTCTTCGAACACAATGACCTGATGTGTATTGACAAGCTTACGAGACGCTTTATGTAAGAAGTCCTTGCGCTGGTTACGTACCTTGCGGTGTGTTCTGGCGACAAGACGTACAGCTTTCTTACGTCGATTGCTACCCCGCTTCTTTCTGGCGAGCGATTGTTGATGTTTCTCCAACTTCTTCTCAGACTTGCGGAAGTAGCGAGGGTTCTCAATAAAGGTCCCATCCGACAAGGCAGCAAAATGGGTAACACCTAAGTCTATCCCAACATCTTCATAAGACACTGGTAATTTCTCAGGCTGTTCAATCTCACAGGCCAGCGTGACATACCAGTGCTCACCCTCTCGCTTGATGGTGCAGGTTTTGACTGTTCCCTCAATGGGACGATGAAAGAGGATGGGTACCAAGCCAATTCGGGTGAGATCCAGTTTCCCGCGTTTATTGGTACCGCTCAGGGTGAGCTTCCACCCTGATTTGTCAGGATAGGTAAAACTATCATAACGTGATCGGCTGCGAAACCGAGGATATCCTGGCTTCTGCCCACGCTTTACCCGATCAAAGAACCGTTTGAACGCCAGATCAACTCGCTTGCAAACATCATTGAGGATATGGGCAGCAGTTAAGTCTAGATACTCAGTACGTAGCTGCTTTATGGGGGAGAGTTGGTTCTGCTGGTCGTAGAGGGAGATCGCATGCTCTTTCGTTAGTTGCTTGCGTGTCTCATCATCATAGTAGTTAGGGTGGCGCTTTACCGCTATCTCGTAGGTATCGCGCCTCTCTTGTAGCGCGGCATTATAGACCTCACAACACCGTTCTAAGGTCCATGTAAGCTTTTCGCGCTGCTCCTTATTCGGATATAAGCGGTACTTGAACGTCTTCATCGTTGTCATACTCTACTCTTCTTTTAGAGGGTGGGAAAAAGCGGAAGTATTGTCATTTGCCACGATTAACGGCGCATTTCTGCCATGATTAATGCCCACGATTGGCTTAGGAAGGGCGTCGAGACGATTTTTGAGAAAAGTTTCTGCCACATAATGTGCGCGTGTTATTATAGCTCATCTATTTGGCATCATTCACGCAAAGGACCGTTTGATCCAAACGCCAAGATATGAGGCAAAATTGACGCATTTGCGAGGTCAGTGCGACTCTCTATTCGTCGGGAACGGCTTGAGGTGGGGCTTCGCTCACGTGGTATTTCTGCCTCATATCCTGGCACATGCCGCAAAAAAGAGAGCACATAGATGAGTTATGAGCGTCTCGCGCACAAGAAAATGATGTCGCGCCACTTTATGAGGCGTAGCTCATCCTTCTGAAGACGCTTGGCTGCGTGGCATATTATTTGGCAAACCGCGCAATTATCCTGACAAATGACAAGTATCGTCGCGATGAGTGGTAGGCTGCTCCATTTTAGGATTGATACGGATCATCCATTTGTGGCAATCCTGCACTCTGCTGTAATCTCCTGATAGCCTCGTTTGTCTGCTCAAGTGAGAGGGTGTTCTCTTCTGGAGGATGGACCGTGACCCTCGGATGTCCAGGGATGTCATGCTCAACCGTCATGCGAATACGAGTCGTCTTATCGATGTACTCCTCTGGCGTCACCAGATCGTACACCCGCTGCGCTATCAGATCGATATAGTGGCGGTGCGTACCATCGTAGAGCATCACTGCGTTATCCTTCTCACGCCAGATATTGATATCACTCACATGGATATACCCCTGCTCTCCAAGCATTTCACGCCACAAAGCAGCAGCAAACTCCATGTAGCGCGTATCACGCCGCTTATTTGTAGATTCGACCATTGCATCAATCTGCTCCTTATCCATTGTGCTCCTCCTCCTGCATATACACTCTCGCTGCCTCAATAGCCCCTTGCTTATCCCCAGGCAACAACACACCCTCAATCACTAATCCCTCAAGATGCTGCTTTACTCCCTTGAGCCACGCACCAGGACCACGCCCAAACGCTTGCATTAGTTCTTCCCCGTTTAGCGGACTTGCTAGCGGCTGATGTTGCGCTTCCATTGCTACCTGCCCAACACGCTCTCGAAGATGTGCTATACGTGCCTGTACCGCTTCTGCTGGCTCATTCCTATCACTAATCCCATCAGCGATAGCCAGGTCTAGCAAGTCCTCAAAAACGTCTCCTGCATCCAAATAGAGGCGACGTACCGCGCCACTACTCCATTGTGGGGTATAGGCATTGACACGCATGTGCAGTTTCACCACTTTTACCACGTGCTCCACCGTCTCATTGCCGAATCGCAGTCGTCGTAGGATGGTACGCGCCATGTCAGCGCCGATGTCCTCATGCGAGTAGAAGTGCGTGACGCCGCGCTCATCGATGGTCCTGGTTTGTGGTTTGGCTATGTCGTGCAGGAGTGCTGCTAATCGTAGCTCAAGACGTGGTGGTGCCATACGCATGACAGTCACGGTGTGTCTATACACATCCATTGAGTGATGAGGCGGTTGTGTAATACCGATAAGTGCCGCTACTTCTGGGAGGATGTAGTAGAGCAACGTGGTCGTCTCAAGAAGATAGATACCGTAATGTACCCGATCCGCTAGGAATAATTTGCATAGTTCATCCCTGATCCGCTCATGGCTGATGTGCCGCACTGCTCGCGCATAATAGGCTAGCTCCATCTCTGTGAGAGTATCGATCAAGAAATCGAGTTGCGTGGCGAAGCGTACCGCTCGCAGTAATCGTAGTGGGTCATCTTTAAAGCGCTGTGCTGGATCATCAACGGCGCGAATAAGTCGGTCCTCTAAGTCTTTACGTCCATACCACGGATCGATATACTGCTCATTCAGTGGATTCTTCGCTATGGCGTTGATGGTAAAGTCTCGCCTGCGTAAGTCCTCTACGAGTGACGTACCAAACTGCACCTCTGGATGCCTTGAGCCAGGTGTGTAGCGTTCGCCTCTATACGTCGTGATCTCGATAACCACCACAGGCTCACCAGCATAGTGTATCTGCACGGTCCCAAACTTCTCGCCAATGTGGATGATATGGAGAGGGTTCGTCTCAGCCACTATCGCCTTCATCTCATCCGGACGTGCATCGGTCGCCATATCAATATCATGGCTCTCTCTGCCAAGCAACTCATCCCGTACGGTCCCACCCACAAGATATAACTCTTTGCCGTGTGCTTGGAAGGCTAATGCTATCCGTTTGATAATCTCCTCGCTCATCTCGTCTCCAATCGTACACGGATGACTACTTGCTCTAATGAATCCCTGGTATCCTGTGCGGGCTTCTCTGGTAAGTGACTCTCTTCTCGTGCCTGCTCTAGCTCTACCATAAGCTGCTCAAGCATACGTTGGTGTGTTCGCTTGTTATTCTCCGTGACAACCGTGATACCGGATGCTTTATCTGCGAGCAAGAACAACATTTGTGGATGATGGTACATATCAGCGAGCAGAGAGATATCCATGAGCAGCTCACCAGTACGCATCAAGTGTATGCCCATGAGCAGACAGCGATACGTGTGCAGATACTTCTTGACTTCGTGCTCATTCATGCGTCGTTGTTGGTTCCACGCATGCCCCTTGTAATGATACGCTACTCGCTTGGTGATGCATCCTTTGCCCAATACCCGCAATTCTTCGTGAAGTGGTGAAGTCGTTACTACATGCTCAGAATAGAGGTCCTCCAAAACATTGCCGTTGCCTTTGAGCAGCAGCAGAACAAACTTCTTGAGATCATGTGTGGCAATATCTACTTCTAGCTCATCAAACGTTGTTTTGTGTTCTATCGTCTCATGTGGGCAACCAAGCCCTAACACTTCCTGTACTGGCAATAAATGCACGCCATGCACATCATAGTCAGAGGTAGGTGAACTACACCCGAATGCACGAGAACCGGTGATGGAGGCAAAGAGGAGCGGATAGGGTGTGTGAGATGTGATGGTGTCGTGTAGGGCGTGGTTGCTCATGCCTACTCCTCTGCCAATTCTGGATTCTCCCAAATGTTGCCGATAATCTCTACCTCGCCATAGGCACTGCTATAGATGTCACCGCCCTTCTTTCCGAAGTAAATACTGAACCCGTAGGCAGTAGCCCAATAGCGATCACGGTCAATCTCCTCTTCCCACTCGACCACGCAGGTATCGCCCCGATTACCGCGCAGGATATCCCCGCTGTAGATATCCCTCCCATGCTTGTCCTTACGTCCAATGTATTGCATAAGTTCAACCTCATCTGGACGGAAACACTGAAAGGGTATTCCTGTTCTGCCCATCGCAGTTGATCCAATACAAACATGGCTAAGGCTTCCGTCTGGTGCGTTATAGCTCAAACTGGAGACTGCATACATCCGATTGTGAGCTTTGACGTAAACTCTGAACCTACTCTCTCTCACCAATCTGTTCCTCTCTCCACTTCTGAGGCATCCTGATCTGTTCTGTCTTTGAGGCAATGAGTTGCTCTTTGACCGGGATGAGATCAGAGGTAAGATGGAAGGCTTTCTTGACAGCAAGCAGAGTGTCTATTGCCTCAGAGATTTCTTGCTCTGCCTCTTGCGTATATGGCGTACGTTGGATGTATCGCCACGCATTGAGCAACGTAGACTCTATGACATCTAACTGCTTCTGGATAATCTTCAAATCGATGGTTGTTTGTGCCACCTGCTGGTAGTTGGGGTCACTCATTACTTCTCCTCAATCAATCACATTCAAGTCTTTCACTTCCCACTGCTCATTCCTCCAGATCAGCATCTCCCCTATGCCCCACAGTTGTCGTTGCTGCCCACACTGAGCACACATGACTTGTACGCCTGTGTGTGGTGGATATGTGGCGACCTCCAGTCCTCCACCGGCTTCTACATATCCATCAGGGGCAGGCTGAACATCAGCGGTCTTGAAGAACTGATGTTGGCACGCCGGTTGTTCTCGCAGGCTATAACCATTGTCAATGTATTGAATGGGGTGCTCGTGCTGCTGCTGGTAGAAGGGACGGCAATGCTCACAAGTAGTCAGATCGGCGGTAATCGATACTGGTGGCATCGGAAATGCTACTAGTGTATCGTGGCAATGACACTTGCATACTTGCTCACTGGTGGCTCGTGCTATGACGCTTCCGCCCTGCGGTGGATTCTGCTCGTTCATACCTGCCCACTCCCATCTTGCGAAATAGCCCATTTCGAGCGGCGGCGGCTAATTCGCCCGCCCTTCTTCCCTGCAATTGCGGCTGACGCACTATCCCACTTATGGGCACTCCCTTGTGCATGTGCCGCTTTCCCGCCCATTGTTGCGATGCGCCTGCGTTCCTCCGCGCTCATTGATGCGAATCCTCGCCCTCGCTGTGTATGTGTTTTCTGCATGGATATCTCCTCTTGATATTTGCACCATATTACCACAGCAGGTATACTAGCGAGCGAGTCTTTATCACGTTTAATTTCTACCGCACTGAGCAGGGAGACGGTGAAATCTCCCTGCTTTCTTGTTGTGTCGGATTGACAGCGTTGCTATACTTTTTCTGTGCAGCGATAGACGAGATACTGTTGAGGCGGTGCCGCAAGCGTTGTTTATGAAAAGGGCAAAGACAACTACTAATCTTTGCCCTTTGTATCTCTCCCATCAACACACACCACGCAGGTCGGGGGATTCACTACGGTCCTCGTTGGGGGATTACCACCCAAACACCTCGCGCAACTTCTCCACCGGTACGCCTCTCCACTCTGGCAACTCCTGCTTCTTGGGTAGTCCAACCCGATATGTGCGATTGCGATCAAAGGGCGTGCGCTCTGCGGTAGAGGCTGTACACTGTACCAAAAACCGTTCAGCATCCTCAATGCGTAGATCATCCAGCACAAACGCAGAGAATGCACAGATGGCACAGGCACCCTCGCGCACTTTATCCTCTATGATGTCTGTGAGGTGGAACGCGCTATATGCATGGATATCCCACACCAGAATATAGCCGTATCGGGTGAATAACTCCTCTAGTTGTTGTGGGGTCATGACTCATCCTCATCCTCGTATTCGTCCATTTCTTCAGCACAATCATAGCAGAGATACGTCGTATAGGTGAACAAGTCCGGTCCTACCCGCTCTCCCGTCTCGATTGCATCAGACAATGGCACCAGATCCATGCAATAATTGCACCGTACGGTTGCCTCTGTCCATAGCTCGCAATCGCAGGTATCACAGGTCCCATCGCATACTCTCACTCGCTCTCTTCCTCATCAATAAACACTACTGATGTTGTGCCATTATGCCCATGAATGGAGAGCACATCACTAATAGAGTCGTAGATGCCAATGGATTGATAAGTAGTGAGCCACTGCAAAGCCACTCTTCCATTGCTGAACATCACCCCTTCGGCAATCTTGCCTGTACCAGAAATGCCAACAGGATCAACTACTCGCTCAAGATAAAACCGTTTCATTGATTATCCCCTCTTCTATGCTTCTCGCGCTCTTGCCTCTCGTATCACCTGCCGCAACCACTCAGCATCACTCTCCGCAACATGCGCTCCAGCACTTTTACACACGATGAGGTGCATTGGTTGTCCGTCTTTATCGCGCTGCGGCCCAACGAAGACCGCCCAATTCTGGCGTTGTGGTGGCTCGTGCCTGTCTGGACAGAAGAGGCACTCCTGCTCATCTATCATGCTTCTTGTCCCTCTCCTCTATCTACAAAAGTAAACCCAACAGCAAAATATGCCTCTTCCCCATCGTCTTCCTCTGCCTCCCTCACATCTTGCACATAGACTGCAATTAACTCTTTGAGACGGTCCTTATGCTCTGGCGTGATAGTCTTCCCTAATAGCCACTTATGATATGCCTGCCTACTCACTCCCACAAGTCGAGCTAACTCCTGTATGGACAGTCCAGCCAGCTTTTGTAACCATCTCGCTTCATTGCTCGCTATCTGCTGCTGTTGACGTTCCCGCGCACGCTCCATGATACTGTACTCACAACTCATCTGCCAGTGGCAGCCACTACAGAGGTAGAGCGCGGTGTAGAGTGGCTTTGCCGTGATCTCACCATCTGCGAGGCTATAATCTGCTATATCGCGCATCAGGGACCCATAGTCATGTCTCTTCTCGCACTTGTCGCAAGGATACTGTAGTGAGGTCACGGGTAGATTATCGTACTGTTCTTCAGTGAGCCCTGTAATCATTGTTCTCCTCACGAACACAAATTCCTTGACGCCCATTCTATCATAGGTGCATCCATCGAAGCATCCCAATCTAGGAGAATACTATGCGCAATCACCCACACCGCCCACCAGAGAAGCCCGCACCCCTGGCAGCCTACATCATCGTTGCTCTGCTCGCACTTCTCACCCTTTGGATATGTGGCTCATTGTACAGCCAACAACTCAGCACCCTCTTTCGTGGCATCGAACCAACGTGCACTATCGGGATAGCATCGGCGACCGTGACAGTACAAGCGTGGTCAGCGAGCGACGATTGTCAAAAGATGCTCGTAGGGCAGGATGATTTTACGGGCATTAACTGGCCTGAGTATCAGGCAACCGCCCGCAATAGTGCAGATGGTGCTGTGCAGTGCGAATTCGACAGGGGCGAGAGACACATTACCATACGAGATGGTGGCAGCGTGGGTACAGGCAACAGCCTATGCATCCTGCTGGGGCAATGACAGGGATGCGCGCATTGACGCCTCTGCTATACTGCGTGGTGAGGTATTAGACTATCAACATACAGAAGTCCTAGCCCCACTGAGCAGCGGAGGGCAAAATCCGCTGCTTTTTTGCTACCCTTCCCGCTCAAGTTGTGCCTGTTGCGCGAGATCGCGTATCCCTGTCTGTACGTGTGGTTGAGCGAAGAGTATCTTCCATGATAATGTGCTGGCTATTTCCTCAAACAGATGCTTGTGTTCCTCACTCATTGCTTCCCACTGTATCGATATATGCTGATACACTTGCCTTATCTCTGGTGAGGTAAGTTCTAGCGATTGACGAAGGGCAGCGTGGACTTCTTGCCCTGTAAGTTCTTTCATGTGTTGCCTCCATTTCTAAGCAATGGCCTGACCTGTTTCGATGCGTAGTGCTTCTTGCCCTGTGTGTTCTTGCCAACGCTGGATAGCCAGTTCACAGTACTCTTCGCTAATCTCCATTGCATAGCAGCGACGTTGCAGGTTCTCAGCAGCAATCAAACTGGTGCCACTTCCCGCGAAAGGCTCATAGCAGACATCTCCAGGTTGTGACCATGTTTTCATGATGAATTCAGGCAGGGCAACGGGAAAGACGGCGGGATGAATCTGAACAGAAGATGCATTGCTACTTTCTTTCTTGACGGCTATCACCGAACTGGGTACACGTGTAGCCTGTCCTATCTTGTCAGCGGAGCATACCTTTCTATGTCTGCCATCATTCATCCTCAGACCACCTCTTTCTGTTCTGCCAACGGAAATACAGTCAACCCACTTATTTGCAGGGTTGCGTAGTTGATTGAAGTGAAAGATGAACTCATGAGACATAAAGAGTCTGCCGTCATTCTCCCGAAAAATCACGCCGTTCTTGTCCCACACATACCAGCCGAATACGGGCCATCCTACCTCTGCACAATGCATGAGCCAGGGAAGCCAATACATATCTACTTGTCTGTTTTTATGGGATAAACCGAGATTAACGAGAATGTGACAATCTGGTGTGCCATGTATGATCATCTGATCGAATGCCCCGCACATCATAGGTAGCCAATCAAACGATCCAAGCTTGTAGGTACGTTGATCACTGTAGGGAGGACTGCTAAAGCACAATGCGAATCGCTCACCAGTAAACAAGCGTGCAACATCATCAGGGTTGGCACTATCCCCACGCAGTAAGCGGTGTCTTCCCAATTGGAAGAGATCACCACGCTGCACGTATACATGCGGGCCTGTTGACGTGCCAAGAGAGGGGGTAGGCTCTGGCAGATCATCCCATAGCGTCAACATGGTAAATTCCTTTGCAGATGGAGTATGAGCACTACGCCATTGTAATGCATTCTCGCTGCTGTGCATACTGGATCGTCGTCATCTCTTCCTCGCTGAGCGGTCCACTCTCACCTATCGGCGTCCAGTAATCCCACTCATGCTGTTTAGCGTGAAATGCAAGGGGGCATAATTATGCCCCCTTAATCAGCAAAGAGTTGATCCCAATGGCTCTCGGTAATCTTCGCCTCTTCGGGCGTTACTGTTTTGAAATACTGTTTACGGCGTTTGGCGTCGAATGCTTTGAGTAGATGCTCTGGCAGCGTCAGTTCGTATTCCGACCGTCTCCTACCAGCTCCACGGCTTATACTCAAGTAACCAAACTTTTCTAATTGCTTAGTGCTACGTTGTACAGATCGCTCCGATGCACAAGACTTCTTTGCAATAGTGGGAACGCTAGGGTAACAATGCTTGCCATCGTTATCTGCATAATTGGCAAGAACGAAGAGTACCGCTTTATCTGTTGCATTCAGTCGATCATCCTCAAGTTCACACGCTACACTGAATTGACGAACACTCATTATCCATCTCCAGCACCTTCCCCCTAAGGTGACATGCTGTCACCTTAGGGGTGACAAAACTGCATGCAAAAACACCTTTAAAGCGGCTACTGGAGTATCCTGGTACGATGCTAACCACCATTGAACCGTCAAAGGGTGGTTATTTCCCAGCATTCTTGGCAGACTAGCAAAGCTTTTTGTTAACAAAAAGCTTGGCAAAAATGCTCTCTCACTCTTTGCCTGTATGTAAAAAGAAGAACTGAAAAAAGAGAGCGAGCAGCCCTGTAGCGATAGCGGAAGGGTCTTTTGCCAAGCTTTCGAAAAAGCGGTGTAACCAATAGTATAGTGCATGGATAATATCTCCAATCTTAGAGAGCGTGCCAAGCCCTACAATTGGCACGCTCTGAGTGGTTATAGCGCGAGTGCTCTCCTCAACTTCATATCATGTCGCAGTGAGCGCAAGGCCGAACGACGTAAGTCCATCCATGTGCGTTGCGGCATAACTCTCTTGCTGCGTGATCTGCGTACCTGGAAGCAGTTTAGAGCGTAATGGGAACGCATTTCACGCTGTTCGTCAAGAGGTAAACGATGGAGAGCCTGATAGAGCGATGTGATACGTTGCTCTTGCTTATGTATCGCCTCAGAGTCAGGTGGCGTGTCAGGCAGCATATCCGCCAGTGTGGTAACACCCTCTCTGCTATAAGGCATATCAATACTCAAGATGATGGGAAGCGAGCGACGACGACGAGTGAATGCATAGATGCGACGGCGTATAATTACATTGAGCAGAGCGATAGGCGGCATAGCTTGTGCCTGTACTTCCTGCATAATGATAATCGCAGCCTCTTGCATAATATCGTCAATCTCCATTCCTGTACGTCGTGCCAAATTGATAAGCATTGGGCGTAACTCTTCCAAACAAGACAGAACAAACTCATCCTGTAGCGAGGACATATGCAACTCCCTTGATGAAATAGGGCCACTCATATGAGTGGCCCTGAGCGTGTTAGTAAATGCTGTAAGGTGAGAAAGTGGCATTGTACGCTTCGCGCCGTTCGCTCTCAGTCAATTCATTCCAGTAGACTTGGATGATCTGACCGTTGCGAATAGCGTTTACCACTATCTCATCATCAAGGTGTACAGGTATGTCGCAGTCGGGGATACGTTGTTCGATAGTCGTAGATGTGGTTACTTCCTGTGGCATATGGTATACTTCTCCTCAGTGCAAAGATTTTTAGTTGTTCAGGCTGCAATCTTTGCCGGTTACTAGGCTCCCGCAAAGGGAGCCGTTTTTATTTTCTGAGAGAAGTATAGCATTTTCATCGAATATTGTCAAATATAACTGCACATAGTTTGACACAACTGGAAATACATGGTATAACTATGTGCAGGAGGTGATAACCGATGACCACTCAAGACCACATTGCAGTTGAAGAGGCCGCGCAAGCGCTAAAGGTAACAAAGTCAACGCTCTACTACTACATCAGAGCGTTGAAACTGGAGACGCAGCGATTCCCGCTAGACAGGAACGCCTATCTTACGGCAGAAGATTTCGAGAAGATCAAAACACTCAAGGACCAGGCTCGTAGCAGAAGCGCGAAGAAGGAGCAAGCGGCGTAGACCAGGAAGCAGCAGAGCACTCCGACACGAATAACCTGCTGCTTCCCATTTCCACTCAGAAAATATTATAGCATTGATACCATGCCTATCAAAAGATGGGTTATTTTGATAGTGTACCGAACTACGCAATCAATATTAACTCTTCACTGGCCCATGCGGCTTTACTAGATGCCCGACATAGAGTGGGCCAAACCACGTCGCATAGCCACATCGACATTTGAATGGATGAGTTGCGCGGTAGGCTATCCAGAACCAGAAGGCCACTGCGCTCAAGATAACAAGTAGTTGTAGTGTCATACTCTCCCCTCTCTCGCTAGGGCGTTCTCTAAATATAGAGACGAGGGAAAGGATGGATGGTAAAAATAATAACTATGTCAGTTTGACAGGGTTAAGTTGTTAGTGGGTGCTTCGCCATTCTGCAAGGGCTTGTTTGTAAGGTTGGAGTAGTGGGTTGTCTGATGTCTCCAGGTCTAGTTCGTAGCGTAGGATATGATCGTTAGGGTATTTTGTTTCCTTCATGCCTAACTTGCGCGCCATGACAATGCCATCACCTCGTTCTGAGGTTGCGAGCAGTTTATGTACTGGCATACCGCGTTTCACGAAACTTACTAATACATCCTGCGTGCCTCTAAGCAGCTTGATAGCGTAGTTTCGCTGATCCTGTGGCGACATCCCTGGCCTGACTCCCAGCGACACAAACAAGCTCTCTATGGGGTGACCTTCGATAAATTCACGTACATGCTCTGGCCCAATAATCGAGTATATGCCAGTGCCAGCCGGTGAAATGCGTGACTCCTGAGGAGACGGTCCCATGAGGGTGTTTAGCGCCTCATCGTCAAACCAGATGAGGGAGATGTATCCTACAACAATATCCTCTTGCTTGACGATGTAGTACACGTCTGGATTCTTCTGCCATACCTCAAGTCGTGTCTCGTAACTAGGTGTACCATTCTGTCCGTAGATAGCTATGCAGAGGTCAACAATGCCTCGGAGATCATCTTCTGAACTGGCTCTGGAAAAGATGACTGGTTCAACTGAATGTAAGATCGCCGCTAATTCTCTCTCTTGTGCCAAGTTATCAACATCCTCTTTGCTAAAGTAACCCTCTGAGTACCCAGATGGAATGTACCTGTCAACCTTGATCTTATTGAATTTAATACGGTGGTAAAACGTGGCAAGGGGTAACTTTAGTCGCTGCGCTGCTTGGCTACCCGTATACCAGCCTTTTGGTGGCTTCCTCGGCTTTTTTGGCAATGGTGCTTTTCTCTCCTTCTGTCTCTTTGGAAACTTTAGACGAATTATAACATAGATATTCAAATTAGTCTTTATACACTTGACAATCTTTAGAAACTTACGTATACTACATTCATGGACAGTTGATAACTACTTGACACACTTGTAGTAAGTTGAGGAACACATGATCACAATAGGCGAGGAGCAGTACTTGTTGGCTGCTGAAGCGGCTAGACATCTGAATGTATCGCGCACCACCTTTTATAGGCTGTACAAACAAGTGTTGAAAGAGCACAGGGTTGGACAGTTACGCAGGCCGCATTATCGCCTATCGGATATTGAGCAATCGAATAAAGTATTACCTGTAGCAAGTTAGCATCATGAATCGACAACCAAGCGGCATGATGTCGAAGCCGCAAGGTGAGAGGAGAGCGAGAGATGGCAAATTGGTGTGATGAGTGCGGGAAGACGATACCCAATGTGGTAGTTGATACCAACGTTTGCGATGAGTGTTATTCGCTCATCAATGGTGAGGAGGAAGAGAGCGAGGGGGAGTTTGGCTGCATGCAGACCGATGATGCGGTCGTTGATTTCGTCGAGCCTGCCCGATGGAACATACTGAAGTCGATATTCGGATAGCACCACTCCTGGCGCCAGGAGAGAGGAGAAGAGGGCAATGGGACGCAAGAGCAACTATGACAAGCTGGTGGATTCCATCGGCAAGCGACTGAAAGAAATGGCCCCGGAGAACTGCGAGACGATTGAAGAGGCTGTCAGGAATGACAACCGTCTCGTCAATGCGGGACTGGCGGGTTTCCCGTCCACTGCACAGGATTACACGTATTGTCCAACCTGTAATCGTCCAGCGTATCGTGGCATCTGTTACGGGTGCAAATAAATGGACAGTAAGCAGAGGCAGGGGCAGTAGCATGCTGACGTTCTACACGGTACGGGTGCGCAAGAACGGGCGCAATTATCCGGTGGACTACATCGATCCTACCGCCTGGGAGAAGAAGCGGTTCGAGTGCGATGAACCGTTTGGTGATCCGGGTGATGCGAGCGGAGAGTTCCAGGCGTGGCGCGGCAAAGAGCGGTGTTGCTGGTTAGAGCCTGCGCAGTTTGGGCGAAAGTTACGGGCACTGCGTGAGATGCGAGCCGCGAAAGAGCGCAATGTCAAGGAATTCTGGATGCAGGCTTTATCAACCGAGCGTTAAGATGGTGGTGAGCATCCAGAGAGGATGACTCGATAACAAGTAGTAAGGATGTATGACATGAACAAAGTAGTGTTTCTTGGTGGGACGTGCGGCAATAATGACTGGCGTGAAGAGCGCGTCATTCCTGCTCTATTGGAGCGTGGAGTTGCGCCTGGGAGTTGCTTCAATCCGGTGGTTGCACATTGGGACAAGTTGGCGCAAGAGCGTGAAGATGCAATGAAAGAGAGTGCAACCTATCTGCTCTTCGTGATTGCGAATCCTGATAAAGCGCAGCCAACGGCTAATGTCTCCGCCTACTCTCTCATCGAAGCAGTACAGGCGCTCTACGATAAGCCTGAGCGCACCGTAGTAGTGTTCGATATGGAGGGCATGCCCAAGCATACGGCGAAGGCAATCAGCAAAGGTGCGCGGGATTTACAGCAGCGCTTTCCCGGTGCGCCAATCTTCACCGAATACGAGCAGGCAATGGAGTGGCTTGCGGAACGCTTAGCGAGTTAGTTGTAGCGCGTCAGTGTAGTTGGGTGCCTCGCCCGTGTGATCAGACATGAGCGAGGCGGTGAAAGGGAATATGTTCAACAAGGGTGATAAGGTCGTTTTTATCAACGAAAATAAGAAGGCCTCTCCGCGTGATCCTGAGCACGGCAAGGCGGGTGTAGTGTTGGACTCACATACCACACCTGACGACGTTGAGGAAACCGTCGTGCAATTTGAGCATCAAGAGCAACCACTATGGCTTCTTGGTACAAAGAGACTTCATAAACAGTAGCGCGTCTCTATAGCGAGCAGGGCTGACCAATGAGGGAGCGACTAAGCGCGCAAGCGTGGTAATCCACCTGCTCACCAACTCATAGATAGCTATAGCGCCCTGGAGGATTGGGCATGGACGACGGAGAAGAGTATACGGTGAGTCTGGTGGTTCTAGTGGAAGACGAGCCAGAGCACACTGAGGATCACCCGCATTGTGATGATGTAGCGTGTCCCTGTAATGCAGCGTGAGTAGTTCGGTGCCTGCCTGATATGGTTCAGATATCAGGCAGGCGATGACCAAAGAAGGAAGTAGCTTCCATGGCCTTTGTTAGTATACCCACTTCAGACGAAATTGACGAGATGTCCATCTCGGATGTTCGCAATGATTTTTCCTCGATGATGTCCAGTATTGTGTCCTCGTATGGCGATGATCAGGACTTGCCCGTACGCTATCCTCCAACGGAGCGGCCAGGGGAGGATGAGTGATGGTGGAAGTGATTGAAGGGCGCTTGCACTATAGCATGGTCAAATCAACCGCGTCGTGCATCGTGACCATGCCGGTGGGCTTCACGATCTACATTACCCACCGAGAGATAGGGAGACCGGCGTATTGGTATCGTGCGCTCCGAACGCCTGACGAAGAGTTTGTCTATCCCCTGATCCTCTGGACGGATGTGCGTGCGCAACTCCTCGTCGGCGACCACGCGTGGGCGACCGTACTCATCGGGCAAGAGGGTACGCCAGTGGTGGAGGGTGCACACGGGATGCATCTTACGGTATCGATGTTTGGAGCGTAGAAATTGTCAAGGCTTGGGATGAGCCCGCAGTACTACATACTGCGAAGCCTCTTGTGAGGCGATCCACTCGATGTTTGGCGAGCAAGAGAAACGAGAGGAGTAGGGAGCATGGCAGGCATTCTGGTGTTGGCGGTTGTCCTGGCGGTGGGCATTCTCACCACTTCGGGTAAATCCACTGAGAAGAAGTGGCGGCAGCGGCGCGCACGAGATGAGCAGTCTCGTCCTGGTAGTCGGGCAGAGCATGAGTGGGTGGACAATGAGCCAGGTGGCGGTGCGTGGGTGCTGGCTCTTATCGTGATTATTGCCCTCTGTATTGTTGCGGTGCATGTCGGATAAGCAGAAGAAGAGAGGAGAGAGCACGATGGAGTACATGAGTGTTGAGATATTCAGGCATTTTCTGTTAGTGGTGGTCTTTCCGCCATTGCTGTTGTGTGCGCTCGCCCTCTCTGCTCTCCTCTATTTGGAGTTACGGGTCCGGCCAGCGTGGCAGCCGATTAGTGCACGCAGGGTACCACTTACGGTAATGCCCTACCGTAGTGGGCGTCATACGCTTGCAGGGCAGGCGGCACAGGTAGCACATCAACGCTACCTGGATGATTTGAGGATGAAACGTTACCAGAAATATCAAGGAAATGTACGCAATTGGCACCGGGGGAATACCCACCTACAGAAAGTGAGCTTGTATGCAGCAGCATCGTGAAGTTGAAAGAGGGACTGCGCAGCATCAGGTACGACCGTCATGGAGCGCGGAGACGGTCTTCGCGGTCGTTGTATCTGCGGGCGTCGGTGTCTGGTTGCTCTTTCTTGTCCTGCAATGGGTGGTTGGGCAGATCGCGGTTTGGTATGTACAGCATCTCTTTCTGGCGATTGTGCTCTCGGTGGTTATTGGCACCGCGACCCTTGCCCCGCTTGTCTATAAGGTGTGGAAACTGTTGGAGGACCGACACCATGAGGTGATGGACCGTGCGGCGAATCGTAACATTCTGGTCACCTCCGAACTGAATATGCGGCGCGGGTATAACACGAAGTATATCAATCAAGTCACGGGGGTGACGGTGGAATCGATCAATCCTGAGACGGTGCGACCGGTCGCACGCAATGTAACGAATAACCATTTCCTTGAGGGGCCAGAGAGCGAGGAAGAAGAAGAGGACGAAGTCGAACAGCCAACCATTGAAGAGTGTATGGCACAGGTGAAGCGGAATAGCTTTGATGTCTGTGTTGGTCGGTCTATCGAGACGGGTGAGTATCGCATCGTCAATGTCTACAAAAAGCATTGGAAGATCATCGGCGGGTCTCAGATGGGCAAGAGCGCAGCCATGATTGCGAACTTGCGCATGCTCGCTGACACCCATGATCCAGAGCGATTGACGATTGCACCGCTTGACTTGGAAGATCAGAATGTCAATTTGCTTGCTGATCTTCCGCATATTGCACGCTGGCGGGATACCCCACTTCTTGCACGCAATGAGGGTGAGGTAGTAGATCGTCTTGATGATTTGGTAGACATGATGAATTACCGCTACACGCTCACAAAAAAAGAGGTGAAGCGATTGCCGATTGTCATTGTCTATATTGAAGAATTATTGAGACTGAAAGATTACTATAAAAATGCGATTAAAACCGCTGCCCTCCAAGGATCGGAGGCGGTCAAACGCGCAAAGGCGCTGTACACACGATTGATCGAAGCTCTCAATGCACTATCGGGACGTGGGCTCAAAGCGCGTATTCAACTCTTCGTTGCGGCACAGGTAGATTATCGTGATGAGGACCTGGTCGCAGCCTGGAAAAATATTCAATTTGGGCAGAGTTTCAAAGTGGAGGCAAATGCTGCGCGTGCAGCGGGATTCAACAATAACGAGCTGCTAGCCGATAACTACGAACATGGTGATGTGGGTGAATTTGTTCTCCAGTATATTCGTTTGGCCGATCTGTGTATCGGTCCTTACTTCCCACTTGAGGACCTGGTGGAAGAGTGGGAGAACGAGCGAGAGCGATTGGAGGAAGAACAGGCAACGCAGAAACCACAGGGACCCTATATCATTGCCGCTAATGGCGAGATTAGGGATACCCCACCGGCACGAGGGGCATACACCTATCATCCAGGGCGACCTACCACACAACCATTGCGCGAACAGACAAATGAATGGATGATTGCGCAATTTCGGGAGCGTTTAGGCGACGATGAACGAGCCGCCCTGGATCGCCTGATTCATGAAGATGCTCAAAGGGACGCAGGCGAGGATGGAATGGAGGCGAGTGGCGAATCTAGCGACTCGCCCAGGCGAGTGCGCAGCACAAAAAATACGTCCGTTAACAATGGAGTTTCTGCTTTAGGCGAGCAGTTGGGCGAATCCGCCCAGGCGTGTCACGCCTGTGATACCCCTGTCGAGCAGCCTGTGGAGCGGATAGGCGAGTCGCCCAATGCGCATGCGAACTATCCGATGATGAATGAAACACAAATAGCGCAATTTAAAGCCCTTTATCTCTTACATGGGACTGAGAAGAGCCTGGACATGATCAAGGGGTGCTCACATAAGCACCGCGAGCATGCCCGCGTCATTATTCGTGAGCACAATTTGCAGAGAAAGAGAGGGTAGTATGCCACAACAACCACGAAAACGGCCTGCCACTTATCACGAGCACGTTGTGGCGAGTTATCATCGCAGACATCAGCAGAGGATGGAGGAGGTCCCGCAGAAGTCTGAACCGGTGCCAGAAGTTTCTCCTCCTGTTCCTGTCACGTCAGCGAAGAAGCATGGGCGTAAGACCTATAAGCGGCGTACTACCACTGGCAGGAGAGCGCAGGCGAAAGTACAGTCTCGTGATAGCGCTGGACGTTTTAGTTTTGGGGAGATTAAGAATTTTGTCACCGCAAAGAAGCTGAGAGAGAATATCAAGGCGAATGTGCGATTATCCAGGCAAGGTGCACGCGAGAATAGCCCTATTTTGCGAGGAGCGGGTACGTCCAAGAAGCCTGTCAGACGAAGGCGTGTGGTGCGTAGAGGCACTTCAGAGCGACCACATAAGCCTACGCAGAGGGAAATACAGCAGTTCCACAAGGAACATGAGCGAAGAGTGCGAGATCGCTGGGGCGTGCTTGGGATGCTTGCACGTCGGATTATAGGACGAGGAGAAGAATAACATGGGCTGGTTCGATTATAAACCACGTTCGATTGATAATGCACCCGCACTCTCCTTCATCGCGCACAAGACTGCTGGGGGCTTTGATTATTGCGGTGGCAACTATGACAATGGAGATATGGGCGAGACAATGGCAGATTGGGCGTGCTCAGGCAGGTATAGCCGCTTCGAGTGCAAGAACGATCAGGGGCGAGTGTATCGCTATAGTGCTGAAGAGTTACGCAAATAGAGAGGAATAGTACTATGACAACTGTACAGCAACCACAACAGAAAAAGACAATGAATCTGCGAGGATGGGCGAGTAGCCCGTATGTGCTCATTCTCGCGCCCGTCCTCATCGCAGGCTTTTATCTCGTGCTCCATCCCGAATATATCGGGTGGGCACTCAACAACCCCTACTCGGTCGCGTGTGTTCTGGCGATCCCGGTGTGCGTCTTCCTGGTGAAGCTGGTCTTCAACTTCTTTAGCGTGATCGAGCAGTGGATACGCCTCCAATTTGAGCGCATTCGGACAGCGAAACGTGGGCAATTCCTTGAGTTTGTGATTGCGGTCTTCATGTTTGTGAGCGTCTGTGAGGCGGGACCGTTCTTCAATAAAGTACAAGGCAATATCCTGGGTGGTGCCCTTGGCTACATCACGGTCTTTGCCTTCGATCTGGTAGCTGTAGTCTGCATGAAGTCGCGTGCCAAGATGCTGCGTAAAGGGCATGATAAGCAGGCACATATCTATCAGATGGGTGTATGGATTTGTGCTCTTGTTTCTATCTACGCCAATGCTGATAGCGCCATTGTGAACTTATCCCTTGCTTCGCTTGATAAGAATCCGCTTGCCTTTCTCTCTCCGCTCGCTGGTGTGGCTTTTCCCGTCATGATCATCTTTTTATCCAATGCCACCGACACTGATGAGGACATTGATGATCCTGCACTATTCAAGATGGAACAGCAGAAGCGTGTTGAGTTTGCGCGTGCGAAACGTGAGATAGCGACTGCACTCTTCGAGGAAAAAGTACAGTTTAGCCTGCTGCATCAGCGCGAGTTTTTTCTCAAGTCCTGGCTCTTTAGTAAAGCGAAAATAACCTTTGTCATCGAGACTATCACTGCACAAATCAAGACATCTATTGCAGCAGAAATCAAGCAGTTGAAAGAGGAGTTATCTCGCAAAGAACAGACCATCCAGGGACAGGTTGAACGCATAGAAAAGATGCACGATGAGATGCAAAAACAGTCACAACTTATGGCTATGCAGATCACGGTTATCGAGCGTTTTCAGGTTGAGCATGCAGACCTCAAGCAAGAGGTGTTCCGTTGTACTGTTCTCATGGAAGATTTCACGCAAAATATTCTAGAAAATGAGGTAGCTTTTGAGCACGAGACGAGCACGGACGAAATGGAATCTATTGTTGTTGAAACGCCTCTTCGACAACGGTCAAAAGATACACAAAAATTGCCAGAGTTACTGCCTGATCGACAGGAAGTAACGAGGCCAAAAAGTTCTGCACCAGTCAATATAAAAAGTCGCTCGAAGTTGGCGAAAAATGTCTACTCAAAAACTGAGGCTGCGCAACTTGCAAAGTGTAAAGTTTCTGAGATTGAAAATGCGTTACAGCAGGGGGTGCTTTCGACTTCTGCGAACGGCGAGAAAATATTGAAATCATCACTGAGAAATTTTATTGCAGGGCGAAGAAAAGTTACTGCTTAGAGGAGTGGTTGGCATGATAACTCTTGGACGACTGGAACGGGTAAATGTCCGTGCTGCATGGACAAATGAGGCGATAGATTTTACGCCCTGGCTGGCCGCTAATCTGGATCTCTTGAGTGAAGCACTAGGCATGAACTTGGAACTGGAGATGGAAGAAAAGTATGTTGGAACGTTTCGAGCGGATATTCTTGCTAGGAATAGCGATTCAGGTGAATGGGTGCTGATTGAAAATCAACTGGATCGTACCGATCACGGGCATCTTGGACAGATCGTTACGTATGCTGCTGGATTGGATGCTGCAACGGTGATTTGGATTGCTGAGAACTTTAGTGATGAGCATCTAGCAGCTCTAGATTGGCTAAATAGCATTACGGATGAAAACATTCTTTTCTTCGGCGTCCAGATCGAATTGTGGTCAATCGGTGGGTCCGTTGCTCCGAAATTCCAGGTTGTATGCAAACCCAACTCCTGGGTGAAGAAGGCGAAAAATCTCAAGAAAGTCCTGGGTGATGAGGAACTTGATTTTAGAGTGGAAAGTGAGATGGATGAGTTGATGGATCGTTATCCAGGCTTACAGCAGTGGGTTACCTCTGGACAGCGCAGTGTAACTATAGAGGATATTGTAAGGATTACAGGGCACACGCCGCACATGGTCAGAAGGAGAGAGAAAGAAGGTGTCTTCAAGAAGACGAAGAGACCGGGAACTTATCGCCTAGACTCTGTTATTTCGTGGTTGAAGGTTGCACCTTTGCCACGATCTAAGGAAGCGCAATCTGAGGTGACTACTGGTGAGTATACCGCTGATTCAGCTTGATGGATTTGTCCCTTTAGAAGTGTAGTTTCGTAGGCGATTTGTAGAGAGATTGCAGAGCAAGAGAAAGCGAGTAACCCGTGAGCATTTTTGAGAGTGTTCGATACGGCAAAGTGACCTTCACGAGTGATTCTGAGTACCAGAAGATCACGCGGCAATCGGTGAGACGTGCACAGGCAGGAGAAGCCTCTGCCAACGACTTGGCGCAAATCAAGTACGCTGTGGAGAATAAGCATGGACATCGCCCGCCACATGACCTATTCCGCTCCTATGGACGGATGATAGAGGAGGCTGAAACTGTGATCGATGGGGCATCTGATGCGTGCCCGATGTGTGGCACGTCTGAGTGCAGACATAATTCGTGACAAGTGTCGTCAAGCAACCGCCTTTCTTCGGATGGGCGGTATTTTTGTGTGACGTTCCATGCTGAGCAAGAATTCACTCCTTGCGGAGTAGGCGCTGTCCGAGCCTGAGTATGTTTACCGCAGCATTTGTGTCTCGATCTAGCTCACATCCACACTCGCAGGAGTGCCAACGCTCGTCAAGGTTCTTCTTTCTGACGGTGCCACATCCTGAGCAGGTTTGCGAGGTATAGCGGGGATTGACTTGAACTACAGTACGCCCGGCCCATGCTGCCTTGACGCTGGTGAGTTCAATCATCTCTCCCCATGCTGCATCTAAGATGGACTTATTAAGTCCTGCCTTCGCACTTGCGCCATTGGGAAGGTATTCTCTTGTCTCTGCATCTTGTTTGGGTTTCGGACGTTTGGATAAGTTGGCAGGCTGTAGCTCTTCAAACGCGATGACCTGATATTTGTTCACCAATTGGCGAGAGGCTTTGTGCAGAAAGTCGCGCCGTTGGTTTCTAATCTTGCGGTGTGTTCTGGCAACCATCTTGACGGTCTTCTTGCGTCGGTTGCTTCCCCTCTTCTTCCGAGATAAGGCTTGCTGATGTTTGGCAAGTTTCTTTTCAGCACTTCGGTAATAGCGGGGATTGTCAATAAAGGTCCCATCCGACAAGGCAGCAAAATGGGTAACACCTAAGTCTATCCCTACATCCTCATATGACAGTGGTAACTTCTCAGCCTCTACTTCACAGGCAAAGCAGACGTACCAGTGCTTACCCTCGCGTTTGATGGTAGCGGTCTTCATCTTGCCTTCGATGGGACGATGTAACTTGATTTTGATATCGCCAATTCTGGAAAGACAGAGACGATCTCCTTTGACTTTGAAGCCTACATTTTGGGAATAGCCGAAACTATTATATCGAGTCTTGCTTTTAAATCGTGGATAGCCTGGAGTTTGCCCTGCTTTCATGCGTCTAAAAAATGCTTTGAACGCTAGGTCAACCCTATACAAAGTGTTACGGAGAACAGTGATAAGGATATCGTTATATTCCTTGCGTTCTTCTCGGACCTCTGCTAATTCTGCTGTTTGATCATAATAGCTGATGTCACGCTCTTTTGCCGCTTGTTTGCGCCACTCAGCGTTGTAGTAGTTGGGGGATGATTTGATGTTCGTCCAGATATCGCGCCTCTCTTGCAGTGCAGCATTGTATAACTCGCAACACCGTTCTAAGGTCTCTTTGTCTGGAAGATGAGCTAAATACTGTGCCACCGTTACCTTTTTTCGATCTGGCAAGATCTCGACAAAGCGCTTGGCCTCGATATCGGTAATCATCGCTCGTGGTTTTCCCATGAGGTGCAGCTCGTCCAGTCCGAGGACTCTGGGAGTGGATTGCTGCATAACCTGTTCTAATTCCAGAACGTATTCATGAAAGATCGTGCGTACCGTTTTCTCATCCAGACCGCATTCAGAGGCGAGTGCGACAAAGGGGCGAAAGAGCGATTGGAGTTTCACATAGCGTACCAAGCGGCGGGTAGCAGACCGATGCTCATCCACTTCAGGGAAGACCTCAAACCATGTTTTCCGGCATGCCTTACAACGATAGCGTACTCGATGAACGAGAATAAGCACCTGCTTTCCGTGACATGGTAAATCACGGATGGTTTGCTCATCCGTTGCGTGCTTCACCACAGCAAGGCTTCCACAGACGGGACAGGCTGAACGAGGAAGGCAAGGCCGGGCAAAAATGAGGTAGACTTTCTCTCGTTCCTCACAGTCAATCATCTGCCAGCACGGTAAATTCAATAAATCCACACTGCTCAAAAACACACACCAAATACCGCTAGTAATTTTGGTAATCGTCTCTCCTGCATTACCCGTTCTATGTCTGCCTTACACAAGCGGAAATGCTGAGGCAGTAAATTCAATCCGTTCGCGATTTTGTAGGAAACGTGTAGGATTTTTCATCACTGCGACGAATTTTCTGAGAAATTTGAAATATTGCAATATTCATCTTGAAAAGTATTGCATTTCATCTTGAAATATGTTATTATTCAAGTAACGGAACGATGCAGATAGCTTCAAAAGGAGATACCAACCATGCTTAACAAATACGATGTAGCCGCAATTGCAGCCACCAACGATCTGGAAGGTGAGAACTTTCACAAATTGACAGCAGCAGAGCAGCGTGAATTGTTCGGCTTCGCAGCATTCGGACGTAAGAGCGTCAATTTCGAGTCTGATGGACAGGGAACGGTTCGCATTGCCAGTACTGCTTGCTTCGGTACCGATGGTAACGTGACTCTGCTCTCTTATGAGCAGTTCGCTGAGTATTGCAATAAGCAACAGAAGATCGAGCAGTAGTTGAGAGTGGCGGGACCTCGTGCCCCGCCACGTTTCCCTCGCATAGCAGATCAAAGGAGAACAAGACAAGATGAGAAAGTCCAAGCGAGAAGTCACCTATGATGGTAGCACTTACAAGGTGCGCTCTGACACGATTGTGATTCCTGACTTCACACAGATGCAGCGTTTCGAGGCACTTCAATGGATGTGTCGTCACACGTATGGGCGTGGCTACAGTAAACCGAATCCACTTCAGGGCTTTGGGGGAGTCATCAGCCTGATTGGGAAATCATGACCAAACAATGGGGAGGAAAGCGGCCAGGATCAGGACCGCGACGAAGACGCCTCACACTCAGCAAAAAGGGCGGAGATGATCTGGCACAATTAGCAAAGAAATGGAAAGAGGCTCGGAACAATCCAGAGATGAGTGAAGAAGCCATAGTAGAGGAGTTGATCGAGATCGCGTTGCAGCAAGAGGTTCCACCAGCTCCACCACCCTAATCTGTACAGAGACACCCTGAATCGGAATTTATTGTGGTTGCAGCAGGAATGTCGAAAAGACATCCACAATAAATTCCGATTTTGCTACCTGATGTACGCCGCCTGCTTTGAGTCCCCATCCACAATTATTTCCGAAGGCACAAAAATATTTGTGCTCGTTCATGCACCCTTGAAAAGGATGAGACGACATGCTATCATAAGCATAGCAGCCTGTGATTACCACATTGCAATGTATGTAGTTGTTGTTGTGTTCTAAAAGGCAACGATTGCAGGTTGCGCACACACCGATCTATTGGTTCATCGCTGAGGTGGCCCTATGTCACTTGGGGAAGATACGCAAAAGCTGCTAGCGAGCAAGTTGCCCTACTCACATCATTTACTCGAAGATATTGAGCATGAGTGTGAAACCATTGCCACCCGCTATGATGGTTGGGGCGGCTTCAAGCTTGCATCGCAAGGACTGGAATGTGGGAAACTTCTGGTCAAAATTGTAGAAAGCACCCTTTGTCGCCGTCTTGATCGAGGCAAAGAAGCACATAAAGCACATTAGTTTGTAAATATCGTTGACGCGACAGAATCGAAACGATACCGGCGTCTCACTTTGACTCTCGTAAGAGGGTTGGTGTGAGACGCCTTTTTGTTTGTTTGCGCGAAGGAGGGCGAAAGTGGATGGACCCCAGTACGAGACCACGCTCATCATGCGATTGCATACCGATGTGAGTGGCATGAACCCGGCTCAGATCGAGTTGATCAAGGCGATGTACCTCGCTGGTATTCCACAAGACCTCCACGAGAAGATTGACTTTCAAGTGGTGAACCGTCCACCATCGCACTCTGCACGGATGCTCTATCACATCCGTCGCGAACATGAGGAGCGTGAGAGTGGATGCCGCCAATACTACCGTCCTCGCCAATATGGGAAACGCCTGGTGGAGGATGAGTCATGAGCACTGTACAGCCGCAGAACAACATTCGCAAGTGGGCAGATCATGCCGTACTCAGCATGCAACCACCCTACGATGAGCCACAGGACGGGTTGTTCTTCGTGACGTTCAACAACTCGAAGAAGCGCGGCAAGATGCGAGCACTGCAATCCTATGACGCATGGGGGTACTGCTTTGCTGAGACAGGGCATGTGACACTGGATACGACGCATTTGCCGGTGAAGGGATTCGAGAGTATGGGGCAAATGCGCGAGTACTTGGGCAAGTTGGGGATGTATCGCGTGGTGTGGCAGCAGAAGAATGAGGATGAAGGATGAGTGGAGGACATTGGGGCTATCTCTCACATCGAATAGAGGAACGGGCTGGCGTACCACTGGATGATGTGTGGAGGATGCTTGCGGCTATTGAGCATGAACTGGATTGGGGCATCTGCTGTGATACCTGCTATGACTGCGCCAAGATACGCGTTGTTAATGCCCTGGAAGCCTATTTCGATACAGAGGCGACCTCCATTGACAACGCTTTACGGCTTATTCGTAGTAGCGAGCCTGAATGTGGGAAATGTCGAGAGTGGCACAAGAAGCACGATATGCCACGAGAGATACAGCCACGTGCATCGGTAACAGTTGAGTTCTCGCTGGATGGTAGTAAGGTCTATAAGGGCGTGGTCTATGAGAGGGAACAGGGATAGATGAACACAACATGTGAGCAATGTGGTGGCTACACGCATTACACAAGCGATGCCACATTCGTAAAACTGCCAGCGAGTATTGTGCTTCCTCCTCTCCGTTCTGGTCATTCTACACCGACACTCAGTGGTGATCTCGGACATAACGCTACGGTGTACTACGACGATGATCCCTACAGCACATCCGATGGGGAGTCGTTCACGGTGCGCTCGGTCATGCTCAGTGACAAGATGCGACAGGTGGCGCTGGTTCCGAAAGAGGCGTTGGCGTTGTTGGCTTGGCTGCAACAGGAAGAAGAGACGTTGAAGGCGTTGGCGAAGGAGTACGAGGGATGATAACAGACAACTTCCTTCCTCCTCTTCTCGCCTTCGGCATATTGGGGAACCAGCCCCAGTTCCGATTCCCCAACATGCCCTCGGTGGGGGCGAACTTATGAGTAGCCTTATTGAACGCCCGTTCATCACCGCACACTTGGACGAACTCTCGTCTGCACGACGGGCGTACATCGAAGAGCGGGCGGCACAAGAGATCACGGTTGACGCTGTGCCTCATCGGCTTACAAGTATGCGGTTGTCGGTAGACTACTCAATGGCAACGTTGATTGGTGTCTATGAGCCGGTAGAGGTAGTGGCGGTATGAGTGCACTCTCCACTGGCTTCCACGTCCACCGTGAGAACTACATCGTCATTGAGCAGAATTGCGCCTATGTCTATTGTGCGATTTGTGGAGGGCTCAAGTTCCCTCATCTCTTCGCTGCTGAGCATCCCAACCAGTCCGTGCAGATTACGGCGCTGTGGCCCGCCTGTCTCTGCCAAAGCACGAACGAGAAGATCAAGATTGCGATCCAGCACGTATTGCAAGACATTTATCAGCAGAGTGGCAATTGTTCGGATGTGGAAGAAGTGCGGCAATTGCTCTTGCGTGTGGCGAGTCGGGAGGAGATGAGGCGATGAACATCAACTGGATCACGCTACTTGTTGAATTATGGCCGCTGTTGTTCTATGTCGTATCGGGAGTGATCATCACGTGGGCGGTTTACCGGGAACGCCGTCGCCAGCCGTGCGCAGCAGATCATGATGAAGAACAGTGGGCATGATAGGAGGCAACTGATATGCGTGAATTACTCGTTCCTACCACGGTACTTATTCTCTTTGTGCTCGTGCGCGCTGGGGATATCGCGATTATGGCAGCGATTGCGCGTGATGTGTTGCGGGCTGTGCTCTACGGTATTGTCGCTGTGCTTGCTTTGATTGTATTGATATTCGCGCTATTCCTGCACTGAGGAGACACTAGATGACCGGCTTTGGCTCAACTCCAACGACCACGACGCAGGGCACGCTCGCCACTGATCAATTTCCGATCAGTAGCGTAGCCCCTCCAGGGCAGATGAATGGTGATCTCATCGCGCTCAAGGGTGGTCCTGTCACTACTGACGGAAACACGAATAAACTCGCGGCGGCTGCAACATACACCTATGACGGTGAAAACGAGACGCTGGGGGCAAAGACTGATGCGGCGTGGTCCGGCTCAGGTGCAGGTTCAGAGATTGCCATTCTCAAGAAGCTTGTAGCCTTGCTCACTGCCGCTATCACTGTTTCTGGTTCTGTTACCACCAATGCCGGGACGAATACCAGTACGGCGGCGCTCGCTCTGGAAACTGGCGGAAATCTGGCGGCATCGAAGACCGATCTCGACGCGATTAACACGGCAATTGGCGCAATCTCGGATGTAGCCTATAGCGGATCAGGAAATGGCACGGAGATTGCACTCCTCAAGAAGATTGTCGCAGAACTGGCGGCAACGCTCACTATTTCGGGCTCCGTCACGGCCAACGCGGGCACAAACCTCAATACGTCCTCTCTCGCTTTAGAGACGGGTGGTAATCTTGCTTCCGCAAAGACAGACCTGGATGCAATCAATACCGCAGTTGGTACACAGGCTGACGCTGCCTGGTCAGGGAGTGGAAGTGGTTCAGAAATAGCCATCCTGAAGAAAATAGTAGCGGAATTGGCAGCCACATTGACAGTGAGTGGTAGTGGCAATTTTACCGTTACTCAGGGCACCGGCTCCAACCTCCATGCAGTCCTTGATAGCGGATCTACCACGGCGGTTACACAGGCGACGGGGAGCAATCTGCATACCGTGGTGGATAGTGGCGCAATCACGGCCACGACGAACGCGGATACCACGATTGGCGGTACCACAGCGCCAGCGAAAGAATTGCTCATTGCAGGCAAGACGAACGACGGCACACCGCAATACCAACCACTTCCCGAAGGCACTGGTGGGCGCTCAGTCATCGTAGAAGGTGTCGCAGGGGGAACCGCTGTCCCGGTCAGTGGCACGTTCTGGCAAGCAACACAGCCTGTGAGTGGGACCGTCACGACGAATGCAGGAACCAATCTCAATACCTCCGCGCTGGCACTGGATACCTCCGTTAACGGCGTAATTGTCTCGCAAGGCAGTACCACCAGTGGTGAGAAGGGTCCACTCATTCAGGGCGCGGTTACTACAGCAGCGCCATCCTACACCACTGCGCAAACAAGCCCGATCTCCCTCACCACCGCAGGGGCCGTACGCACGGACGCATCAGCCACCACGCAACCCATATCCGCTGCTTCTCTACCCCTCCCAAGTGGCGCGTCCACCGCTGCAAAACAGCCCGCACTTGGAACGGCTGGTAGCGCCTCCGCTGATGTGCTGACAGTACAAGGTATTGCTAGCATGACCGCACTCAAGGTGGACGGTAGCGCAACTACACAGCCTGAGAACCTGACGCAAATCGGCGGGACGAATGTGGTCACAGGCGGGGCAAGTGGACTGCTGGCGGTCGGTGGACCTGTCGCAAGTGGGGCAAGTAATGCCGATAACCCCGTCAAGGCGGGCGCGGTCTACAACTCCACACAGCCCACGGTGACCACCGGGCAAGTTGTCGATGTCCAAGCAACCTCTCGTGGCGCACAAATCGTTGCGACAGGGGCCGATACCTTTAACGCTGCTGTTACCGGGACCGTTACGGCGAACGCGGGAACCAATCTCAACACCTCTTCGCTCGCGCTCGAAACTGGAGGCAACCTTGCCACACTTGCGGGTGCTGTGACGAGCGCAAAGGTTCAGACGAATACCGCACAAATTAACGGTGTGGCTCCCACGATGGGTAACGGTGTCAGTGGTACAGGGGTCCAGCGAGTCACCATCGCAAGTGACTCTACAGGGCAGATCACCGCGAATGCAGGTACGAACCTCAATACATCAGCACTAGCGCTGGATACGTCGGTGAATGGTGTTATCGTCTCACAAGGGAGCACGACTTCAGGCGAGAAAGGTCCACTGATTCAGGGTGCCGTAACGACTTCAGCTCCAACATATACCACCGCACAAACCAGCCCTATTTCGCTCACGACCGCAGGTGCGGTGCGTACCGACGCATCGGCTACAACACAACCGGTGAGCGGAACCGTTACCGTGACTGCCACCAATCTGCAAACAAATCTCAACCAAGTTGCTGGTTCTGCCATTGCCACTGCCGCGACCGGGATCGCTAAAGTTGGGGTGACGGACGGCTCTGGCAACGCCATCACCTCTACCTCCAACGCGCTTGACATCAATATCAAGAGCGGAGGTGGGTCTGGTTTCTCCGTTACCGATGAAGCGGCATGGACAGCGGGTACTTCTGCGCTTGTCCCAACAGGCGGCGTGTTCAATGACTCTGCGGCGGCGCTGACCTCCGGGCAAGAGGGCACGGTACGGGTGACCAACAACCGAGCCATGCATGCCAACTTGCGCGATGCATCAGGGAATCAACTTCTTGGCTCAAAAACATCGGCAAATTCCGTACCAGTGGTGGTTGCCTCCGACCAAGGGGCGGTTCCAGTCAGTGGGACCGTTTCGATCACTGCTAATAGTGCAGTGAACGTTGCCCAAGTGGCTGGAACAACCACGGATACTAACTCAGGGAACAAATCAGCCGGGACGCAGCGTGTGGTTTTGGCAACGGATCAGCCACAATTGACCAACGCGCTGAAAGTCGATGGCAGTGCTGTAACGCAACCTGTGTCGGGAACAGTCTCCATTACCGCAAACAGTGCCGTCAATGTGGCGCAAGTCAACGGCGTTACCACCACAACAGGCAACGGCGTCAGCGGTACCGGCGTCCAACGCGTGACACTCGCAAGTGATAGTACGGGACAAGTCACGCTCGCCGCAGGGGCAAACACCGTTGGAGCAGTCACACAGGCATCAGGCCCTTGGACAAGCAATGTGACACAGTTCGGTGGCACGAACGTCTCGACAGGGACCGGTGCCTCAGGGACGGGTATTCCTCGTGTGACAGTCGCCAATGACTCACAGGTACAATTGTGGGATGGGACGACAGGTCCCATCGCTGCAAAAGCCGCCACTACCTCGCCAACCCTTGCGGATAAGGCGCTGGTTCAGGTGCTCTCACCCAACAACACGGGACTCCCTGTCAACGCTCCCAAGATCGTGCAGAGTACCAGCAATAAGAGTAGTGGGTCAGTGGCATCGCTCGCAAAGGCGTTCACCTCCAACAATGTCGCGGGCAATTCCATTGTCGTGGTGTGTGCCGTTGGTAACGGGACCGCGCCCACGATCTCGGACAGCGCGAATACCTACACACAGGCCGTGCAGGTCGCCAATGGTAGCGCGTTGAATGTGGCGATCTTCTATGCCGTGAACATTGCCGCTGGGGCCAATACCGTCACAGTCAACAATGGTGGGACGACTGCCTCTATCGCGATGGAGATCTATGAGGTGAGTGGGCTGCTCTCACTTGCTCCCTCTCAACTGGATCAAACCGCTTCAGGGTCGGGTAGTTCTGGTACTGCCTCCACGTCCAATGTGAGTGCGCTGTCTCCCAACGAGTACGCCTTCGCTGGTGTCGGTATCGGCACGGCAGCGCAAACCATCACAGCGGGTTCAGGCTGGACGAATGATTCAGGACAGCAGAACCCGACCACGCCTGCGGGACTCTTCTCGTTTGTGTCGATGTCGCAGTATCTTGGCAGTTTAAAGGCAGTTACTCCACAAGCAACCTTCACAAGTGAGCCGTGGGCTATCGCGGTTGCTACCTTCCGTCCAGTCATCTTGGGAGTAGAAGGCACGTCGAAGATTACCGATGGCACGGTCACCATGTCCTTCGGACAGAACACGATGGCAAACTCCCTGCCAGTGGCTATCGCTTCAGACCAGGGCACGCTGACCGTTGCAGGCAGCGGGAACTTCACCGTAGCGCAGGCAACCGGGTCCAACCTCCATGCAGTCCTTGATGCGGGGAGCGCCGTTATCGGTCATGTGATCAATGATGCAAGCTCTGCGGTCATTGGACATGTCATTGCTGATAGTGGGTCTACCACCGCAGTCACACAAGCCACAGCATCTAACCTGAACGCGCAAGTGGTTGGTGCTGCTGCTTCTGGTGCGTCCAATAGTGGCAATCCCGTCAAGGCTGGCGGCGTATTCAACACGACGCAACCGACCGTTACCAATGGACAAGCGGTTGATGCGCAAATGACAGCTCGTGGCGCGTTGATTGTGGCGTCAGGAACCGACACCATTAACGTGACAGCGGCGGCTGGGACGAACCTCAACACCTCTGCCTTGGCACTTGAGACAGGTGGGAACCTGGCAACGCTCGCTGGGGCTGTGACTTCTGCCAAAGTACAGGAGAACGTTGCGCAGATCAACGGTGTCGCGCCACTTATGGGCAACGGCGTGACGGGAACAGGCTCACAGCGAGTCACCATCGCAAGTGATAACACGGCGTTTAGCGTGAACGCTGCGCAATCGGGCACCTGGACGGTCCAACCCGGCAATACGGCCAATACCACAGCCTGGAAGGTGGATGGATCGGCAGTCACCCAGCCCGTAAGTGCGACGAATCTGCAAACGAATCTCAATCAGATTGCCGGGTCATCTATCTCGACAGCAGCCACAGGCGTGCAGAAGGTGGGCATGGTTGGCAACGCAGGCGCAACCGTTGATAGCACGGTAGGCGCTGGCTCTGCTCCAACCAATGCGGTGGTAATCGGCTCGGTCTACAACTCCTCTGCTCCTGCTCCAACGAACGGACAGGCGATGGCCGTGCAAGCCGATCAGGCTGGAAACACGCGTGTGTTTCCAGCCGTCGCACTTGCCACATTGTCAGCTTGGAATAGTGGGACCTCGCTCAATGCGACACAAACGGTCTTTACCAACTCGGGTGCAGAGGCCGTGCTTGTCCAACTTACACAAACCACCACCTTGACTGCGGGTGCAATCACCTTTGAAGTCAATTACGATGGTTCGACTTGGGTGACGATCCCCGCCAACTGCGTGCTCGATCCAACGAGCACCACGTTTGCGCAAATCAGTATTCCGTACACCGTTCAGGCTTCCACCAATAAGCAGTTTTTACTGAACATGAACGGCGCGCAGGGGCTTCGCATCAAGCTTTCAACGCAAATTACTGGCTCTGGCTCGGTCACGCCGAACTATGCCTTGCTCCCATTCTCGCCCGCTGATGGAGTCATCGCATACAGTCCAACAGCAGCAAACTTCCTGGTTACCGCATCGGCTGGAACAAACCTCAACACATCGGCGCTAGCCCTAGAGACGGGTGGTAATCTGGCAACGCTCGCAGGCGCTATCACCAGCGCCAAGATGCAAGCTAATGTCGCTCAGATCAACGGTGTTACGCCGCTCATGGGCAATGGCACGACAGGGGCCGGCTCGCAGCGCGTGACGATTGCTTCCGACAACACCGCATTCACGGTCAACGCTGCACAGAGCGGCACGTGGACGGTTCAGCCGGGCAACACGGCCAATACCACGGCTTGGCTTATCACGCCACAGGCGACGACCACGGGCGGCTCAACCATCAGTCACACCATGTCAGCGGCATCAACGAATGCGACCTCGCTCAAAGGCTCAGCAGGATTGCTCTATGGCTATAGCCTCTCGAATAATAACGCTTCTGCCCGTTATGTAAAATTTTATAACAAGGCCAGTTCACCTACTGTGGGCACGGATACGCCGGTTACGACGGTGCAAGTCCCAGGCAATAGTACGGTGATTCGGGCGTATCCAGTTGGGGTGACCTTTGGCACGGGGATCGCATGGGCGGCGACAGGAGCCATTACTGATGCTGATACCACCGCAATTGGTGCAAATGATTTGTCTATCGATATCGATTACAAGTAAGGGAGTGTAGGATGTCGCACTATTCGTCCACAGTGCTTGCAGATAGCCCTATACGCTATTACCGGCTGAATGAGTCGTCGGGTACAAATATTGTCGATAGCGGCTCTCAGGCGCATAACGGCACGCTGAATGGTGGTGTGACGCTCAGCCAAGCAGGGCTGATCTTTGCCGACTCCGACACGTCCATGCTCTTCAACGGCACGACTGGCTATATCTCGCTTCCAACGACGAGCCTGCCAACCTCTGCCGGGGCTTGGACGCTTGAGGCATGGGTCAAAATGCCCTCTTCGCTGCCTGCGAATTTCCCGGTACCGCTCCATATGGGAACCAGCACCGGCGGGGCGTCAAATGCCACATCGCTCGTTTATAATGCCGGGACTGTTTCGCTTGGCGACGGACAAAACTTCTTGATCACGGGTGGAACGCTTGTTGCAAACGGCGTCTATCATCTTGTAGGGACGTACGACGGAACAACGGCAAAGCTCTATATTAATGGGGTGTCCATTGGCTCTACGACGCACACATACACCGTCGCTTACGGCGTGTCCTATATTGGCAATGACGATTCAAGCGACTTCTGGAATGGAATCATTGATGAGGCGGCAATCTACAGCACGGCGCTCTCTAGCACGCGAGTGTTTGCACACTGGAATGCGGGCTATCATCAAGTGCTCTGCAACGGCTACGGGGGGGTATTTCGCTAATGCCAGTAACCTACGTATTGCGCACGTTCGGAAGCGTGCTCCCCGTGACGATCACGCCACCATCGCACGCGATCAACGTGACGTGGATTACACGCGACCTACGTGCCATCTGGAAAGCACGTGATGATCAGGCGGAGTGGCAGACACGTAACGATCAAGCAACATGGAAAACGAGGGAGTGATATATATGTGGTCTCCAATCGGTGCTGGGGACGGTCGTCCGTCGCATCACACATTCACGACGGATAGCGGTGCGTTTCCGTTGACTGGACTATCAGGGAGCAATATCGCTCTGCATATGGAGGACATCTACAACAATAATCAGTTGTATATCTGTACAGGCACATGGACTATTACCGGTACGGGGAGTAGTACGGTCCCTGGCAAAGCGGATTTCACACCATCTGTGGCTGATCTCTCCACCGGCTATTTGGGGGTGCCAGGACTCTACAAGGTATACCCCGTGGTAACGCTCTCGACAGGCCCGACACCAATGGACAGTCAGGTGCTACAGGTTGTTTCTTTACCGTGAGAGCACATCCATATCAGTACACGAGAATAGTGAGTAGAGCATGAGCGAACAACGTCTCAACACAAATTCCACACCTAAAAAAAACACGCGTAATAAAGGCAAGAAAGAACTCTTCCTTGACTCCTTTGCTGAGAATGCCAATGTAATGCTGTCCGCTCGCGCTGCTGGCATTGACAGGTCTACTGTCTATAAATGGCTCGAACATGATCAGGACTTCTCGCTTGCTTTTAATCTGGCTAAAGAAAATGCAAAAGATGTGCTCAGGGCTGAAATCAAAAGGCGGGCTGTTGATGGGTGGGATGAGGAAGTATACCAGCTAGGGCATTACGCCGGAACAGTGCGGAAGTATTCAGATACATTGCTCATCTTTCAAGCTAAAATGCTCATGCCGGAATATCGTGATAAATCACAGATCGACATAACGAATACTACTAACGCCCCTGGTACCATCCCCATAAATACAAAAGGCTTAACTGATGGTGAGTTAGCCACGCTGAAGCAGATAGCCTTGAGGCAGAAAGCAGAACTAGGAGAAACATGATCTCATGCCAGTGAAGAAAGCGGCGAAGTCGCAACTGAGCGATGCAGACCGTCTGTACTATGCTGCTGAAGCAGAAGAGTGCAGGAGATCATTCCGTGCATTTGCTAAGACGGCCTGGAAAGTGTTAGAACCCGGCAAACCTTTGCGGTGGGCATGGTTCCATGATTGCCTCTGTGATCATGCGCAAGCCGTTGCCGAAGGGCAGATCAAGCGTCTCGTAATTAACATTAGCCCTGGACATAGTAAGAGCACAATCATTTCGCAGATGCTCACCGCTTGGGAATGGACACGCAATCCACATAGTCGCTGGTTATGTGCCTCTACCTCGCTTGATCTCGCTATTCGTGATAATCGCAATGCTCGCTATCTTATCGAGAGTGAGTGGTATCACGCCTGCTATGGTCGTGAGTTTCAACTGAACCAGACGACGTTCGATATGAGCGGCGACCAGAATGTCAAAGGCTTCTTCGAGAACGACCTCAAAGGCTATCGCCTTGCTGTGAGTGTCGGATCTAGAGGTATTGGCAAAAGAGGCGATTTCCTGGTAATTGATGATCCTCACGATCCGATGGAGGGTGATACTGAACGGCAAAAGGTGCTTGATTGGTATGCTCAAACATGGGCCTCGCGTCTCAATGATCAAGAACACGGCGGTATGATCACGGTAGGGCAGCGCATTTATGATGAGGACCTCTGTGGGCATCTGCTCAAATTGGGCAATTGTGAACATCTCTGCTTGCCTGAAGAATACGACTCATCTCGTAGGTGCACGACTTCTATCGGGTGGTCTGATCCCCGCAAGAGGGATGGTGAGTTGCTCTGGCCTGAAAAGTTCCCTACCCCTGTACTGGATGATCTCAAGAAATCACTTGGCTCATTCGGCTACTCTGCACAGTATGATCAATTGCCGGTGCCTGCCTCAGGCGGGACGTTCAAAGAAGAATGGAAACGCTACTTCGAGATTGAGGGCGATTATTACATTCTTCACACAAAACACGGACATCGAAAGTCTGTTCCTATCCGGTTGTGCAGGAATGAAGCCGTTTGTGATCTGGCAACTTCTGAAAAAGAGCAAGCTGATTTCTTTGTAATCCAAACGTGGGCGATTACTCCTGAGAATGAGTGTTTACTCCTTCACCAACTCCGTGGGCATTTTAATAATCCTGACCAGCAGAAACAGGCAATTAAGTTATATGAAACCTATCGGTGGTCGGCATTCTGGGTAGAGCAAGTGGCCTATCAGTTAGCTTACATACAGCAGATGCGCAACTACGAAGTGAAAGAAGAAATTGAGCCGAATGTCTATCGTGTGACGCATGTAGTGAGCGTTCCCGTCCGATCATGGAAGCCATTCCGTGACAAAGTGACACGGGCGGGGGTCGCCGCTGTAAAGATGGAGGCAGGCGATTTGTACTGGCTTGCAAATGCGGCATATCTCATGGATCTTGAGCCTGAAATATTCAAATTCCCGAAGTCAAAGAAAAAAGATCAGGTGGACTGTCACTCCATGATGTGTGATATCTTATCTAATCCACTCATTCCGCTCTCTGGTGAAGACGAACCATCCGAACAAGTGCCCACACTTGCGGAGATACAATCTGATCCTTTTTCGTGGATGGAAGCAAGAGGGGGATGGAATGATTGATGAGGTAGTCAAATGGCAGGCTCTCTGCTCTTTACACGAAGAGAGTCGGTTTATAGGCGATAGTGGGTACTTCACCTATGGGCGTGTAATGAGGCAATTTATCGCTTTCTACAATCGATTTAAGGGGCATATTATTCGGGCGAGCGGCGATATGCTGCATTTTGAGTTTTATCCAACTGATTACTATTCTTATACCATAACAGTGCGCGTGAGAACTGATGAAGCCACGCTCGCAGAAATGAAGGCGTTTACAAAATGAGTGATAATGAATATTGATCCGAAAGGCGTGTATATGGCTACTGATCAGCGTGTGATGTGCCCTCGTCACCATTGGCAATTCAGCGTGACTGTTGCGGGGATAGAATATAAGTGTCGTGCTGGCGAGTGCCGCACTGTCTACACCGCGACATGGGAGGAATTAGAGGCGAAACGCCAGCAAGTGATGAGCGGGCATGTGCAATCTATCTATGTTGTGACGCCCGCCCTCTTGGGCGATTTGCACAATGGGTAGTCCGTTTGCTTGCATATCCGCATGACTCTATGGTATGATTGATCTAGCAATCATAATGAAGCCGCTACGCATGTGCGACCAGGCTGTTCCGCAAGAGGAGCAGCCTTTTTCGTGGTACGCATACAGCAGACACAACCGAATACCTCACAAGAGTTCCTCTCGCTAGATGACGCCGCTTCCACGCTCGGTGTGAAGCGTTCTCAACTCAGTGCCTATGTACAAGCCCTCGACATTCCCCGTCATCGTAAAGAGCGACGCACCTACCTCGCCACAACAGATGTAGAGCGCATTGCTGAGTGGCGTACATTTGACAAGGAAAGTAAAGTCAATCCAGCGTTCGCCGGTATGACCATCATGTCATCAACTCCCACGGCAGTCAGCATGCCTCGCAATTATAAGAATTACATCACGGAGGGGTATCGCGGAGAACCAACCACATATAAGTGTGTGAACTATATCACCACTAATGGCAGTGCAATCCCTCCTAAACTCTACACTGATCGAACGATGCAAAAAACGATTGATCAGCATCCTCTTCTCGATAAGCTAGACCGTCCCAACCTTGAGCAGACAGGCGTCGAGTACCGTGAGGGCGTGCTTGGCTACCTCCTTATTGCAGGGACCTCCTACCAGTATGCTATTCGCAAAGGGAGTAGCAGCCCACTTGATGAATTATGGGCATTAGAGCCAGATAAAGTTTCAATCATTCCTGATAAGAAACTTGGGATCGTTGGCTTCGAGTACTCCGACTTTAGCAAGGGCCAGAATCCCATTCCTCCACAGAACATCGGACGCATGCGCTTTTGGGCACCCGATAGCCCTCTATATGGTCTGTCTCCTGTGGAACTTGCGGCTATCCTCATCGACATGCAGACAAGCTCTCGGAAGTGGAATTTAGCGCTCCTGCAAAACTATGCAAAACCGCCCGGTGCCTGGGTGTTCGATGGTATTCTTGATGTCAATACGCGCAAGAAGGTGAAAGAAGCCCTCAACCTGGAGATGTCCGGGTATCGCAATGCTGGCAAAGTTCCTGTACTTGACGGTGGCTTCAAGTGGGTGCCTTCTTCTACGAATCCATCCGAAATGGATTGGCTAGAGGCGATGCGCTACAATGCCGCCAATATTGCCACTATCTTCAACATTGCCCCGCAACTCATCGGTGACACCTCTGCAACTACCTACAACAATATGGAAGAGGCAAAGGCTGCAAGTTACACTGAGGCGATATTTCCCGCACTTGATAAACTCTATTCCCTCTGGAATATGTGGCTTGTGCCTATGTATCCTGACCTCAAAGGTGCCTACCTGTACTATGACAAAACCACGGTTGAGGTCGTTCAGACAGCCATTCAGGCGAGGCTCAGCGCGGCAGTAGATCGCGCCAATAAGTCATGGATGCAGGGCAGTTGCACGCTCAATGAAGCACGAGATCAGCAGGGATTGCCGCCAGTGCCAGGAGGCGATGTCTTCCGCTTTGGCAACGTGCTTGTACGTGCAGTGGAGCTTGATCGCTATGCAGAGCAGTCCTTGCAAACGCCTGCTCTGCCATCGATGCCACGCGCTGAACCATTCAATGCCCCTGAGCAACCCCGTCAGGAGAGCATGCAAAACGATGAGGATCAGCCGGTAGAGGATGAACAGGAGACCAAACAGAGCAGGAAAGCTATCAAGCCGATAGAAGCCAATGCAGTGGAAGAGCGCATTGCTGAGATGCAAGCGCGTGGCACCACACATGTGGAGTGGATACTCGGCGTGAACTGCTGTTCTGATTGCACATCGAATGCAGGGATTACGGTAAAGCTTAGTGAGCCCTTTCCATCTGGTATTCTACTCCCTCCGCAATGCGAGGAGTGCCAATGCACGGTAGTCGAGCATATCGAAACAGAGCAAGAGAAATCTATTGATCTTTCAGCACGACGCCATAGGCGACAAGCGCGGGATACCTACCGCGAATTTATGGAGGTTCATCTCGGATGAAGAGAGAGAGCAAAACCATCTCTTTCCAAGTGAAGGACTTGGGAGTAACCACCAATGATGACGGGCAAGAGGTGGGACGAATCGAAGCCTATGGAGCTGTCTTCAACAATGTCGATGATGGCAATGATCGCATACTGCCAAAGTCTTTTGACCGCACCATCAAGAACAGCAAGATGCGTGCCAAAGCACGAGGGAAAAAGTATCTGATCCCGATGCTCTGGCAACACAAAGATGATGAGCAGATCGGCAGTTGGTATGACTTGGAGGAGGATACGTACGGGCTGAAATGTCAGGGCGATATCCTCCTTGCCACGCAGCGAGGACGCGAATATTACGCACTTGCCAAATCTGGTATGGCAGATCAATTTTCCATTATTTACGAGGTGATGCAAGGTGGAGCGAAGTACGACAAATCCGGTGTGCGTGAGTTGTCTGAATTGCGCCTCTTCTCTGTGGACCCGGTAACGTTCGCCATGAACGATGAAACAATGCTCGTTGGAGTGAAAAGCATGGACCTCGAATACAAGTCTGTCTGTGGAAGCACCTCAGGCACTATTGGTCCGCGTGATGAGGCTTGGGATGGCTCTGCTGCAAAAGCATGGATATGGGAGCAGGCACTTGACGCTGATGGGAATGTTAACGCATCCGTGGCTAGGAAGTATTTCATGCGTGTTGATGGTGATCCTACCCTAAAAGGATCTTACGGCTACCCCTTCTGGACACACGGACATATCAGTGTTGGTGGGGTTAAAGCAGTCGCAGGCGCTCTCAGTGGTGCGAGAAACGCTGATGCAGGTGGGGATACTGCTGGTATGAGGAAGAAAATAGAACGCCTCTACTCCCGCATAAACAAGAAGTACGCTGATGCTGATCCACTGGTACCTCCGTGGAAAGGTGACGATGGCAAGTCTGCAAGTAGTGAGTGGGAGCGCAAAGACTTGGGCGACCATTTCAATGAGCAGATGGGTGAGGACTTGTGTGAGGATTGGCAAGATGTGTATCTCTGTGCGCTCACCTGTGCCGTGTTTGATGCATTCAAGGATGGGAGCGACCCGGAAACAGATATTGCCAAAGCTCTCGATGATTTCAAGGGGATCGTTCTGTCCAAGTTTGTCACGCAGGCAATGGAATACGATCTTTCCGGCTATCTCGAAGAGAATCAGTATTCAGCCGACTATCTTGCGCAATACGGCAATGATAGCCGCCCCAATTACGGGTACATGTCACGCCGCGCAAGACTCTCCCGCAAGGAATTGCTCGCTGCCGATGCGACTACCGGCGGCTTCTATGCCGATGACAGTTCATCTGCTACCAAGTCCCATGTAGATACTCTCCACCAAAACGCCGAAAAGGCCATGCAAGCCATTACTGAGCATGTGGGCCTGATCCACAGCGCCGCCGATCAGGTAACCACCCTACTCGGAGGTCTGGACGAGCTGACACCAACCGAGAAACGAGCGCTACCCTTGGATACCAAGGCTGGACGAACTTTTAGCGGTGCCAATGCGCAGGCTCTTTCCGATCACGCTGACACACTTCACGGTATGGCCGATACACACAAGAAGGCTATGACCAGGCAAATGAAAGCTATCCGTACAGTGGCTGATGACCTTGCATCTATCTTACAAGGTGCTGAGGCGGCCTACGGCACTGACCCAGGAACGCCCACAGACGGACGCCAGGAAGGAAAATCAAATCGTGGCACCCCGTACGCCGGTACACGTGCTAGCGTCTCACGCTCATCCAACACGCTGGATACCGTGGACGAAGAAGAGATTGCGACCTCACTCCAGATGCTACAAGCGTTACGAACCACCACTTAACGTTACTGACATACTTATGTGAGGATGAAATGCCAACATTAACCGATATCCAAAATGAGGTGCAGACGCTCTTTCACGATATGCAAAGCCGTGTTGAGAATGCCGACAAAGAGCAGAAATCTCGTTTAGAAGAGTTGACCTCAAAGACTGGCATCATGGCGGCTGAATATAAATCAGCAGTTGATGCGCTCAATGCCAAAATCAACGAACAGATGGATACCATCGAGAAGTTGAAGCTTGCCCACGAACAAGAGCGGATTGCATCACAGCGTCCCCCACTTGACGGCAAGCACGGCAGCAAGAGAGAGCGCTCGGATCAGCACAGGGCTTTCATGAAAGCCATTCGCTGTGAGGGGCGTATTGAACGGCTTACTCCACAAGAGCGTAGCATGATTGTTTACGGCGAGATGTCGCAAGAGCAGAAAGCGCTGTACGCAGGAGATGCGACCACTGGTGGATTCTTCGCCGCTACCGATTTCCTGAATGAATTACTTGAGTACCGCCTGTTGATCTCGAAGATGCGCGGGATCTGCCGTATTCAGACCACATCAGGTGAGAAAGTGCAGATGCCTTCTCTCGCCAACGATGCCACCGCCTACTGGCAGAGTGAGCAATCCTCTTTCCAGAATTCGCAAGACCCGACCACATCCATGATCAATATCCCGGTCCATGAACTGCGTGGTCTGCTGAAAGTTTCTCAGCAGAACTTGGAAGATAGCATGTTCAACCTGGAAGATCTGATTAAAGAGCGCTTGATGCTGCAATTTGCCAAGACGGAAGGTACGGCCTTCATCAGCGGTAATGGCAACGGCAAGCCACGGGGCATCTTTAACTACCCTACACAGGCGACGACGAGCTTTGCTGGTGGTTCTGCGGGGAAGAACAATTCCACAACGGTAATCGCGTACGTGCAGTCAGGCGCGGCAACAGGCAAGATTAACGCCGATGATGTTCTGAACGTCAAAATGGACCTGAAAGCCGACTATGACGCGAATGCGACCTACATCTTCACCCGTGGCACGCTCAACACCATTCGACTGTTCAAAGATTCACAGAATCGTCCACTTTGGCAACCATTCGCGGGGCAAAATTTGCCAAGCATGATCTACGACTCGCCCTACGTCGAAATGCCGGATGTCGCAGAGATAGCGTCGGGTGCTTACCCGATCTGCGTGGGGGATTTCAAAAATTACATGATCGTGGACCGTATCACACTTTCTATGCAGCAACTCAACGAACTCTACATCGCGAGTGGCTTGATTGGCTTTATCGCCAGAATGCGCGTTGGTGGGGATGTTCTAGTCCCTGAGTCATTTCGACTGTTGAAGTGCAATTAACGCATAGACGGTGAAAGGATAAACACATGAGAGATATTGTATCGGAGACCGGAACATTCTACTCCGGTCTCACTGCTGCACCAACGATCAACAGCACGCAGACCAGTGCTGCGGTCGCGCTCACTGGCTATGACGGCGTGATGATCTATATTCTGGCGGCAACGCTTTCCAGTGCCGGG
>WNFW01000107.1_pt1 | contig 60352 bp, 65 predicted proteins | sample 5400131 | NCBI WGS metagenome assembly WNFW01 (sample SAMN13153362, study PRJNA577476) | soil metagenome | isolation source: 20 cm soil or saprolite under grassland replicate 1 | place: USA:California | collected 2016-06-15
GATAAATTTTCGCTCGGTCGCCGAGGTGGCTTTGACACCGAGTCAAAAGGCAGTGGTGTGGTTTCTTCTGGTTTCTTCGTTGCTCTTCTTGATTCAAACTCTAACGGGCGGGCTGATCGCTCACTACCCGCCGAGCCCGGCGGTTTTTTGGCGTTGATCTCTCGCAACTGTTGCCCTTCAATATCGCGCGAACCTGGCACGTCCAACTGGCGATCTTTGGGGTCGCTGCCTCCTATCTGGCAACGGGGATTTTCATTGTGCCGCTGATCGCCGGTCGAGAACGCCGCGGACAAAGCGGCCTGACCTTGCTTTTACTGATCGCCGTCGCCATCGTGGTGTTCGGCAGCTTGATTGGCGAGTATGCGGGCGTAAAAGGCTGGCTTGGAGGCCTCTGGTTCTGGCTAGGCCACCAAGGCTGGGAATATCTCGATCTCGGTCGCTTGTGGCAATTTCTTCTCGTGATCGGACTTTTCTTCTGGGTTGTCATCTTGCTCCGGGGCCTGAGCGGCGTGCTGCGACAGCAACACTTCGGCAATATGCCGTGGATGTTTTTTTACGCCGCGCTGGCGATTCCAGCTTTCTATGCGGTGGGTCTCCTCACCGGCCCGCGCGCCGGTTTTGTCATCAATGATTTTTGGCGCTTCTGGGTGGTGCACCTCTGGGTGGAAGATTTTCTGGAGCTCTTCACGACCGTCATGGTCGCCTACATGTTTGTGTTGCTGGGCGTAGTTCGGGAAGCGACGGCGCTGCGCGTCATTTATCTCGATATTATCCTCTATTCCTTGGGCGGCGTGATCGGCACGATGCATCATCTGTACTTTAGCGGCACCCCGGTTGCCCACCTCGCGTTCGGCGCCACATTCTCCGCCATGGAAGTTATCCCTCTGTTATTGTTAACCCTCGAGGCCTGGGGATTCATCAGGGCGGGCGAAAAGACGACATCGGACAGCATGCATCTTCACCGTTGGGCGATCTGGTTCCTGGTCGCCGTCGGGGTTTGGAATTTCCTCGGCGCCGGCGTCTTTGGCTTTCTCATCAACCTGCCAGTCGTAAGTTATTACGAGATCGGCACGGCGCTCACCGCCAATCACGGTCACACGGCGATGATGGGCGTTTATGGGATGCTAGCGATCGGTTTGATGCTTTTTTGTCTCCGCTACTTGACCCAATCCGATAAGTGGAGCGACGGCGCTGCGAAAATTTCCTTCTGGTCTTTAAACTTGGGCCTAACCTGGATGGCCTTTCTCAATCTCTTCCCGCTTGGAATCGCACAGCTCTATCACGCCGTCGATAGCGGCTATTGGCGGGCTCGTAGCCCGGAATTTATCTTGCTTCCCTGGGTTAATAAACTCGAATGGGCGCGACTGCCGGGCGACGCTCTGTTTATCCTCGGCGGCGCTGTGCCACTGTTGTGGCTCTGTTGGCGCGCGATTCGCTACCCGAATCCACGTCGAATCGAGGCAGAAGCGGATGTGCCGAATACGCTGTTCGTATATAGCTCCGAAGGGCGATTATAACGACCAAAGTCTGATTTCCGCGAAGCGATTAAGAATTACGCGCTTTATTCCTTTGATTCCGGCCCTCAGCCCGCTCCTTCCGCCTGTTAAGGCCTTTTTCTCACCTCTGAGGAATTCCTCCAACTTTTTCGCATTGATGAAAATAAATCGACCCCACTGAGGTTAAAGCCCACGGAATCCACGAAGAAATGTCTGTTTGGTCTTTGGCACAAACGCTGCACCAATAAAAGTGAACGGAAGAGAAATAAACAATCGGAGAGGGCACAAATATGATCACCCTATCCGCCAGGAGGTACAGCTGAATGAAAGTCGTGGACGTGATGACGAAGGATCCGCTGACGGTGACGCCATCGGAGGCCATCGGCCAGGCCGATGAACTCATGAATGGAAACAAGATCCGCCAGCTCCCTGTGGTTGAAGACAACGAACTGGTTGGTATCGTCACAGACCGCGATATCCGATCTTTTCTGAGCGCCTCGCCTCTAAACGAACCAGACGAGCGCGAAGGCAGCTTTCAACGTCAAAATCCGACGCATCATGACCACCGATCCCATCACGGTCTCACCTGACGACGATCTCGCGGAGGCTGTGGAACTCTTAATCGAGCAGAAGATTGGCGGTATTCCAGTCGTGGATGAGGCGGAGGGGCTGGTTGAAATTGTGAACGTATGTGGATGTGCTGCGTTGCTTTCTCAATCGGCTACGGGAACATTAAAAATCGGGGAGGAATTGCAATGAAAAACGGCAAAGAGGGAATGGTTCGGGAAATCATGATGGGTAGCCCGGTGACCTTAAAGCCGGAAGATACATTGGATTTGGCCAATGATGTGATCTCTCTAGGACGGATTCGCCATATTCCGGTGGTAGAGGACGAGTCAGATTTTCGGGCTCAAGCCGAGGAGCAAGTCGGCGTTGCTCAAGAGCGTTTTGATCAAGGACGTGATGAAGAAGAAAGTCATCACGGTGACTTCGGACACCAAGGTCGCGGATGCGGCTCATCTGATGGCGGACAAAAAGATCGGCTGCGTGCCGGTGATGAGTAACGGCACGCTCGTTGGCCTTGTCACCACTACGGATATCTTGAGGTATGTGGAAAGACTAGGATGAAGCGCTCGCCGTGGGACCGGTCTGATCCGGAGCCTCCTCGGCCTGCGAAGATCGTTTCCGGCCTCAAGAGCGACTTTTCTCGGATTCTCGAAACTCTCTGCAAGCAATCCGCCCTACCCGTTTTGGCCGCGTTGACAATCATCTCTAATGTTAATTGAAATTCACCATATTCCTCTGGAGGCACCGCGGCCTGAAGCGTTGCAGAAGAGACCCCAGAAGCCTATAAGAACGTGAGGCCGGAAGCGGCGGATCACGCCCGGGCTTAGCTCGAAAAGAATTCCGCTCTCTTTCACAGGAGGCCATCATGTTCGATCTCGCACCGGCGGCAACGGCCGCGATTGTCGTAGTGCTTCTGATCATCAGCGGCATCAAAATCATCAAGGAGTACGAGCGTGCGGTAATCTTTCGCCTGGGGCGTATGGTCCCGGCTCGCGGGCCGGGTATCATTTATGTGATCCCGCTCGTGGAGAAGATGCTCCGGATCGACCTCCGAACGGTTACCATGGATGTCCCGCCTCAGGACGTCATCACCAGAGATAACGTTTCGGTGAAGGTCAACGCAGTTCTCTACTTCAGAGTGTTAGACCCAAACCGCGCCATCAGAGAAGTAGCGAACTACTTGTTTGCGACCTCTCAACTTGCACAGGTAACGCTGCGCAGCATCTGCGGCCAGGCGGATCTCGACGAGCTTCTCGCAGAACGGGACAAGATCAACAATCGGCTCCAAGAGATTCTCGATACCCAGACGGACCCGTGGGGCATCAAAGTCGTCTTGGTGGAGTTAAAGGATATTGATCTTCCCCAGCAGATGCAGCGAGCCATTGCCAAGCAGGCGGAAGCGGAGAGAGAAAGACGAGCGAAAGTGATTCACGCTGATGGCGAATTCCAAGCCTCCCAAAAGCTCGCTGACGCGGCGCAGGTCATCGCCAAACAGCCTACGGCCATGCACTTGAGGTTTTTACAGAGTCTAGTTCAGGTAGCGGCGGAAAATAATCACACGGTGGTCGTGCCGATTCCAATCGATTTGATGATAACCCTGCTCAACAAGTTCAAACTGGTGTCCCCATAGACCTCGAGAACAATGCTTGCCGCTCTCATTCGGACAGGGCAACACCGTCAAATCGTACCAGCGCAACGGATGATTCCGCGTAAAAACAGACGTGCAAGCAGCGTCAAGACACGCGCGGCTGGCGGGCAGCTGAAACCTTCGAATCGTTTTCCCGCAAGATCGCGATCACATCCTCGTCCGAGACCTGGGAGAAATCCTTGAAAAACTGCCCGACCGCGTAGAACTTAGCCGGTACTTTCAAACACACCTGCGCGTCCGCTTCGCGCAACAGCGTACGTGCAGCCTGCTGAGACGCGACGGCCACGGCGCCGACCAGCTCCTGCGGTTTCCTGCTGCGTACAGAACGCAAAGCGGCGGTCATGGTCGAGCCGGTGGCAATCCCATCATCGACGACAATGACAATGCGATCACGAGGATCGATGGATGCGCGCGACGGCGTGTATTGAGCGCGGCGCCGGCGCAGGACCTCAAGCTGCCGTTTCTTCTCTTCTTCGAGGTATTCAGCTTCGATTTCAAACGCGTAGCCTGAAAGAAAAACATTTCCATTTTCATCGATGGCGCCAATGGCCAGTTCAGGTTGGGTGGGAAAACCGAGCTTGCGCACGAGCACGACATCCAATTCCCCGCCCAACACATCGGCGATGACCTTGGCCATCGGGACGGCTCCGCGCGGAACCGCGAGAACCAACGGGTTCTTAGCCTCGTAGCAAGTGCTCAATTTTCGCGCCAACAAATGTGCGGCGTGTTCTCGGTTTTCGAATCGCATGGCTTCAGAACCTCACTAGACAGCCGGCGGCTCGCTCATGCATACGTTAGGGGCCTCGCCGATGGAATCGGCGGGCGAGATCTGGATCCTGAAGTTTCATCCGACCGCTGCCTCATTTTGTCCAACAAACCTTCTCACCGGACCCCTAACGGAGATTATACCAACGAGAGTCTCTCCATCAACGACGGGGAGAGAGCTTATGCGACTCAAGTAGTTTGGCCGCCTCGGCCAGCGATACAGCGAGATACCCAAAGGATCCGCCGTCAATTCCAAGATTCTCCGTCGCGGGTAGATGAAGGTGACCTGACGGAGATCCCGATCGGCGACAATGCGACAAGGCTGCCCCCTGATAATAAGCAAGAACCGAACCAGTATCGCGTGCCGAAATAGCGCTGTTGTTTTTGAGCGGCAAAGGCAACAAATTCGCAAATCTGGAAATCCGCGGATGGAGATTATCAAAACCGCTAATGCTTCGTGGGGGTAGCGTCGTCCCCTTACTTAGGAATCTCGCTTGTCGACGAGGGGGCACAACCGGTTGTCGCGAGGGTGCAGTCTAGTCGGCAGAATGATAAATTACGATTAGGGCATTTGATCGCTTTCCGTGGGCGTTGAATTGATTAACCCTGCTTCCTTGACGGCGGAAGCTTGGTAGACATTATGGTCCCGCACTATTTTTTGGCCCTTGTTGTCGGAGTCGGAAGAGGCTGGCAAGAACGCGCGGCCACCTGAGGGAGCCTCTCGCAGCCAGCAGGGCTTTCCGACTGTTCCTAGCCATTAGTTTGGTAATCGTGCTATAAGTTCGTGGAATTTTCTGTGATTGTCGCAATACGCATACGTACCGTCTTGGCATTTGGCGCCAAGCGGAGCAAGGCAGGTTGCTCGCAATCGAAAGATCAGAGATAGTTTCAGTCTAGAATGACCGGCGTATGAAGCAAGAGACGAAATTCTTTAATCTTTACAGTCACGGCTTTATCCGCGCCGCCGTGGGAATCCCCGAGGTCCGCGTGGCGGATCCGGCGTTCAATGGAGCTCGCACTATCGAGCTCATGGAAAAGGCCGAACGCGAGAAGGCGATTATGGCGCTCTTTCCGGAGCTGGGGCTCTCCGCCTACTCTTGCGAGGATCTGTTTCACCAGCAGGCTTTGCTGGATGGCTCGCTTGACGCCCTGCGTAACGTTCTGAAGGCATCGGAGGCGTTGAACCTCATCACGGTCGTGGGGATGCCGCTCCGAGTTGATCAGCTATTGTTCAATTGCGCGGTCGTTCTGTTTCGCGGAAAAGTTCTCGGAATCGTTCCTAAAACGTTCTTGCCCAATTACCGTGAGTTCTATGAATACCGGCACTTCGCTCCGGCATCGGCAGCGCGCAGCAGTGCCGTTGATCTGTTAGGCCAGGAGCAAATTCCTTTCGGACAGCATCTTTTGTTTCAAAGCGTTGCGCGACTGGAGTTTACGTTTTTCGTGGAGATCTGTGAGGATCTCTGGGTGCCCATTTCCCCGTCTTCTAGCGCTGCTCTGGCCGGGGCAACCGTGATCTTGAATCTCTCCGCATCGAACATCACGATTGCAAAAGACGAGTACCGTCATAGTTTGGTCGCGAACCAGTCGGCGCGTTGCCTTGCCGCCTATCTCTACACCGCCGCCGGGACCGGCGAATCGACCACGGACCTCGCCTGGGACGGGCATGCGATGGTGTACGAGAATGGGGAACTGGTCGCCGAATCGGAACGGTTCCACTACGAGTCCCAGCTCATCGTGGCCGATCTGGATCTGGAGCGGCTCACGCAGGAGCGCATGCGCCAGAACAGCTTCGGCCAGAGCATGCAGCACCATCGTGAAGAACTGCGGCGGTTCCGTAAGGTTTCGTTTGATCTCGAGCCGCCCAGAGCCGGGCGCTTACTATGCAAGCGAGAGATCGATCGTTTTCCCTACGTGCCGGCGGACCCGGCGGTGCGCGATCGTCGCTGCTACGAGGCGTACAACATTCAAGTGCAGGGATTGGTAAAGCGGCTGAAGAGCTCCGGAGTATCGAAAGTCGTGATTGGCATCTCCGGCGGCCTTGATTCGACCCATGCGCTCATCGTGGCCGCCCGCGCCATGGATATGCTGAAACTCCCGCGCTCCAACATTTTAGCCTACACGATGCCCGGCTTCGGCACGACTCAACACACTCTAGTTAATGCCACTGCCCTTATGGCCGCCGTAGGTTGCGAATCCCATGAGCTAGACATTCGCCCGAGCTGCGAGCAGATGCTGCGCGATATCGATCATCCCTACGCGAAAGGAGAACCGGTCTACGACGTAACCTTCGAGAATGTTCAGGCGGGAGAGCGCACCAGCCATCTTTTCCGGCTCGCCAACCTTCACCAGGCGCTGGTGCTGGGAACGAGCGATCTCAGCGAGCTCGCGCTGGGCTGGTGCACCTACGGGGTGGGCGACCACATGTCCCACTACGGTATCAACGCCAGCGTTCCCAAGACGCTGATGCAATTTCTCATCCGCTGGGTAGCTGAGACGAACCAGCTCGGCAAAAAGGCAAGCCAGCTCCTACGCTCCATTCTCGAGACCGAGATCAGCCCGGAACTGATCCCCGCTGATCCCGACGGCGAACAATGTGCTCAGAGAACGGAGGATGTAATTGGCCCTTACGAGCTGCAAGACTTCACGCTCTACTACACCATCCGGTTTGGCTATTTACCTTCTAAGATAGCTTTTCTCGCCTATTGTTCCTGGCGGGACCGGGCCTCGGGACATTGGCCCGATATTTCGGAAGCACTCCGCCACCAGTACAATATCGGCGAGATTAAACGCTGGCTGTCGGTTTTCGCCTGGCGTTTCTTCCAGCTAAGCCAATTCAAGCGGAGCTGCATACCTAATGCTCCTAAAGTCGGATCCGGTGGTTCTCTATCTCCGCGCGGCGATTATCGGGCACCGAGCGACAGCGAAGCCACGGTTTGGCTTGAAGAGATCAAGAAAATTCCAGATCAAGATCCGACATGAATTTTGGCGGATGACCGAGGATCTGAAGGTATCGCTCATGCGGGCGGGGAATGCCATAAACGCCCAGGCGCGCGACAGGGGTCTGATCGAAAAGAATCAATCCGTCTATTGTTTGCGTGACTCGACGTCACGACAGAATTCTTGAAGAGTGCGCACCTTGCCCTCCGTGGGCAACCCTTCAACGCGCGATCTAATCACTTCCGAGATTTTCTATGCGGAAAGAGCCCGGCGGGGTCGCAGATTCCGCGCCGAGCTCGGCGAGACGCTCGTGTTGATGGGTGCCGGTTCCGTGGGGGACTAGCTGCGATGAAGGTTGAGGGGATTTACTTTCCGCCGGCGGCTTGGGCCTTTGAATCGCTCTCGCCGTTCTCGGAAAGATTCATCGACTTGCTGGACACCAATTCCAGCACGTCGGTTCGGCTGAATCTCCAACTGCGGCCGATGCGGTTTCCGGGAATGACCCCCTTCTCCGCCAGCTTGTACACGGTCTTAAGATGTATCTTGAGAAGGGCCGCCACTTCAGAAGGCGTCATTATCTCTTCCATCCGTTTTTCTCCTTTCAAATAGTCGTAACTGCTTAAAGACTTCTTTCCTGGGCCTTACATGACATGAGCACGTCTTGTGCCAAGTGGCGCCAATAGGGGCTCTCGGATACATAAGAGTCTATATTTCCAAAGAATTTCCTCGCGGGACGGAGAAGTGTGGGCAAGCACGATCAATCGCCCGTTGCGGACAAAATTGGCCATCCATTACGGTTTTCGGCCAATGGGCATAGGCGCACAGCGGAGAGGGCGGGTGCGAAGTTAAGGTATTCGGGATCGGGAAACACGAAATCAATCTCCGCGCGGTCGCGCTTGACCATGCCGCGCTTGAACAGCGGCGAGCTGCTTCTCCCATTTCCCGGAGAACTCTTTGCGGGTCTCGTTACTCATCTGACTGACGGCCGGAAAACGGTCGCGCCACTCATAGGGTCGCACGGCTTCGATGATCATGCGCGAGTTGTGACCTTTTTGACCCTGCTGAATGATCGGATCGAGGGGGCCGCTCCAGGTACGACGCAGAATATCAACCGAGGTCGCCGGATCAGAGCGAGTGGATATGGCCCAGATAACCTCGTTCAGATCCGTAATATCGATATCTTCGTCCACAACGATCACATATCGTCCCAGATATGCGCCGGCATGACACTGGCAAGCGATCAGAGCCGCCTGTTTCGCATGGCCGGGGTATCGCTGCTCGATACCCACGACAATCATGAAGCGCTGGGCGGGCGGCGGCAGATAAACGCCGCGAATATCCGGCACACCGGCTTGTTCCATGCCGTTCCAGACCGTGGCCGCGCGCAGACACGACCGATACATGCCATGAATCGTTGGTTTGAACGGCGCGGCGCCGCAAATGATCGGGTCGTTGCGGTAATAAAGAGCCTTGACCCGAACAAACGGCTCCGCCCGCTGAGCGCTGGCGTAGTAGCCTGGCCACTCTCCGAACGGACCTTCCGGGAGCGTTTCTCCCGGGATGATTTCGCCTTCGATGGCTATTTCAGCCGTGGCGGGAAAATGGAGCCGGGTTAACGGCCCCTCCATGACTTCAACAGGCTGACCGAGAATTCCTCCAGTCCAGTCATATTCATTGACGCCGAAGGGAACCGCCTGGGACGCGGCGATGAACAGCAGCGGATGTTGACCAAAAACCATCGCGACCGGAAAAGGTTTTCCCGCTCGCATCGCCTTTTCGTAATGGATCTTGCCGTGCTTCCCCGGCGAGATATAAAGACCCACTTTGTCCTTGTCTTGGAGCATCACGCGGTAGCAGCCGACGTTTTCCACGCCCGTCTCCGGGTCGCGAGTAATAACCAGATGGGCCGTTCCCAGGTACCGGCCGCCGTCTCCCGCGTGCCAGCGAGGCACGGGGAATTTCAGTAGATCAATCGCATCGCCTCGCTCGACGTTTTCCATTACTGGACCGGTTGAAACGATCGCCGGCTTGATCGGCTGAAGATCTCTCAATTTTGCCCGCAAAGTATCGATCAGCGGGATCGTCTTTAAATCCGTCGGCAGGTTCAAAGCCAGGGCCGTACGTTCCAAGGTCTCGAGCATGTTGGCCAAAACGCGGCGATCAGGGTCATAGCCGGGCACAGCATCAAACATAACTGCCGGCGGAGACGACAGCCGCTCGAGGATAATCTCCGTCAACGCCCCGATCTCGAGGTCCCAGTGAGCGCCGGAGATCCGTTCCAATTGTCCTAAGGCTTCCACGCCATCGAGCCAATCGCGGAGGTCGCAGGCATTTGCAGTCTCATTTGTCTTCGCTTCCGGTTTCGCCATAAGAGACTCCTTTCACAACGTTGCGCCGCCTCATTCGGTGAGCTGCAGCGTACTCGAATGAAACAATTCTTCCGCGGCCATGTCTCGCGCACTGATGCCTTGCGCATAACAATAGGCAAGAAACTTCTCGAGCACATGCCGATTCGCTTCCAGGCCGTAAGCCCAAGGATCGGTCTCAAAAATCTTCCGCTCTTCATCGAGGTGATGGTTCGGCCAGGCTTCGACGAGGCTCGGAATCGCCCGGCGCCAGCGTTGCGCCCAGCGCTTTGACTCGGAGAAAAGCCGAAAGAGTTTTCCCGGCAACTCGGGATGCTTGTCCGCCAAATTCCTCTGCAGCGCCAAGACGTGCATGATCGGTAGGATCTGCGTCTTGCGAAAATAGTTGGCTTCGACTTCACGGGAGTTTTCGAACAATCTTTCGACCTCAGGGTTCGCCAGCATCATGGCAAGCGCGGACTCGGTCACACCGAGAACATCGACTTCGCCGTCAAACAAGGCACGGCAGGCTCGCTCAGCCGTATTTTGTCCGTCGCTGCGCATCCAGTGAATCACCGAACCGTCGCGCGGCTCAACCGTCGCCCCGGGGTCGGCGTCGTCCCAGTGATGCATAGAAGCGACGTACCACTGGCTATCCTTTGCCGAAACGCCGTACTCATCGACCAGCATGCCGCGCATCCAGATCGCCGCCGTCTGCACCCAGCGGAGGAAGCCAATTCGCCTGCCGCTCAAGTCCGCGGCGCTTCTGATACCGGAAGCTTTTCGGCAAAAGATAAAACTATGCCGGAACATCCGCGACGGAAAAATCGGAATGGCAACAAAGTCCGCCTTTCCTCGTGAGAGGTAATAGATCAGCTCGCCCAGAGACATCTCGGAGACATCGTATTGCCTCTTGAACATGCCGGCGAACATGCCGGGGACGTCTTCCGTCTCGGTGATTTCGAAAGCAAATCCCGGCAACTGCATCTGGCCCCGCAGGATCGCCAGAGTGCCGTCATAGGCGCGGCTCGCAAGTCTAATCTTCATTGGAGAAGCCATGACCATTAGAAAATGGAGTACTCGAGTGGTGGAGTAAGGGAGTAATGACTTGTGAACTCATCCTGTTGGCCAATGCTCCATCGGTCCGATATTCCGGTTTGGTCTGTCGCGGCAATCGCGGTTAGTTGCCCGCTTCTTCCCGATAGAGCTGGAGGGCTTCCATCACCGGCCGGTCGTTGATGGAGAATAGAATCGCCTCTTCGTCGGAGAGATTTTCGTGCGAGTGCGGCTGCCACAGGGGCACCACGAAGGAGTCCCCTTTTTTCCATTCGAGATGGCCCTCGCCCACGGCAGTTCGACCCCGTCCCTTGAAAACATGGTAGAGCGCGGTGCTGGTGTGTCGATGTATTCTAGTTTTTTCCCTGGCTTTGAAAAGTTGGATCTCGCAGGACATCGTCGGATAGGTGAATCCGCCCGTGGCGGGATTGATGTAGCGGAGCAAGGTGCCATCGTATGGATCGCGCTCGCTGTCGCTCATCGTCTTTAAAGCTTTGTACGTATCCTGCCAAGCGTAACGGAAGGGAACGCCGCGCAGGTGGGTTTCATCCTTCTTGGGTGCGCGAGCGAAGCCTAAACGACTCAGAGACTCGCCGGTCTCACGCGTAACCGGTTGTTCCGACTTTTCGTATTCTTCGAAGAACAGAACGTTCAAAGACCGGATCAGCGGGCCGTCCAGCCCATCCAGCCAGATGATCGGGTCTTCAGACTCGTTGTGATGGTCATGCCAAGTCCAATTCGGTGTCAGGATCAAATCTCCCTCCGCCATAGGAAATTTTTCGCCGTCAACCGCGGTGTAGGCGCCTTTGCCTTGTACAACAAATCGGATCGCCGCCATGTTGTGCCGGTGCGCCCGGGCAACTTCGCCGGGGTTCACGATCGAAAAGCTGAATTGCAACGTATGAGACGGGGACTTAATCGGCAGATGCGGACTCACCAGCTGGATGGCGCGCCTTTCCGCCTGCTCGATGCCGATGGTCTCGCTCGCCTTCATCAAGCCGTCCAGCAATTCCTCCCATTTCCAGAGGTAAGGGGCTTCGGAGGTATGCAAGGGAACGCGCGTCTTCCAAAAACCGGAGAGTTGATTCTTCTCTAGTTCGCTGTCCAGTTCGGTGAGCTTCATAGGATTCCTCCCGGATTATCTTTACGACGCCTTTGACATGGCATGAGCCATGCCCCCGAAATAGGCCCGATGAAGGTCCATCGATTCTTTGGCCGTATCGAGAACGTCTTGCTCTCTACCAGGGACGACGTATTTTTCGAGAATGTCGATGAACATATCCGAGTGTCTTACGTCGGCCTTGCTGTGCACGGTAAAGTTCGGCATCTGCGCATCGCTGAAGTTCAAATCCCGCTTCCATATTTTGTACAAGCGGGTGCAGTTGCCGCCGCCGATATCTCCCAACAGTCTGTCGTCATTGGTCCACTCGGCGATACTCGAAGCCGCAATCGCCTCCTGCCACGGGCGTTGACGGGCGATCCAGAACCAGCCGTAAACCGCGGCCTTGGTCGTCGGCAGCGGCTCGGCTTTGAGGATATCATCGACGCCCAGCCCCAGCTCTTTGCCCTGGCGAAAAATCAGATCCAGGTGGCCGGCTTTGGAGTGCTCGTCTTCCACCAGTTCTTCGTACTCGTGCTCCATAATGCGTTGTTTGACCTCGAATTCCGGGCAATTGGCCGCCACCTGCGGCCAGAAGTTTCTCCTTTGACGGACGTAAATACCCAACTGCAGCAAATAAATCCGCGCGCGCTCCAAAGTCATCTTGATCGAGTAGAAATGCTCCATCTCCGGCGACAGAAACAAATCTCGGACGCAGTCTCCAAGTTGTTGCCGCCATTCCTGTGATTTCATGGATGTGCCCCCCAAATAGCGCAAGCGGCGAACCCTAGCCCGCCAGCATAAAATATTTTTCTCTACTTTCGTAAGCACTAGCCGATCCTCGGAAGGCTTGTCAAGCCGCAAGGAGACGCGTAGAAACTGTCTGACGATCTGGAACGCCGGCGCTGACAATGTGCCAAGGATGACACAAGCCGTCGAAGCGCGTCAAAAAAAATATCTGAATTTATGAAGCATTGTGAAAGCGCAAAAATCTTCGAGAACAAATAACGTTCGGTCGATTCGTTTCCTCTCGATAACAAGCTTGGCATGCGGCTTGCGCGAGTAAAAAAAGAGGAACGGCCCGAGCAAAAAGCATCGTGAAACGGGAAAGGAAAGGATTCATGCTATGAAACACAGAAAGTTTATTTTGACAGCAGCTATTTTGACGGGGAGCCTCGGCTTAGGAACTCAGATTACATCAGCTCAAACCAAGCCGGTAGGCAATCCGCTTGAAAACCGAAATTCCGAAAAGCAGTTTGAACAGAGGAATTCACCTATTTCGGGCAACCAGCAAGATATGACTGGCATGTCCGCAGACGATATCAATCAGGCCAAAGAAGCCTTGAAAGCAAGGGGACTCAATCCGGGCCCCATGAACGGGAGTGTGGATAGTCAGACTCGGCAAGCGCTTCGTGAATTTCAACAGGATAATGACCTGCCGGCCACGGGAAGTCTGGATCAGCAGACCGCCGGAAAACTTGGAGTCACAGTAGGCAGAGACACTGGCTCAGTCTAACCGCGTGGGGACCGCAGCTCATATCCCCACGGTCATAGCGATTAAATCGCCAGTGAATAAAATTTCGGGCCGTTTCTCAAACCTATGCCACAGAATGATGCACTTACCTTCGCAGCTGAATGGTGGTCGCAGCAGGACTCGAACCTGCGACCTCTCGCATGTGAGGCGAGCGCTCTAACCAGCTGAGCTATGCGACCACGGGATCCCTTTTCTAACACCTTGGGCGGCGAGCTTCAAGAATCGGAATGATCTGCAAGACGGGAAGCTAAATCCATAGCGATCCAGTCCTGCCGCAAGCGCAGGCCTTAGCAGGTAACTAACTCTCAGGGTGCGCGGCCAGCGCCCATTAAATACCCGACCAAACAGGTCGCTCCCCGCCGGTCCGCTTGAACCGCGTATTAAATGGAGTTCCAGCGATCAGGCGTATTTCTTGACCGCCTTCTCGATGGCGCCGCCAGCCCTGGCTAGGTCGTCCGGTACCATGACCGGATGAATCTCAATGCTCGCATTGAACGCAAGGAACCACGGCTCAGCGATGGCTGGGATTTGAGCAGCATCTTGCATCTCGAGAAAAATAAAACCTGCGCGCTGACCGTCGTTGTCCGTAAAATAGACGGCCTCCGGCTTCAAATCTGCCAGAATGGATTGGATGGTCGCGCCGAGCTTTCCGGCCTTCGCGGCCGTGTTCCCGGACTCAACGGGGATATTGACCTTCAGTAAAAACCGCATGGTTCACCTCCCGACGGTTTGGTTTCTTCAATTTATACGTAACACAGCTAGGCTGTGCCGAACAGAGGAAAACAACAAATAACCAGAGCTTGTGAGACATCAGCCGTAAGCCGTCGGCTAGGAATGCGAAGTACCAAAAATCTCCGCCCTGTCAGGTGCGGGCAGTGGGAGATTAAAAACCGTCGGAAAAAAGCCAGTCTATAAAGCTAAGTCCGTAAAAGGCTGTTGTTGCCGCGGCTGGACCACCGAAGAATAGAGCCAACAGCCCCTCGGCGATTTCTTGTGCTTGTTTTTGAAGGCCATTGCGCATCGCCAGCGAGCCCGCCTAGCGAAAAAGGGAGTTCGCTGCGCCCGTTACAATTGCCAGATAGATCGCAAAGAGCGCCATGGTGATGAGAAGGTTCCTTTTCCAATGGTCACTAAAGGCGATCCCGAAAGGGAGTCCCGTGACGAAGCCAATGATGTGAGCGACGTAAGCAACGTGGGGATCATAGCCGGGTATCAAGCTCTTTTCGTAAACCACGACGACGTTGTAGACGAAGTAGATGACGGCGACCAATCCCTGGGGGGCGAGGAAGAGCCAAGAAAACTTGAGCGGTCTCACGAGCATGACGCACGCTGCCAGAGTGAAGATCGCGGCGGAGGCGCCCAGCATGCCCATCCCACGTGGCATAAACGGCAGGCCGAGGATGAAACCCGTAAGTCCGCCGGTAAAGAAGACCATCAGGTGTTTCCGCGGGCCAACGGTTTTCTCCAGCGTGTTTCCGAAGACGAATAGAAAGAGCATGTTCCCGAACAGGTGCAAGACGCTTGCGTGAATAAATAGGGCCGCCACAAGGGTCCAGACTTTGCCCTTCTCAAGGTTGTTAAAGCTGAAGACAAGATTTTGTTGGGCAAACGCCGGGTCCTGTTGCCAGGCCCAGACGCTAGCCCCGATGCAGGCCAGTATCAGCAGCGTGTTGACTCTCAAGGAGTTGTCAGCCGGAGTTTTTTAGAGCTTACCTTATCTTTGGGCGAAACAGAAAAGCAAAAGACCCGTTTTCTATCTCGCTAACTTGGCGACGGAGTCTTCCCTCCCCAGGTCGAAGCAAGATAATTTCAGCAATAGTCATCGACTTCCCTCCGTTTCACCCTCGAATGCTCCGTTCGCATAACTTAAAAATACGTGCCCGCACCTGGCTTGCTTTTATTAGAACCGCCGCGGCTGAGAACGCGCGCGGTATTGCGCCATCGGCGTCGTTAACACAAATCTCCTTTCAATATTTGGCATGGCCGAGCGTCTAATGCATAGTAATCAAGAAAACTACCTATCCGAGGAGGTGTCAACATGAAGCGTTCGGTTAAACTGTGGATTTTATTGCTGGGCTTTCTCTTATCGGCGTGCGTGGCGCCGGGTGGCGGTTATTACGGCGGCCGTGATGGTGGTTGAGAGCTTTTAGGCCCGCGCGAGGCCGATCTCAGGATGGACCGTGACAGGATCGAGGTCGGTCGCCGGGAAGGAACCTTCAGGGAACTTCGGATTGTCGTCCGGGGAGCCCCGGTCGAGATATATAACATGGTCGTGACTTTCGGCGACGGAAGAACTTTTTCTCTGAATATCAGACACCGCTTTGACGAGAACACTTCGAGTCGCGAGATCGACCTGCCAGGCGACAGGCGTGTCATCAGATCCGTTGACTTTGCTTATCGCAGCCTCAGCCGCCGTGAAGGGCGCGCAACGGTTATGCTTTACGGGCGGTGATCGCCGTGCTAATGCGGGATCAAGCGTGACGGCACGGATCCGCAATTTAATATTGACCTGTTAGAAAGCAGGTGCTAGCGTTGAATCGGTAGAGGAAGATTCTTACCGGTTTGCTGTGGGTGAACAGGGCCAGATTAGCCCGGAAAGGAGCTTTTATGGCGGTTCAAGTTAGCACCACAAGCGCCCCCGCCATCGCCTCCCGTTCGTCAGATATCTCCAAGGTATATCGTGAGGGTATTGTCGCCGGCGTGATTGGCGCGGCGGTCATTGCACTTTGGTTTTTCGTCCTCGACATCTTCAGCGGTCGCCCCTTCTATACGCCCAGCGTTCTCGGCACCGCTCTTTTTCGCCGCGGCATGGAGCTTGGTCAGCTGCAAACCCTACCCGTTTCGTTTGAAACGGTTCTCTTCTACACCTGGGTCCACGGCATGGTTTTCTGTGTCATCGGAGGAGTGGCCGCCAAGCTTCTCGACCTAGCCGAACAAAACCTAAGCCTTGGATTCGGCATCTTACTCTTCTTTGTCATTTTTGAGTTCGGCTTCTTCGTAATGGCCTTTATCTTCGCTGAACCGATTCTGCAGGCTTTGGCCTGGCCGGCAGTCCTGCTTGGGAATCTTTTAGCGGCCACGGGGATGGCATTCTATTTCTGGCGGCATCACCCCAATCTAAAGATAAGACCTTAGATCGGCGCGGTGATCGGCCGCTGGCTCGACAAAACGCTGGCGCCCGCAAAGAAAAACAACCGTGTTTCCGCCCGGTAAGTTTTTCCTCTGATCATAATCTCGCCGAGTTCGCTTAAACCCAGCATGAAAGGAGCACTACATGCTCGAGAGGGATGAATATGGTTATGTGTTAAAGATCGTCTCCAACTTTCCTTACCATCCCTGGTGGAAGCTCACGTCACAGTTGGTGGAGGGATTTCGCGATAAAAAGAAAACCGGCCTGGTCTCTTCCGTAGGAGTCTACTCACCGAAGTTCGGCCTCGGCTCGTTTGAGAATCCCAAGATGATCGGCAGAGGAGAAGTCGACGCGGGAATCATCAATCCTCCGGTCACCGCTAAAATGGCTATGGAGGGAAAAGGGCCGTATAGGGAGCGCGTCGGCGAGCTGAGGGCAATCGCCCGCTTTCCGGAGCCCGATTATATCTTCTGGCTGGTTGCGGAAGAGCTGGGCATCCATTCCTTCGAAGAGCTGGCGAAGCGAAAACCGCCGTTGATTCTAGTCTCCGGCAGAAGTGGCCCCACCGGGCCGGATACGCTCACCTGGACCGTCGAACAAGTACTGAAACAGTACGGCTTCAGCTACCAGCATATAGAATCATGGGGCGGAAAAGTTTTATTTCCCGGCCCCTCTGTCGTGGGAGTTCCGTTGGTTCGGAGCGGCGAGGCGAACGCGATTTTTCAGGAAGGGCAGCATCATCCCATGTGGGAGCAATTGGCCGAAGCTCGGCCGCTTTGCTGTCTGCCGCTCAGCCGGGCCGTCGTCGATTATATGATAGAAACCTACGGGTTCAGCGGGTCGGTCATTCCCAAGGGCCGGCTCAAAGGAATTGAAGAAGATCTTCTTACGCTCGACTACGGAGGCTGGCTGCTTGCGTGCCGGGAGGATTTGCCGGAAGAGTTGGCCTACCTATTAGCAAAGGTATGCACCGATCAGAGAGACGCCGTCGCCGCGCCCTACAAGGATCAGCCGAAGCATTTACAAAGCTTCGAGATTCCTATCACGCCTCAGCACCTGTCCACCAAGTGCGTGATCCCTTTGCACAAGGGCGCTGAAAAATACTATCGCGAGATCGGCTGCCGGTAAAACGCCTAACGCAAGGAAATCCTGAGAGATGAGCTGCAACAGATGGGATTTCAATTCTGCAAATTGCTGTTTCGAAGTCATTGACGAAGTCATTGACGCGTTTGCTTGGGCTGTGATAGCGCACGATTTGTATGTCAGGCGAATCCCAGCGGTTTAGCGGCGAGATTGGAATCCACTATCCGCTCCATGTGCTCAACCGCTATTCTCTACCCGACCTGATCCGGCTTGCGGAAAAAGCCTGGGAGACGTTGAGGCCCTTCGGCTTCACACAGATTTGGACCAACGATAATCTGGAATATCGAAGCGTGCTGGCGAGTTCGGCGGCGCTCGTGGCGCGTCTTCCGGTCAAGCTTGGAACGGCCATCACCGTTCCCTACTTTCGCAATCCCATCGACCTCGCCGCCGCCTTTGCGACGATCTCTGAACTCATGAGCGGCCGGGAGATCTCGCTTGGTCTGGGACCGGGCTCGCGGTCGATCTTGACCCATCACGTGGAGCGCGTGAAGCCGCTCACGATTATGGCCGAGTTGGCGACCGCTCTGCGGAAGCTCTTCAATGGAGAACCTATCGGACGCAACGAGATCCCCAACCTGGCCTCCTATTTTCACTTGAACGCGGAAAGTTACATCCTCCGCTTCAAAGCCCAATCGCCAATCCGTCTTTATTACGGTCCAAGTCTGCTCAAGCCCGCGGTTTTAAATCTCATCGCGCGCCACTTCGACGGCGTGATCCTGCAAACTCTCTATGGCATCACGGATATGGAGACTACGCTCGCAAGCCTCACGGATGCTCGCGCGCAGTCCAGTTTGCGCGAGCCGCTGCGCAAAGTCATGCTCCTCAATGCCTCCGTCTCCCGCGACGAACGAACGGCGAGAGAGCACGCCAAGCGCTTCGTCTCCCACATCATCTCCGGATGGCCCGATGAGACGCTCGAAAAGAAAAGCATCGACCCGCGCGCCGTTCACGCGGTGCGTCAGGCTTACGCGGAGAATCGCGGCGTGGATTATGCGGCGTCGCTCACGCCGGATGAAGCGGTGGATCGTTTGATCATCGCGGGCACGCCGGGACAGTGCATCGAGCGGATTGCTGAACTCTTTTCCTTGGCGGCGAGCCACGGATTCACGCAGGTCTTCATCGGCGTGCCGCTGGGGCCCGAGGTCCAGGAAGTGATCGATATCTGGGCCAAAGATATCTTGCCGGCGCTGCGATAGGACTTGGAACCGAGTTCAAACGCATTCTCGCCTGGCTGCGGTTCCTTCAAAGATGCCTCACCAACGAGGGCATCAAAGCCGATGACAAATTTCAAATCGCGAGATTGTAAAAGCGCCGGGCGTTTTCACCCAACAGGGCAGCCTTCTCCGCTTGCGTTAAAGCCTCAGCGCCTTTGATCGCCTGCACGCGGCCCCAATCCATATCGCTATGGGGATAGTCGCTGGCGTACATGAATCCATTGCTGCCGAGTTGATCGATGATCGAGCGTAGATTTTCGTCCCCCTCAAAACCGCTGAGAATCCTGCCTTCGAGGATATCTTCGATGGGCTCGTGGACGGTGGAAGGCAGCTCGTAAGGCTCTCTGCCCCAGTTGCTCTCTTGGCGTCCGGCGCGCGGCTCCAGGACATGCTCGATGTGTTTTCCCACCCACCAATTCCAGTAAGGCAGCCAACTCGCTCCAATCTCCAGGAACGCGCAGCGCAGCCGCGGCAATGCTTTCAGCAGCCCCGACCGAACCATTGACATCATGGCGACCATCATCGAAAACGGCATCGCGGTCACGTGCGTGGAGAAAAAATCGGTGAAGCAATCCGCCCAGGGCGTGTAGTGCATGCCGGTTACCGCGTGAAAGCCGATGGGAGCGTCGAGTTCATTCATCATCTCGAAGAACGGAATGAATTCTTTGGCGTGAAGCGGGATGTGCCCGACGATCCCCGGAATCACAACGCCGCGAAGACCGAGCTTTTGGATCGCGCGCCGCGCCTCTTCGACCGCGGCGGGCGGATCCTGAATCGGCACGAGAGCGACGCCACTCACTCTCTTGCGAGCTTTTGAGCATTGCTCGGCGATGTAATTGTTGTAGGCCCGGCAAACGGCCGCGGCCAATTCCTTGTTTTCCAGATCGAAGACCCAAACCAGCGCGGTTGGATAAACGATCTGAAAATCGATCTCCATCTGATCCAGGTCTTGCAGGCGGCCTTCGATGTCGTCGAGTGAATTATCTTTTGCTCTCATCTGGCCGTGCCGCGGCGTTTGATACCTGAAGCCTCCTCCGCCCACGCCTTTGGTGAACGGAAGACGCGGCACGAGTTTCCCCTCGACCAGCCATCGTCCGGTATCTCTTTGTTCGTCGCGCATATCCACGATGCGCGGGCGCATGGAAAAGAATTCTTTTTCCATATGCCGCTCGAAAAGATCAAAAGGCTCGTGCAGATGTCCGTCTGAATCGATGACTTGCATAGTATCTCCCTCTAAATTATCTCTTCTTAGCGTTATCCGATGGGCTGGAAGTATGCGCTTGAGGCGCTGTTGTTAAAGAGAACAGCCCCGTCAGCACCTCTCCGTCTCGACTTCCAGCGGATAAGGTCAGCGGGCATTCAGCGCACGCCTACGTCTTTCAGCGTCGCACGAACGCGAACCGCTTTACTTCAACAACTCGACGTAACCCATGCGGCCCGAGAGATTGCCCGACCACCAGACGCGGTTCGGATTGTTTGGGTCGATCTCAATTCTTCTCGGATCCGACTCCGCGTTTGGCAAAGGGAATTCCGTGAACGCTTCGGTTTTGGGATCGAACCTAGCAATTTTGTCAACGTGCTGTTCGCTAAACCAAACAAGCTGGCTCGTTTTATCTCCCTGGACCGAATAAACGCCGGCATCGTCGGTCGGTGGCGTATAGACAGTCATCTTGGTAGTTTTGTAATCGATCTTCATCAGCTTGCCCGCGCCATGAAGTCCGACCCAGACGTTGCCTTCGGAATCCATCCCCCCCTTCCGGGCGACGGCGTTTTTCACCGGGATTTCGAACTCGTCGATCTTCCCCGTGGCCGGATCGATTCGGCCCACTTGGTTCATGGCGTTTTCGATAAACCAGATTTTGCCATCGCCTGATATCGCCATCCCGTATGGGTTGGCCGTTCGTCCGGCCTTGACTCCGGCGGGTACTTCAAAGACGGTGAACTGCTTGGTTGCGGGATCTAACCGAATGACCTGATTGGCAGCGATCGAATTCAACCACACGGTGCCATTCGGATGGATACGCATGGTGTTCCCGCTGGCAGAACCGGTTTTAGTTTTCGGCAACTCATAGACGTTGAACTGCTCGGTCTTCGGGTCATAGTTCAACCACCGGCGATTGGGGCCGCCATCTATGAACCAAAGCTTGTTGTTCGGAGCGGCTATAATGGCGTTCAAACGATTGGTTTTCGATTGGCCGGCGGGCGGAGCAATCTCGGTGTAGCTTAATGTCTTGGGGTCCAAGCGGCCCAGCTTGCCGCCGATTCGCTGGGTGACCCAGCCATTTCCCCCGGCGTCCACCGTTACCTCGTGCGGCTCCGAGTTGGGATTCGGCAGCTCGTATTCCACGGCGATATATTTGGTTGCTTCACCTTGGAGCAGAGTCCTAGGCAAGCGGCTATTGGGATCCGGCTTTGGCCTCCCGCCCCCCGCTCTGCTGCCGGAGAAATTCGTCGCCACATAGTCCAACAAGGCTTTCGCTTCCTGATCGGTTAAGTCTTTGGCAAGGGTCGAGCCTTGTGCGTAGGCTCGCATGTTCTGGATGATTTGGTCCCAGCGTTCCCGGTTAGCTCTGGTTCTCACGGTGCGTTGAGCGTCGTGGCAAGCGACACATTTCGTCTCGACAATCTGCTTGCCCTCTCCGTCCGGCAGAGGCGGCGGCGCCCCGCGTGCCTCGTCTGCCTCGCCGCCCTGTTCGCCCGGCAGCCTGCCGGGCCATGCTCCAGCAAGCTGCGGCGCGCGCGTCGCCGTCAGCGACAGGTCCACGGTCGCCGGCCGATTGGCCGCGACATCCACAGGCGCGGAAGGCTCGCTCTGATAGTCGCCTCCAATGCCTTGCACGACATATTTTCCGGAAGGGAGACTGTTCACTGAGTAACGGCCTTGCGCCTGGCTGATCACCATGAAGGTGAGGCGCCGCTCGGCATTTTTCATTTTCACAAAGGCTCCGGAGACCGGCGCTCCGGATGCATCTTTGATCACTCCCTGAAGCACGCCGGATCGATCTTGCGCGTGAATCAACCGCGGACAGACAAGCGCGACCGCCACGAGCGTTACCATAGACAAATTTAAATGAATTTGTTTGAACATCGTCGTTCCTCCCGCCCCTTTGGGGGCATCCAGTTTGAAAACGCTCTCCAGCACAAAACCTAAACCGTTCTCATCTCACCCATATTTTGTGATCTGCATGGAAGCTATCCCAAACATTTCCACCACGTCAAGTGAGATAAATCAGGGCGTTGCATTTATCTCGTCAAGTAAGGTAAGCATCCCGTTTGAGGATGACTTATGGAAAACAAATACCAGGATAAATTGGGCTACCCTGCCGAGCGCACCAAGGGGAAAGTGAAACCCACGATGGCCAAGTGGATACAGGAATTCATCAGGCACTCGCCGTTTTGCGTTCTGGCGACGAGCAATGCCCATGGCGATTGTGACGCTTCACCGAAAGGCGGTAAGCCCGGCTTCGTTAAAATCTTAAATGACAAACAGCTGTTCATCCCTGATGTGGCGGGAAATAAACTCTTCCACGGTTATGGGAACATAGAAAGCAATCCGAAAGCGGGGCTGATATTTTTCATTCCCGGCCACAACTCGACAGTCAGAGTCAATGGTGGAGTCAGGGTGATTGACGGAGTCGAACTGCGGGATGTCCGTCTGGAAGTGCACAATCCCGACGAAAAGGCGAAACTCGTTCAAGGATTATTGCTGGACGTCGATGAGGCTTATAGCCACTGCCCTCGGGCTTTAAAATTCTCAAATTTATGGGATGTCGAAGAAATTACCAGAAACGTCGCGAATCCACCGATCGGTGTTAAGGAGCCAGGAATATAGACGTGATGTGTCAGAAGTGTTTGAACAATTTCTGCATCGTTCGCGCCAAAAAATCTCCCCTTCCCCTCTTTGGAAAGAGGGTTAAAGTCAGCACCGGAGAAAATTCCCCCTTTGAAAAAGGGGAATCAAGGGGGATTTAGGTGTGGACTTTAGTCGCTGCCTGAACTCCACTCTAATTCTTTTCATCTGCCGGCGCCTCTTTCGGCTTTGCCCAGTAATCGGCGGATGATTTCGATTCCACCAAAGCCTCGGCTGTTTCAAATCCCGGAGCCATTCCTCCCGAAGTTCCCGCCAGCACTTGATGATGCTCGATGTTCAGCAGGCGCAGCCAACTCTGCTGGCCCATGGTCAATGCGATAAAACAGCCGAGCTCGACGAGCTCCGGCTCGGAAAAATGTTCATAGAGGCGCTCCCAGAACGCGTCATCGGTCGCGAGATGCCAGGTGATCGCTTCAGCATAGGCGAGCGCTGCTTTTTGCCGTTCGTCGTAGCGAGCCGATTTCTCGAAATTAAGCAGGTCATCGTATTGCGCTTCCTCGAGCCCCGCCTTGGCCGCTTCGAGCGAACGTTGATTGCCGCAGTACTCGCAGTTGATCGATCGTGAAACATAGATGCGGCAGAGCTCTTTGATGCTATGGTCGCAGACGCCGTTTTTGAAAATGTCGCGCCACGAATTGGCAAATGACCAGAAGCAAGCCGGCACGTGGGCGCGAATCGCAGAACTCTCCGGGCGCGGCGTCCCCTCGCGTCGGCAACGATCGAGCTCTTCGAGCATGGCGGGATCGGTAATCGTCGCCGGATCAACGTAACTGATGCGCTGCTTGGGCATGGCGATCTCCTTTCTTACTCAGACTTATAGGCCAAACGTGAAAAAGAAGAAAGGGTCGAGAGTTTGCTTCACGACTGATCTCTTTCGCATGACTCATCGATTCTGTTCAATGCCCGGGGCCGGAGCGATTCGGTAAGCGCGCGCCGAGGTGTCGGGCCAGAATTCGGTCAGGTTTGTCCTCCCGCTCAACCCAGCGGTTGAGCCGCTGAAAATTTTGTAATCACGAGCACTGAGATGCGAACCGACTCCGTTCTCATCTCAGCGCGTCTTGAAATGCTCAAGGTCGTGCTATATTTGCCTGACGAGTGACTCGTATGGCCAGCTCACTATTCGCAAGAAAGCCGGTCAGCTTGCTATTGAAGGAGATGGGCGGACGAGCCGGCTTGCGACCGGTGCTTGGAGCCATTCAGCTCACCAGCCTTGGCATCGGCGCTATCATCGGCGCCGGAATTTTCGTTGTGATCGGCTTGGTAGCGAAAGACAAGGCCGGCGCTGCAACCATGCTGTCATTTGTCATCGCCGGTTGCGCATGCGCTTTTGCCGCGCTCTGCTACGCGGAATTCGCCGCCATGGTGCCGGTCGCCGGCTCGGCATACACCTACGCTTACGCCACTCTCGGCGAGCTGTTGGCCTGGATCATCGGGTGGGATCTACTTTTAGAATACGGCGTGGGCGCAGCGAGCGTCGCGCACGGTTGGTCCCACTATTTTACGGAGTTCCTCCGACTGTTAGGCATCGGATTCCCTCATGCTCTCGCCGACGCGCCGTTTGACTTCAACCCGGCGACCGGCCAATTCGTCTCCACCGGCGCGATCATCGACCTTCCGGTACTTTTGATCGCCGGTTTGATCACGACCGTCTTGGTCATCGGCATCCGCGAAAGCGCGACTTTCAACGCGTTCATGGTTGCCGTCAAGTTAGCTATCGTCTTCTTGATCATCGCCGTCGGTGTTTTTTACATCGATCCGAAAAACTGGCATCCCTTCGCTCCCTACGGCTATTCCGGCGTCAGCTTTTTCGGCACGACGATTTTGGGACAACATGGAGCGGGTGGAGAGCCGCTCGGGGTATTGGCCGGCGCCGCCATCGTGTTTTTCGCCTACATCGGTTTCGATTCGGTCTCGACCCATGCCGAGGAGGCACGCAATCCAAGTCGTGACGTGCCCATCGGTATCATCGGCTCCCTCAGCCTATGCACGGTTCTATACATCGCGGTCGCGACGGTGCTCACGGGTATGGTTCCCTACGACAAGATCAATATCGACGCCCCGCTTTCGGCGGCGTTTAACGAGGTGGGCCTTCCGTGGGCCCATTTTTTAATCTCGGTCGGCGCGCTGACGGGAATCACCTCTGTCTTGATGGTGCTCATGCTGAGTCAACCGCGCATCATGTTGGCCATGGCGCGCGACGGTCTGCTGCCGGCCGGTTTTTTCGCTTCGGTTCACCCACGCTTTCGGACTCCCTGGAAGGCGACGATCCTCACGGGAACCGTCGTGGGACTTATGGGAGCGCTCATGCCGCTTAGAATTCTCGCCGAATTGACCAACATCGGCACGTTATTGGCGTTTGTTATTGTCTGCGCGGCCGTACTCATCATGCGCCGGCGCCATCCCGAGGTCGCGCGCCCGTTTCGCTGTCCGCTGGTTCCCTTCGTGCCGATCCTCGGCATCGCTCTCTGTCTTCTGCTGATGTTCTCGCTGCCGGAGGAAAATTGGCTGCGCTTGGTCATCTGGTTGCTAGTCGGCTTCGCCGTCTATTTCGGTTACGGCAGACATCATAGCGTGATGGCTCGCATGCAAAACAAGGCTGCGCGGACTGGAGCCGATCCGGCCTGATCGCGGCGCGATCCCGGAATCCGAGCAAGAGCCAGCCAGCAAGGGTCCCGCCGCACCTGCTCCCGCTCCGGCCTGCAAATTGGCACCAAAATCTTGCGAATCCGGACGAATTTTGAATAGGGCGGGACCTGCCGGTGAATCACGATCAACTACTTTTTCAATGTTTAATTTTATCCCGAAGTGCTAATATAGCGGCCCTTAGCGCAATGGAAACCGTGGGGCAGACGAAGCGCCGTCTTATTCGGGAGGCGATCCAGAGCAATATCGGGGCGCCGCGAGCTATCAAAGCCAAAGCCTCTCGACGGTCCAAACGACCTTCTCCCGTTTGGCTATGGGGCGCTTTGCTCGCCGGGGTCTTCGGCTACCTGTCGGTGCCGTCGCTGCTCGTTTCCAGGGGAAGGGCCTCCTCGCCGGCTGTCTTCACGGCGCAACGGATAGCTGCAGCGGCGCTGATAGTCAGCGAAGCGGCCAAACCGGAGATTTCTCTAGAGGCCCCTCAGCCCCTGAATCGGGCCGTGTTTCCGCTCTCGATTAAAAGAATCATAATTGACCCTGGGCACGGGGGTAAGCAAACCGGCGCCATTTCCGAATCCGGCGTGGCGGAAAAAGAGATCACCTTGGACATCGGACTCCGGCTGCGCCGGCTTATGGAAAAAGCCTCCTTCGATGTCATGATGACGCGCCAGACGGACCGTTCAATCCCGCTTGAAGAAAGAGTGGCTTTTGCCAACACGAACAGCGCGGACATTTTCGTTTCGATCCATATCAATTGGATTGAGACGCGCCGGACTCGCCCGCTGGAAACGTATTTTGTCGGCCCGACCGATGACCCGGCGGTCATACACCTCGCCAGCCTGGAAAACCGAGAGTCCGGCTACTCTTTAGCGGACTATCGCCAGCTCTTGGAAAAAGTCTACATCCATACGCGGCGGGATGAATCGCATAGGCTTGCCGAAACTATTCATACCGAACTGTACTATGCCCTGAGAGAAATCAATCCCGAATTAGACAATCGTGGGGTGAAGACGGCGCCCTTCATCGTTCTCGTCGGCACCCAAATGCCGGCGATTCTGGTTGAAGTGTCGTGTCTTTCGAACGAGGATGAAGTTAAATTGTTGACAAGCCCCGATTATCGAGAAAAGATCGCGCTGGCGCTGTTGAAGGGTATCCGTTCCTATGCCGACAATCTCAATGGCGCTGATAGGAAAGGTAGTTGATTCATGGAAGAAACAAACGAGATTTTCTGTGTGGGAATAGACCTCGGCACCTCCCGAAGCTCCATCTCGGCTTCCAACGGAGAACGCCACGTCATCGATAGCTATGTGGGTTGGCCGGTGGACTTGGTAGCGCGCAAGTTAATAAAGAAGCCGGTCCTCATCGGTCGTGAGGCTTTGGATAGCCGCTCCATGCTGGACCTTCGCCGCCCGCTTGAGCGCGGGCTTATCAAAGAAGGATCCGAGAAGGACGAACGGGCGGTTCAGGAGATATTACGACACTTGATGTCCCTCAGCGGGATGAAACAGAAAGGCAAAAGCCGTCAGAAGGTACGCGCCGTCATCGGCGTGCCCGCCGAAGCCTTTCGGGTAAGCAAACAGCGCCTGCGCGGCGCCATGGATGGAATCGCCGATAGCGTGATGTTGGTGTCCGAGCCTTTTGCCGTGGCTTATGGATTGGAAGCCTTGCTGCACGCGATGATCATCGACATTGGCGCGGGAACGGCTGATTTTTGTGTCATGCAAGGCCGGTATCCCACCGAAGAGGATCAGCGAACGTTACCGAATGCCGGCGATTCGATCGATGAACAGCTGGCCAAACTCATTCGCGAGCACCATCCGGACGCTCAGTTCTCTATTCACATGATCCGTGACTGGAAGGAAAAATGGAGTTTCGTCGGACAACCAAAAGATCCCGTGCTGATCACCGTGCCGGTCAAAGGCAAAGCCACCGAACTGGACATCACTAACGAGATGCGCGCCGCGTGTGAAAGTATTCTTCCCCCCGTCTGCGAGACCATGATCGATCTCATTACCCGGGTTGAGCCGGAGTATCAGAACAAGGTGCGCAACAATATTATTGTGGCGGGCGGCAGCTCGCTGATTGCCGGTTTGACCGAAGCCCTTAACAAGGCCCTGTCGGAACTAGGCGGCGGTCGAACTTCCGTCGTTAAGGACCCCATTTTTGCAGGTTCGGATGGCGGGCTGGAGATTGCGCGGGACGCATCCACCGCGGATTGGGAGAAACTTTCCGCCTAAAGCCGGCTCGGGCGTTTCTGCAGGTCCGATCTTCGTCCAATACTCCATCACTCCAACACTCCGGTTCGCAATCTCCTCACTTTACCGCAGCTTGTCCTCAATCCAGGATAACTAATTCAGGGTGACGTAGCGTTCGAGCCTGGCGACCTCTTTTTTGTCGACGTACTTGCCGATCTCTTTGCGAAACTGCTCGATATTTTTGTAGGGGCGATATTCCTTAAACTCGCGCAACATGCGCTTGCCCATGCCGGGAATGCTAAGGATGTCCTCGTCGCTTGCCGTGTTGAGATGGATGGGCACGAAAACGTACTGTTCCAGACGTGCCAGCTCCTTTTGGTCGACGTACTTGCCGATCTCCTTGCGGAACTGGGCGAGCGTTTTGTAAGGCCGGTATTCTTCGAATTCGTGCAGCATGCGCTTGCCGACCCCCGGGATTAGCAGGATCTCCTCTTGTGTCGCTGTGTTGAGATTAATCTGGACGAACATTTTGCCGTAGAGTTCGGCCAGTTGCTCCTTACGTAGCGATGGAGCGAGGAGCGAGTTCAAGTCGGACATCTTAAGGAATGGCCGGCGTTCCATGATGTCTTTCACCAATGTCGCATTCATGTGCGGCAGCGAGAGGAGTTCTCTTTCGTTCGCGAGGTCCGGATTGACCAATCCCTCGGAGCGGCCGACTTGCGCTTGGCCGATATTTGAGAGCGCCAGCGCAAGGACGAGCGCCACCATCGTTGCCGTCATCCGAGATTTTGCGTCGCTCATATTATTCTCCTTTATCTTTGGACTCCGTTCTTGCCGACGCGAACAACGCCGGGTGCCGGTAAGTGTAAGCTAAACCGATCAACCCCAACTCTATCATGACGCCTGGAGCCAGGGCGGGAGGCGCTTTGCTCCGCACCGCTTCCCAGAATAGCGTCCAGCCACTTAACGAAGGATTGGATTCCAACTTGAACTCGACGCTGCCCTGGTAATGGAAATAGAAACCGGTGAAGCCGGCGGCGATGAACGCGATCATCGTACACTGAATAGCCCGGATGCCGACTGGCCCCCCCTTGACGCCATGCCAGCCGAGAACGACGAAACTTAACAGGATCAAAAGCACCGGAACCCATTGCCATAGGCTCTCCACATGGTTGAGCAACAGCAATTCGGCGCCCGTCCCCGTCAGGCCGATTAACAAGATGGCAAGGAGCATGCTACGAACTGTCAAAATAGCCCCGGGCCGGCCAAATTCCTTGATAGTTTCATAAGCCATCAGGCTTTATGGGCCTCCGAATCTCAGTTTCTAGATCCCACTCACTTCGTCAACTTCACATACTCCTTTAACCCAGGAAAGGTCTTTGTTCAAAGCAAGGGCGAGGAATTCGTCGCCGGCAAAAATAATAAACCAGAGGGACCTCCGCAGGCATTCTCACCAGTCGGAATTGGGAAGCTAAGGTTTGCGCGGGGCATAACCCGTGGGCCTCTCTTCCCGCTCTCGTTTGCGACCGCGCTTCGCCGGAAAGCTTGATAAATTTTCTGGTAAGTAGAAAAGATTCTCTTTAGAGGGCGGCAGTCCTCCTAGCCCGCATTATTCATGGTCAGAGGAAAAACTATGACACTGTGTCGATCGAGGGATGAGCCTGGAGGAGTGAAGGCACACAGACGAACAGCTTCAATGCCGTCTTTGGTGCTTGGCTCGGCGCTCGCATTTTTTCTCAGGCATTCGCTCCAGTAACTCAGTTTGCAGGCCGCTCCAAGGCACAGACTCATTGCCTTCGCTCTGGAGGGCTCGCCCCTCGATCGCTGTCACGAGTGCATAATCCGGGCTAGCATCCGAACGAAAGGCCTCGCCAAAATTCGCTTGGGTTGAAACGCCGCTGTTTGGCATCTATACTCAACCATCAAGATGATACTCATATCATATTGATCGGTGTTATCTGCTTTCACGGTCTAGCTTGACAAACTGAACCCTCCTTTCCTGACCTGCTCCACGTCGATCGCCAGTTCCCTAAGACAGATAGCATCTGCCTGTTGCCGCTTCAGCTAGCAGGACACAGCTGGGAGGAGGCATAGACTATGATTGACAGCAAAAGGACGGGAATGCGTTGTCGCGCAAAAATCGTGCTTCGTACTCATGCGGCAACGATCCAAGCTTCCGATCAGGGTACGATAGTGTATGAAATAGAAAACGAAGATAGACGATTGATTCTGGTGCAGTGGGATAGCGGTCCCTCTATGTTCGCCTTTCCGGAAGAGATCGAGATCATCGGCACGACCGATCCGCAGGAATTTTGGTGAGAGGCGGAGGGGCCATGCTCCTTTAACAAACCAACCTTTCTTTTCACTTTACAGGGCCTCGCTGATCTCTTAAGCTGAGGCAATTCCGGCGAAGGATGGAATTCCGCGATGCTGCTGGTCGGTTATTCTGTCGGTCGGAATGCGGCCTCAATCATCTTGGTGGAGCGCAGAAATGAAACAGACCCTTTCGATATTTGTATTTTTCTTGTTGGTTGTTTCCTCTTCGTTGGTTTCCGCGGCCGAGAGCAAGGGTGGACTCACCGTCCGCGAATCCGGTGCCAATCTGTACCCGCAACAAGACGTTGAGTCCGTACCCATTGCCAAGCTGCAAAAAGGTGAAGCGCTCATCCCGGTTGCCGAAGCGATTGGGCAACAAACCTGGTACCTGGTCAAAACGCAACAAGGTCTATTCGGCTGGGTCCGCGGGGCGGATGTATCATCCAGCGATCAGGTCAAAGAAACTTTCAAAGAACGGCAGGTCTCCACCTGGAGTGCGCGAACCAGTACCGGACGCACGTTTGATGGCACATGGACGATCGAGCCTGGATCATCGGCGGACAAAGCATCCGGCACGTGGACCCTAAGCGACGGCGCGGCAACGACCACTTTGCGCGGCACCTGGTCTGCGCAAAAATTTACTACCGGCTGGAGCGGCGCCTGGCGCGCGGCCGTGGAGGACAAGCCGGACGAACTCGCGGGCAGCTGGACGACGGATTTACCGCCCGCGCGCGACGCGCGCTTCACTGAACTCTTCGAAGCCGCCGCCCGCGACGCGGTCCGCGGCGTATGGAACGCGGGAGGCAACTCGGGGAGTTGGTCCATTCGAGCCGTCAAATAGTTGCTTCCACCTTTAAGTTTCTCGAGATTCGAGAGAATTTTTGCCTTGACGCCAAGAACCTCATGTACTAATTAGCGAGCGGTCCGACCCGAAAGAGGCGATTCCATGGATTCCACCAATACGCCGCGATTTGAGGCCATGACAACGGGAGTGCTGCTCGACCGCGCCTTTCGACTCTACGGCGGAAATTTTTCTTTGATGCTCGGCATCACGGCCGCCGCCTATGTGCCGTATTATGCCGCGATGCTCCTCATCAAAGCCGGAGCGGGCGGAAATGCTGGAGCGCCGGGAAGAACCATCCCTACGATTCTCTCCGAGGTTCTGTTCATCATTTTGTGGGCCAGCCTGGCTTTGCCGATAGCGACCGGCGCGGGAACCTACGCCATCAGCGAGCGCTATCTGGGCAACGAAGTGACGATCGGCCAGGCGTTGAACCGAGCCGTAAAAAGCCTGTGGACGCTTTCCGTTGCCCAATTTGCCGTGGTGCTTTGGGTGTTCATCGGGTTTGTGCTTTTGATCGTTCCGGGAATTCTTTGGTCCCTTTCCTATGCGCTGGTGGTTCCCGTCGTTTTGGTCGAAGGGCGGAAGGCTGCGCCGAGTCTAAGGCGCAGCTGCGAGCTCGTGAAAGACAACCGATGGAAAGTGTTTGCGGTGCTGTTGATCGTTAGCGCGCTCCAGTGGCTACTCGGCTTTGGCGTGGGAAGTCTCTTGAGGCTGTTCTTAACTCTAGAATCCGGCAGCGGCGGCTTGATGCGCTGGACCTTGGAAAATGTCACGACGATTTTCTTGACTCCTTTGGGAATCATTGCGGATATTCTCCTCTACTACGATTTTCGCATCCGTAAGGAAGGATTCGACCTGGAAATGCTCAGCCGCGCATTTGAGCTTGTGCCGCAAAGCACAGAAGCTCAAGCGCTGCCGCATTTCTGACCTTGATGTCTGCCGCCGTTAGTCAACTGAACCAAATTCCTTCTCCGGAAACCATCCGCGATGCAACGAGGGAGGTTCTGAGTCGCCCCGAATTTACCGGGCCCTCTTCGTGGGAACAGATCGTTATCGCTCTGCTGAAGGCCATTGGAGATTGGCTGAACGGCCTTGCCTCTTGGTCGAACCAACATCCCTATCTGGCGCGTTCACTTGCCGTGATCTTACTTGTGGCTGCCATCGGCTGTCTGGCGCATCTGCTCTATCTAAGCTTGGGAGACCGGCTAACTTTCGGACGAAATAAAGATGCCGACCCCGTTCCCCGCTCACGATGGCAAATCCTGGAAGGGACAGCGACAAATTGGCGAGAAGCGCTGGACGTCGCGCGCCGAATGATCGATGAAGGCGAAATTCGGCGCGCCATCTGGATCGCTCATCGGGTTCTGTTGGGCTTACTGGATGAGGCGGGAGCTATTCGCCTTGCCGGATGGAAAACCAACTCCCATTATCTTGGCGAATGCGCGCGCAATCATCCTTGGTATTCCACCTTCGCCGAGTTGACGGAAATCTACGAACAAGCGGTTTACGCTCATCGGATAACCCCACCCTCGTCCGTGGAGTCTCTGGTTATTCGCGTAGACCGGTTGTGCAAGGAGCACGCCGGGTGAGGCCTCAAACGCGAAATTGGCTCACGGCAACACTCGCGATCAGTCTTTTGGTTATTCTGGCGGCGGTCTTGGGATCCCTTACGGGCCAGCGGAACCCCGATCCATTTTTGCGACGTCCGTCCACTTTCTTTACCGACGAAAGCGGTGCCCGCGCTTTACTTCTGGTCATGAAACGACTTTTACCGTCGGCAGAGCAGTGGCGGCGCCCTCTGAACTCCCTTGCGCTTCCCAGCGATCAGAGCGCGCCTAGCACCTTGATTGTAGCGGGTCCCGAAAAGCCGATCACCCAGACTGAAGCGGAACACCTCGACCGGTGGCTCGCCGAAGGCGGCCAACTGATTCTAGCAACCGACAACGGCTGGCCCGTAAGGGACCGCAGGCGCCCCAGTGACGCGGAAGAGCTCGCGGAGTCTGCCCATGAAGCGCCCGAAAAGGATACCCAAGATTTGAAAGAGACAGCCCGAGGGGAAACTTACCTCTCCAGGCACGCACCCAGAATGCAGTGGTCAAAGCCGGAGAAAGTTCACAACCAACGAGCCGGCGGCGGGTCGCTTCCCGGCGGAGAGCTGAATTTGCAATGGCGGCGAAAATTCTCAGCGACAGATGACGGCAAAGTCGTTGCGGCGGCCGGCGCGGCGGTGCTCGGAGTCGAAATTCCGGTTGGCAGAGGTCGCATCGTGGCGCTGGCCGATCCAAGCATCGTGAGCAATGGAGCGCTGCGCGAAGCAGACAATGCGATTTGGTTGGTCGCTCTGGCCGCCGGATGGGGCAACGGAAAGGTTCTAATGGACGAATATCATCATGGCTTTGGCCAGCGGCGTGGTGCTGCCGCCTTGACGTGGGCCTTTCTCAAAACTCCGTGGGGCTGGTGTGTGTTGCAAGTGGTCGTTGCGGGTTTGCTTTACCTGTTCGGCTATCGCCGGAAGTTCGGGCGTGTTTCCGAACCGCCCGCGCCCGCACGTTCCAGCCCTCTGGAGCTAATCGAGGCCCGTGCCGGAGTTTTTCAAGCGGCCGCCGCCCGAGCTTTGGCAGCGGAACTGATCGTTCAGAATCTCGCCCAGGACTTGGCGCAGGCCTATGGGAAGCCGGTAAATATTTTTGACTTGAATCATCAACCGGAGGCGATGAGTAAATCCGACGGCGCGGCTAAACAGCTCGGCGCGCTCCGCGCTTTGTGCGCTAAAGCAACAAGAGGCGAAACGTTGACGGACCAAGAATTTGTCGATGTCGGGCGCATGGCCGGAGAAATCGCTCAAAAACCCTTGCCATGAACGACGACATCTCTACAGACGTATTGGTACTCGGACGCTCGGTTCAAGCCGAGTTGGAGCGGGTGATCCAAGGCCAGTCAACGGCGATTCAGAGTCTGCTCGTGGCTTTGGCGGCGGGCGGACACGTGTTGCTCGAAGGCGTTCCCGGTGTCGCTAAGACGTTACTCGCTCGAAGCCTGGCCGCCTCCCTGCAATGCAGTTTCTCGCGCATTCAATTCACGCCGGATTTGATGCCGTCGGACGTGACAGGGGTCAATGTCTTTGAGCCTGCCACCGGCGAGTTCCGCTTTCGTCCCGGTCCCCTGTTCGCCGAGATCGTGTTGGCCGATGAAATCAACCGGGCGCCAGCCAAGACTCAGGCCGCGCTTTTGGAAGCCATGCAGGAGCATCAGGTAAGCGTCGATGGACAAACGCGCGAGCTGCCCCCCTGCTTCACGGTGGTGGCTACGCAAAATCCCATCGAGTATGAAGGCACCTATCCGCTGCCGGAAGCGCAGCTCGATCGATTCCTCATGAAGGTGACGATGGACTACCCGGCCGAGGACGAAGAAAGAGCGATGCTCAAAATGACGCAAGCTCTCGGAGAGCAAGCTTTGAAGCCCTTCAGCGTTATCCAACCCGTCGCCGGCCCGGCACAGATTGCCCAGTTGAGAAAGCAAGCGCATAGCGTGAAAGTCGACGAGTCGGTTCTGGATTACGCGCTGAGACTTATTCGGCAGTCGCGTTCGCTGGCGAGCCTTACTTTAGGCGGCAGCCCGCGGGCAGCAATCATGCTTTTGCAGGCCGGCAAAGCGCTCGCAGTTCTGCGCGGCAAGGATTATCTGACACCGGACGAAGTTCAGGTCATGGCCTTGCCGGTCTTACGTCATCGCATCCGACTGACACCCGAGGCCGAAATCGAGGGATTGACGCCCGACGCCTGCATCCAATCGCTACTAGCCCAAGTGGAGATTCCGCGGTAGTGTGCTGGAACAGTTCGTTTGAGAAATGCAACAAATACCAACAAATCCCCCTTTCCCCCTTTTCAAAGGGGGAATTTTCTTCGGTACTAACTTTAACCCCTCTTTGGAAAAGAGGGGAAGGGGAGATTTTGGCGCGACCGATGCAGCAATTATTCAATGAATTTCAGATACGCCACACTAGAAAGGACAAAGTTATTTCGCTGCTGCCCACTCCTCGTTTGATACGGCTCCTCATCGCCGGAGCGTTTCTCTGGCTCTTAGCGGCGCTTGTACCGTGGGGTTGGCTGGCTAGCGCGTTTTACCTTTCAGTGCTAGCAGCTTTATGCTGGCGTGACGTTCAAACCGGTCCCCGCCCTTCTCAGCTCACAGCGCGCCGCGAGTTGCCGCCGCGATTCTCCCTCGACGCGGAACATTCGATCAGGCTGGTGATCGCCAATCACTCCCCTTACCTGATCCAAGTCCGCGCGCGCGATGAATTGCCGGATGTTTTGCGGCCGCTCACGGAAAATATCGCAGCCGATATACCGCCCAACGGTGAGGCACACTTGGTCTATTCCGTTCGGCCCGTCAAACGCGGCTCTTACTCCTTCGGAGACGTTGTCTTGAGAGTACGCCAGGGATGGGGCCTGGTCGAGAGGCAAATCTCTCTAGCGGCTCCCGATACGGTCAAGATCTATCCTAATTTTCACGGGCTCGGCGAATATCAACTGCTGGCCAAAGTCGACCGGCGTGATGAAGTCGTCAGAAAACCGCGGCCCATGAAGGCGCCAGGTACGGACTTTGAAAATTTGCGGCCCTACATTCCAGGTGAAGACCTGAGAAACGTGGACTGGAAGGCCACGGCAAGGCGAGGCGCGCTCATCAGCCGGAACAAGCAGGTCGAAAAAGGACAGCAATTAGCGGTGCTGCTGGATACCGGTCGTCTGATGGCCGGATCGGTCGGCAACTATTCGAAGTTGGAACATGCCCTGAATGCCACGATCATGCTGAGTTTTGTCGCGCAGAAGCGCGGAGATGCCCTTGCCGTGGCCTGTTTTTCGAACCGGATGGAGTCTTTTTTACCCACCGTGCGCGGCCCTTCCCTGGTTTCCCGCGTTCTGGAATCTGTCTACGCGGTCCAAGTGCGGCCGGTCGAATCGGACTACTGGCAGGTGATCGCTGAAATGATGTCGATGCTTCGCCGTCGGAGCCTCGTGGTCCTACTGACGGACGTGCTCGACGCTGCCGCGAGCGCCGGGTTGATCAATAATTTGACCCGGGCTACGGCGCGGCACCTGGTTCTTTGCGTGGTCCTATCGGAGCCCCGGATTCGCGAGATCGCGGAACTGATTCCAACGACGGTTGAGCAGACCTATCAAAAAGCCGCCGCCTGTGATCTGCGCAGGCGGCGCAGACTCGCTCTCGAGCATATGCGTTCACGGGGAATTTTGGTTCTCGAAACTGATCCCGAGCATTTGAATGTTCAGCTGGTGCAACGCTATCTGGAGATCAGGCAAGCGGACCTACAATAATGGAAGAGACGGTCTCCATACCCACGCCCGACCAGGTGACCCTCGATTTCGAGCTCGCGGGACTTGGGTCGCGCTTTAGCGCTTATCTCATCGACACTCTTTGGATATTCGCGATGATTGTCATCGTCGCCATCGCCATGTTTTTGAGCGGGATGGTCGGTGTAAGGTTTGTGGCAAGAGCCTTGAAGGCCGGCTCTTGGCTGGCCTCATCGCATACGGCTCTGCTGATTCTTCTCGTCTTTCTGATTTATTGGGGATACTACGTCTTCTTTGAAGGTCTGAAACACGGCTCGACGCCAGGCAAAAAGAGGCTCGGAATCCGGGTGATACGCCAGGACGGCTTGCCCATCGGTCTTCGCGAGGCCGCCCTGAGAAACCTCGTTCGGGCTGCCGATATGCTGCCGCCGCCGTGTTACATGTTGGGAGGGCTCGTTATGTATCTCGACCCTCAGGGCCGCCGACTTGGCGATATGGTTGCGGGCACACTCGTGATCGTCGAAAAGTTCGCGACCGCTTCGGATATTGGCGCAGGAGCCGCTTGGGCGGTTCGTGTGCAACAGGGGAGCTCGCGGCAGGCGGTGACTTTGCCTCGCGGAACCATTTCAACGCATCAAATCGGATTGATCGAGCAGTTCATCGCGCGCCGCCATAACTTACCCAAAGACCGCCGCGAACTCTTGGCGTGGCAGATCGCGGAACCTCTTTTGCCTCTGCTCGGTGAGGAGCGGGAATCCGTGATCCGCAGCCCGGATCGCACGAGCCGTTGTGAGCGGATACTCTTGGAAATCCTCGAAATGGCTCAAACCAAAGCTGCAAGACAAACCCTGACTGCCAAAACACCCACGCAACCGTCGCTCTTTTGAAGTCCATGCAAACCTCCGAAGAGAAGCTCAATCAATGGAACCGGTTCTCCATTCGAGTTCAAACTCTGTTGAAGCGCGGACCGAGGTCGCTCCGCAAATTGTCCGGCGCCGAGCTGAGCAGCCTGATCGATGACTATCAAGTTCTGACTGCTGATCTGGCGCGAGCTCGCTCGCTGGGCGCTTCGCGGTCAACCGTGGATCATCTCAACCGTATCGCCGTCGCCGGGCACAACCTCCTGTACGGCCAGATTCGGCGGCCTTCAGTTGAGATAGGATCGGACTGGTTTGGTAGTTTCGCTCGGGTGGTTCGCCGGCACGCATGGGCGGTCGCCTTGTCCGCCACGATGTTTTTCGGTCCGGCGGTCGTCAGCTATGTGGCGGTACAACTCTACCCGTCGTTGGGTTACGACCTGCTCGCCGAGGAATTTCTTGAGTTTGATCCGGCCAGTGAGGAGAATCTTCACAGCATACCGACTCTCGCGCGTCCAGTCATATCTTCGGTGATTATTACCAATAATATTCAAGTCACCCTGCTGGCGTTCGGCTTTGGATTGACCGCCGGCGTTGGCACAAGCATACTCCTGATCCTTAACGGGGTGCACCTGGGTTCCGTCGCCGCATGGATGACTTTGCACGGCAAGCAAAAGGCATTATGGGGCTGGATCATGCCTCATGGGGCTACGGAATTGCTCGCCATCTGCCTGGCCGGTGCGGCAGGCTATCTCCTGGCTGCGGCCATCGTTGTACCCGGTGAAGTCCGTCGCAGCACGGCTTTGAAACGGATCGGCGGCGATGCCCTGCTGATCGAAATCGGCTGTATGGTGATGTTAGTCATCGCCGGACTTATTGAAGGATTTCTCTCTCCCAGCAGTATCAACTACTCGACTCGGATCGCGGTTCTCGCCGTTAGCCTTTTGGTCTGGGCCGTCTATTTTTTGACGGTCGGTCAGCGCGGAGAAAAATCCGCTGCGGCAACTTCCCACCGAAATTCCTGAAAGAGTTTATTTCAACCAGCCTGCTTCCTTGTACGCTCGCGCGGCGCCGGGATGGAGCGGCACGCCGCCGAACTCGAAAGCAGCCGATCCCTTGGCGCGCAAGGGCTCGAAGAGATCTTTTAGTCCGGTAAAGAGCGGATTCATCTGCGGCAGCTTGTCCAAATTGCCGGCGATGGCCTTGGCCATATCGTGAACGATCGGTTCGCCAATTCTTTCATGGGTAACCAGAACATTGACCACCCCGATCTGACTTACGTCTTCAACGATCCCGCGAAACGCTCCTTGCTTCATTGTCACGCGGCGGTAGAATGGCACGGCGGCGAGAACCTTTTCCATCTGGCCGGGCGCATAGGGCACCACGCCGACATCGGCGCGTTGGCTCAAATCCGTCATGACGCGGTTCGGTATCGGCGGTTGGAATTGCGCGTCGATCTTGCCGGCGATCAAGGCGTCGGCGCCCTCGGCAAAGCCCATGTGAACCGGCGTAAAGCTATCGAAGGAGAGTCCCAAAACGTCGAAGATCGTGTGGATATGTTGCTCCATGCCGCTGCCTTTAGGGCCGATGGCGATACGCTTACCTTTGAAATCAGCGACGGTTTGGATTAAAGAAGCGGCCAACTTGACGAAGAACATCGGGCCGGCATTGGCGGGGGCCACCATGCGCAGTTCGATTTTGCGGGTGAAAGGAGGAATCGCATTTTTCGCCCTGCCGATCCAATTGGACGCGATGAAGCCGAACTCCAGCTTGCCCGCATCGAGCAGCTCCGCATTGTGAATGCTGGCGTCGCTGGTTTGGACGATGCATTTGTCCGGCTCCGCGCGTCCGTGATTGAACAGTTCGGCAAATGCCGCGCCCTGGGTATAAAAAGTCCCGCCCAACTCGGATGTTCCCATTCGTACCGCCACGATTGCTTTTCCTCCCGGTCGATTACTTCTTTTTACCGAACAAACTTTCGATCAACGGTTCCTTTTGCAGCTTGTCCAGGACGCTGTTGTCGATGAGCTTCGCCGCAACATCGGCGGCAGCGACATCCTTGATCCCGACGTAATCTAATACCGGCGCAACGATGCGCGGGTCCACTCTTGGAATCGGCTCCAAATATTTTCTCGCCGTCTCATAGGTTTCTTCGAGAAATTCAGGATCGCTTCGCCGACCAAAGGGGGAAACCTTTCTTCACACTGTCAAATGTTTGGTGCTATTAATAATTTAGTTGCCGGTAAGATAGTCCACGTCGCCAAAAAGCTCTTCGAGTCGCTGAAGAACATTCTTGGGTAGCGGCGGTTTCAAAATCGACTCCACGTTGGATTTTAAATGTTCGGGATTGCCCGTGCCGGTCAGTACGACATCTACGCCCGGCTCATGCCGGCAAAAACGATAGGCAGCCTCCGGTAGCGTAGCCGCACCGCTTTGGCGCCATATAAAATCAGGCAAGTCCTCGCCGTTTGTTGAGCCGCGAGGTATCGCGCCCTTTTCTAGCAGATCGGCGACCACTCCCCTGAGGCCGTCCGCCTGGCTCAAAGCTCTACGCACCGCGAACATGTTAAGCACGCCCACACGTTTTTCCATCGTCAGGGGGAAAAGAGTCCGGCGCGCGGAGGGATTCAAAAGATTAAAGCCGATCATCACCACATCCCACAAGTCTTCCTTTAGGCTCTGCTGCAGCATCTGATGCGACGGGTCCGGCACAAATCCTTCAGTGACCCCGATGAAACGAATCTTCCCCTGCTCACGCAGTTGCACCATCGCCGGCATCAGCCGCTCGCGGGCAAAGTCGTAGTCTTGAGGTTCGACGCCGTGAAGATGGTAGATATCGATGTAGTCCGTGCCAAGGAGTTTCAAACTTTGCTCTAACCCTTTCTTGACTTCCGCTCCAGGGTTGGAATGGCCCGGCGAGGGAAGCGTTTTTTTTGTGGAAATAACCAGCCGATCTCTCGGCATCCCGGCGATGGCCTTACCCACGACCGGTTCCGTCCCGTAGCTCTGTGCGGTATCGAGAAAATTAACGCCCAGGTCGATCGCCTGCCGAATCAGCGCAATGGCGCTGTTTTCTGATTGGGAGCTATCACGCAATCCGAGCCGACTGGGCCCGCCGCAACCCAAGCCCGCGACGCTGACCTTCAGTCCAGTCTTTCCGAGCGTGGTGTACTCCATTGGATTAACTGCGATATGGTTCAAACCGTTCCAAACGTTCAAGAAGTTCAAGCCGTAATAAAAATCTTTGCGAACGGTTTGAACTGTGACTCTATCGAAAGTCAATCGCGCTGCACCCGAATCCCCAGTACTTCGCCGGTTGCGCACATTTCCCCACCGGCGCTCAACGTGCAGCTTACCCAGGCCTTTCGTCCCTCGATTTTGGTGATTCGAGCCCGGAGATGCAGCGGCTCATGGATCGGCGTCGCTCTCAGGTAGGCGACGGTCAAGTTACCCGTGACGTATCCAATGCGCGGGGCGCTGCCGATGGGTCTTTGCTCGCTTCGGTAGGCCTGAGCGATGGCGAGATTGAGGCTGTGGCAGTCGATCAACGAGGCGATGATTCCCCCATTAACGATTTCCTTGGAACCGCCGCAGTGGTGCGGCTGCGCCTTCCAGGTCGCAACCGCCTCGTCGCCATCCCAATAGCTCTTGATCTGCAACCCTTTTTCATTATCGGCACCGCAGCCATGACAATGGCGGACGGAGCCCTGATCCTGAAATGCTTTTTCGGCCATAGTCGAATGTTGGCAAACCGTAGGGGCAGGCCCCCGTGCCTGTCGTCCCGATGGGCAACCACAGGGGGTTGCCCGTACGGATTCTATTTCGCCTTATCGAGCTTGAGAGACGCCGAGTTGATGCAGTAACGCAAATGGGTCGGCGCCGGTCCGTCGGGAAATACATGCCCCAAATGAGCATCGCATTTACTGCACACAGCTTCGGTCCGGCGCATGAAAAGGCTGTTGTCCTCTTCGGTATCGACGTTTTCTTCGGATATTGGCGTCCAGAAACTTGGCCAACCGGTGCCGGAGTCAAACTTGGCGTCGGAGCTGAATAGCTCATTTCCGCAACAGGCACAGCGGTACACGCCTTTTTCATGACAGTCCCAGTACTCGCCGGTGAACGCCACCTCGGTGCCTTTCTTCCGGCAAATTTGATACTGCTCCGAAGTCAGTTCTTTCTTCCATTCTTCATCCGATTTTTTGATCTTCTCATTCATGATCTCCCCCCTGGATCCGACCTCTTTCAGCGCGACCACGCCCTAGCGTTGCGTATTCACGAACTGAAGCGGAATCGGCAGATTGACGGCGCGCAACATTTGAATCACCTCTTGTAAATCATCGATCTTCTTGCCCGTCACCCGGACTTGACTTTCCTGAATGGCGGCCTGTACCTTTAATTTTTTGTCCTTGATCATCTTGACGATGTTCCGGGCCGTGTCGGAGTCGACGCCTTCCTTGATCGAAATCTCTCGTTGAATCATTCCCTGCGCGGCCATCTGGCTTGGCTTGACTTCCAAGCCTTTGGTATCGACCTTTCTTTTAACTAGATTCTCGATGAGGCCCTCCTGCACGGCTCGCATCTTCATATCGTCTTCAGTGGTGACCCGAATCTTTTTTTCCTTCTTGTCGAGGGTGATCTCCGTCTTCGATTGACGGAAGTCGAAACGCGAAAGGATCGCTTTCCTGGTAATATTGACGGCGTTATCGACTTCTTGCAGGTCGATACGGCTAACGATGTCAAACGACGGCATAATTTTGCTTCTCCTGCTTCAGAAGTTCTTCCACGATCGAACTGCTCGCGCGCCGCGATAATTCCAAGTATCCATCATGTTCATTTTCTTTTGGCCGTTGCGCGCCTTTTTACCCGCTTTCGCCGCCCAGCCGGCGATTTAATCCCCGCCCCGCTCAACACGAAATCTAAAATGTCGCTCCGCGTGATGATACCGACGAGTTGCTTGTCCTTGACCACAGGCAGCGAACCGATTCGATGGCGACGCAAAAGGCTCACGGCGGTGGCAAGCGGAGTTTCCGGTCGAACCGTAAGGGTATCGTGGGTCATGACTTCTTCTACCGTGTAGCTCTCGGCGAATTCATCGATCTCTTTCGTGCGCGCGATCAGCATGCTCGTGGGATAGGCGTCCCGGATGTCTCGGTCGGTGACGATTCCCACCAGGTTATCATTGTCGAGCACCGGCAACTGGTTGATCCGATGTTTCGCCATCAGCTGTCTGGCGATGGCGATACTGTCGAAGGTTTCCACCGCGAGCACACCCTCGGTCATCCAATCCGCCACTCGGACGGTCTTTGTTAGTTTTTTCCCAAACCCCATTACATCTGCTCCACCGTGTAGCCTCGCGCTTTCAAAAGCTCAATGAGCCCGCCTTTCCCGATCAAATGGGCGGCGCCCACCACCACCAGACAGGGATCACTCTGAGATAAGTAAGCTTCCACCTTCGGTAACCATTGCCGGTTCCGATCGATGAGAAGGGCTTGTTCCACCTTCGGGTGTTGCCGAAAACTTTCCAACAGCAGCGAGTCGAGAGCGTTGACGTCTCCGGCCACCCAGCCTCGGATCAGTTTGTCCAAGTCCTTTTCCAACGAGTCCATTGCTTTGAGAGTCTGAAGCAGCATTTCTTCCTGATCCCCGGCCGACATCTGATCGAACAGACCCATTTGATATTCCAACGTTTCCAGACCGACGACTGGCTTTTGGTCATTCTTCGCGCGATTAAAAAAAGACCAATCCACACCCTGCTTTTGATCGAAGCCGAGCTTGTTCAATTTCAACGAGAGCAACGTAACGGCGGCATACCAGGGCTTAAAGCGGTTGAAAGCGGCAATCGGCAGGCCAAATTCTTCCACCTGCTTCTGGAAGAGGGAGAAAGTTTTGTCAGAGACGGTTTGCTGCAAGCTTCTGCCGTCGAGATAGACGCCTTTTTGAAGAATAATCCCCTGAACTTTGTCCTGCGCCGCGGCGCCAAGATCGATTTCAAGGATCAGCCTCTTCGACTTCTCGTAGGCTTGTTCGATGGCCGGCTTGAGCGGATAGTTTTCTCGTCTCAGCGCGTGAATCGAGCCCAGAAGATAGATGGTGTTTTGCTGCGATTGAACCTTCCAGAGGAAGCTCTTCTCTTGCGCGCGTGGTTGCTGGGGCTGCGCCAAAAGAGCAGTCAAGACAACGAATCCATAGAGGATCCGGGCCGCTAATGGTTTTGGGCTTCGCATCATCCTATCGGCAGAGATCTCCGTGCGATTTTCTTTCATCTCACTAGTAGAAAAGTTAACGTTGTCAAAACCCAAGCCGTAACCCAAGCCGCGACGTGAACGTTTCGCGCCAGTCGTAACACTTTCGTCGCTTGATCTTCAATCCCAGATTGCCTTCAGCCACGTTGTCCACAACCAGCTCCGGGCGATCGATGAGCCGGAGCCATGGAAAATTTATCTTTTATTGAAGGACTTGGCCAGAGCTAACCACGTGAGCCCGCATCGGACAGCCACGCAAACCGACTCAAGGCAAACCGGCCGGGGAGACACCGTTCGACCCGCCTTACCGGACACGTCATGGGGTTTCCGGTGTCAAGGAAGGGTCACGACAGAAGATCATCACAACAAAAGATCTCTTACATTCGTTCGGGATGACACTTTCCTTATTTTTGTCATTTCGAGCGGAGCGAGAAATCTTTCCTGCGACCAGAAACCCCCACGTCAGGTTTACCACTCGAGCCTTATACAGATTTCTTCGCCCCGCTCCTCTGCCGGAAGAACGGTCAAAGGCGGCCCGCCTCGGGGCAGCACGCACTCGCCTGTCTGAAGGTCGAAACAGTAGTTGTGATTATTGCAGCGAACCTTGCTTCCCTCGAGGGCTCCTGTTTTCAAATCCGCCGCTTCGTGCGGGCACTGTCTGGAGAAAGCGAAGTAACTGCCGTCGACGTTCGCCAACAAGACTTCGCGTCCTCCGAGATCCACCTCTTTCATGGCGCCGGGGGACAACTCGCCGATACGCGCGACCGGAATGTAACTCACTCCCATGAATCAGGCAGCCGCCTTCTGCTCTTTATACAGCGGGCCGCGCAGAACCCGACCGGGCAGTTCACCGCTCATGCGCCCATCTTCGTGGATGACTGCGCCGTTGACGATAGTGTAGTGCATCCCTTCGGAACGCTGGATCAGTCTTTTGGAGCCCGCCGGATAATCATAGGCCCACTCCGGCTCGTGGGAGCCTACCGTACTTGGATTGAAGATTGCCAAATCCGCCGCATATCCGGGACGCAACAAACCGCGCCCCTGGAGACCGAAAATCGACGCCACATGGAAGGTTAGTTTGTGAACCGCCTGCTCCAACGTCATGACTTGCCGCTCGCGCACCCACAGCCCCAGCAGGACCGTGCCGTAACCGAAGTCGGCGCCGAACTGAACGTGCGCGCCGGCATCCGAAGTTCCGACCAGCACATAAGGGCTGCGCAGAATTTCGCCCATCGCATTTACGTCGCCGCCGTTATTCGCATTCCAGAAGGTCGTGCCGAGATCTTCTTCAAGCGATAGATCGAGGAACGCATCGAGCGGATCCTGATTTCGCATCTCCGCCAGTTGTTGGATGGTCTTGCCGGCATATTTCTGATTTTCGGGCTTCACGAGCTTTTCCACCCGCACGATGTCCCAGCGGCGATGAAAGTTCGTGGGACGCGGATCGGCGAGGTCGGCGCGCATTTTTTGCCGCGTCTCGGGATCGGCGAACGCCTGCTTCCTCACCGCCTCAGGCAGGAACATCAAGTTCTTCCATACCGGAAATTCATCGAACACCTGGCAGTTCTTTAAAGTAAAATGCCGGACTAACGGCACCGTATGGGAAAGCCCGTAGGCCCGGTAACCATCCCGAAAAATCGGCTCGACGGCGTCGAGCTGCTGGCGCCACAGATTGGGCTCGGTCCAGCGATGTTGCAGGCTCTGCCAGAGAACCGGCCGCTGGGTGCGCTTCGCAAGCTCATGGTAGAACTCGAAATGCTCGATCTTGTTGCGGCCCAGGATAGTTTCGATAACTCCCGCGTTCCGTTCCGCCAGCACATCGCAAAGAGCGAAAAGCTCTTCGTCATCCGCCAATCGGCTTGCCACCGGTTTGCCGTCTTCGCGCATATGGCGCTCGTTGCGGTTCGTGGAGATCCCCAGCGCGCCGCCTTCTATCGCTTCGATGACGAGCCCGCGCATTTGTTGAACTTCTTTGGCCGTTGCCTTGCGCTCCACCGCCTCCTCGCCCATGACGTTATGCCGGACGGCGATATGTCCTACCAGCCCGCCGACATTCACTCCGACCTTACCTTCAAGGTTATCCAAGTATTCACCGTAACTGTGCCAGGCCCATTTCACGCCCTGCTCCAGCGCAAATCGCGGGATCGCCTCGACCCGCACAAAGCTTTTCACCAGCGCGTCCTCGTCGCCCGACTTTACCGGAGCCAACGTCAAACCGCAGTTACCCATGATTACCGTGGTGACGCCATGCTGGGGTTCGCAGGTCCCGTAGGGGTCCCAGAGGAGCTGGGCGTCCAGGTGAGTGTGATGGTCGATGAAGCCCGGCGCGACCGCCAAGCCATCGGCGTCGATGGTTTTCGCGGCGCTTCCTTTTAGCTTTCCGACCTCGGCAATCTTGCCGTCTTTCACTCCAACGTCTGCGACGTAGAACGGCAAGCCCGACCCATCTACGACACGGCCACGACGGATGAGTAGATCATATTCCATTTTTTGAACCCTCCCAGTGCGCGCGGAGCACTTTCGGAGCCGTAAATTTCACTCTAAGGTGCAGATTATTCAATCTGCCAGCCGCATTATTTATGGTCAGAGGAAAAACTACGACACTGTGTCGATGAGGGATGAGCCTGGAGGAGTGAAGGCACAGGCTCATTGCCTTCGCTCTGGAGGGCTCGCCCCTCGATCACTGTCACGAGTGCATAATCCGGGCTAGAGAATACGCAATGAAGGGAATGGCTGTCAAACGTTAAACGAGCGGCGGGCAACGTCTAAGATTCGAGCCAGCTATTTCACATGCCAATCAGCGGCAATCCCCTGCGAGTGGTTGCTCACGAATAGCTAAGAAAACAGCCGGGCGTAGGTTTCCAACCCGAGACCGATCAGCACGAGAGTTAGTCCGCGGAGAAATGCCTTGAGCGCGGGGTTCTCCCGCCCGCGCCCCATCGACTGCTCCAATCCCTGATGCATGGATGGCTCATTCATCAGGTTCATGGAACTTTTCAACACAACGGCGCCGATCAACCCGATCACAAAGCCGACACCCTCGATGTCCATGGCGACGGATCCTTTCCGATCATACTACCAGTTGCAAATTCTGGCCTAGTCCGTGTGTTTCGAATCGACCTTCGACCGATCAACAAGATCCTGCATGTGGTTCTCCCAGTTCTTTCCATCAAACGGTTTTGTCCTGATACTCGAAATACCAGCGCTCTCGAGGCATCTCACATTTATGCTGTAGCCATCCGGATTCGATCGGGGAATGTAGAACGACTTGACCCCGCAGACTTTACAGAACCGGTGCTTGGCAACGCCGGTATTGAAAGTGTACGTCGTTAGGACTTCATCGCCCTGGATTAATACAAATCGGGACTTTGGCACAATCAGATGCAGAAAACCGCTTTTGCTGCAGATCGAGCAGTTGCATTCGATCGCTTCAATGTCGGCCGGTGCCTGGACCTCGAATTTCACCCGCCCGCAATGGCACCCGCCCACATGTTTGACCAACCCGTCGTCCATGTTCCCTCCAACTACTACAATCGCGCTGGCATTTTCAATACAGCCCACGCTGCGAATTGACGTTCCTGTGGCGACGCAACCCAGACGTAATGGTTGCATCGTGGTTCGGCGCGCTTGTAAGTTACAGGGCGGATTTCAACGACCCGCCGGAAGTCTCCGCGAGAGAATGAAGCAAATCGGCGACTTCAGCAACGTTTCGAAGGTTGTGTTGCGCGTGAGTACCGGTAACGCCGACGCGAATAGATACGGCCGATTCCGGCAAGGCTCTGAATAAGGTTTCGTCCGTGGCGTCATCTCCGATGGCGAGAACGAAGTCATAATGATCTTTGGCCAGCCACTCGATAACCGCGTTCCCTTTGTCGGTGCCCGCATGGCCGATCTCCACCACCTTGCTACCCTGGAATATTTGCAGATCGGCTTTGGCGGTGAGATTTAGCAGATGATCCGTCAGCTCGGCGCGGAGAAACTCCGCCTGCTCGGGATCGGCCAATCGATAGTGCCACGCGGCGGAATACTCTTTTTCCTCAACGAAGGCGCCTGGCAACCGATCCGCGTAGCTTTCGAGAATGGGCAGCAGTTGACGTTTCCATTCCTCCGATAAAGGTTTGGCAATTCCCCAAGACTGTTTCGCCGGTTTAAACCAAACCCCATGCTCTGCAACCAGGCCCACGGGCAACTCACCGAACCAAGCTTGCAGGGTCTGACGATCTCGCCCGCTGACAATGACGATGTGGTTACTGGGGTCCGCAGCAAGCGAGCGCAGGATATCGATCGTTGTTTCGCTGGGAAAGACGGTAGCGGGATACCGCGCCAACGGAGTCAAGGTGCCGTCATAATCCAGGAACAACGCCCGGCGATGACTCCGGCGATACCGTTCGATGATTTCGCGCCGTCCCTCTGACCCGAGGAGCTTGGCCTGAATATGGTTCTGTATTTCCCGTACGTCAACGAGCGATTTAATGAAATCATTCGCCCAGCGCGTCACGTCGTACCGCTTTAGCCTGCGTTGCATGATCTGGTTGCGTCTTTGCCGCTCCGGCAACGGCGTTTCGAGGGCTTCCTTCAGAGCCTGGGCAATTTCTGCTCGGTTGTTGGGATTGATGATGATCCCCTCGGGCAACTCCTTTGCCGACCCTGCCATTTCACTCAGAATCAATACGCCGGCCCCGTCCGTGCGTGCGGCGACATACTCTTTCGCGATGAGGTTCATTCCGTCACGGAGCGGCGTTACCAGACAAATGTCGCTTGCGGCGTAGAGCGCCGCCAAAGATTTGAAGGGAACGTGGCGGTACTGGTAGAGGACAGGAGTCCACTGGACGCGTCCGAAACGCCCGTTGATCTTGCCGACCATCTCTTCGATTTGTCGCTTCATCAGGTCATACTCCCGCACCCCGATGCGGGAGGGCACAACGATCATAATGAGCGCAACCTTCCCTTGGTACTCCGGGTTGGCCTCCAAAAAAGACTCATATCCCTCCAGCCGGTTCAAAATTCCCTTGGAGTAATCCAGACGGTCCACCGAGAGAATCCCCGTGACCTCTGACAGCGTGCTGCGGATTTTTTTCTCTTCCTCGTGAACTTCAGGGTCGGCGGGAGCGGTCGAAAATTTTTCAAAATCGATCCCCATGGGAAAAGTATCTACTTTGACGACGCGGTCCGAAGTCAGTATCTGCGCCAGCTGGTGCTCATACCCCAGAATACGAAGGACACATTGCAGGAAATGGTGGGTGTATTCGTAGTTATGAAATCCGATCAAGTCGGCTCCCAACAGTCCTTCCAGAATCTCTCGGCGCCATTCATTCGGAAGGAGCCGGAAAATTTCAAACGACGGGAACGGAATGTGCAAAAAGAACCCGATCGATAGTTGAGGTCGGCGGGCTTTTAGCAAACTCGGCAACAACATCAAGTGGTAGTCATGGACCCAGACGACGTCGTTCGTATCGAGAACTTCCATGAGCGAATCACAAAAGATCTGGTTGACATGCCTGTACTGCTCCCAAAAGCTCGCCTGATAAATGGTGAACGAGGGAAAATAATGAAACAATGGCCAAATGGTCGCATTGCAAAATCCGAAATAAAACTGCTCCATCTCTTCTTCGGAAAGAAAAACAGGATAGGACCGGTAGGCGGCCAGCGATTGTTTTTTTAAATCTTCTCTCAGGGAAGGTTCAATGCTGGTTCCCGGCCATCCGACCCAAAGGTCTTCGGCAAGTGAGCCGGTCCGCCTGCGAAACTGGATGTAAGAAGCGAGACCAGTCGCCACCCCTCCCGCGCTGTCATGGAATTCAAATTGGCCATCGCTAACGCTGACGTTGAAACGCAAGCGATTCGAGACCACAATCAGGCGCCGGTTTGTCATCGGCTCTTTATCGTCCTTTGTCACAAGTAAACCTGTCTCCCTGATGAACTACAGAGGTCGCGCAACGAATTATTCTTGGTTGGCTGAGCCCTATGCGAATTTTAATTTATCGCGGATGCATGTCACAGTCCAACCGGGACCTAAAAAGATATTCTTCCTGCCCCTTTAGCTACAAGCACCGAATTTTCCGTCAAAATTTATTTCTCCACCAAACGGCTGGAATGTGGCTGCAAGTTTTCTAAACCTGTAAGTTCAGACCCGTCTTTGTACGCCAACCCCTACAGTTACACAGCGGGTGCTTGATCCCCAGGAGTTGCGTCTTGTATGAAAAACCCTACGTACAGGCGGTCCAGAGCGGATCAAAAAATCAATCATCCTTAAAACTCAACAACATACAAGATACAAAGCTTTTCCATCCTGGTGGCATGGCGGTTGCTCATTCAATGCCTTCCAAGCACAGATGAGGCACACAAGCTCTAATATTCTAATATATAGAGTATGAAGAGAGGAATCAGCATGAATCGGAAAATGATTTATCCTTTGGCGACTGTTTTTTTAACCGGCGCGCCTGATTATCAGCACGGGCTGTTCGGAGCCACTTTCGAAGCGTGAACAAGGAGGGCTCATCGGTGGAGGTATCGGCGCCGGCACGGGCGCTATCATCGGCAGTACCGTCGGACACGCCGCAGTGGGCGCACTCATCGGCGGACCGGTGGGGCTCATCGCTGGCGCATTGATTGGCGATCAGCTTATGTCCCAGGATCGGCGGCAGGATGATCAGCAGCGGCAGATCGACCAGAACCAATCGGAACTGGAACGGCTGCGCCGAGAAAATCAGCGGCTGAGGGATCAGCAACCGTTAGAGAGATAAACATCGCTCAATAGAAACACAATAGAAACAAAGGAGAAAACACATGAGTGGGCGAAAAACCAGGCAAAGCACTCTCGGAGAACTCATCGTCGCGGTCACGGATGAGGTTGATCCGTTGATGAAGAATTCCGCGAGCACATCCTTCTTAGTGTCTCTGATTCTGCAGGATCTCTTCGCTCGTCGCCGCGTGCGCTTAAGGAAACGACTGCCGCCGCGCGGTGGATGATAGAGCACATCGGCACAACACGGATTTGGGAGGATGGGAAAATGAAGATTAAGCTTTCGAATTTTACCGCAGCCGTCGGCCTCCTGGTGATGCTCGCCATTCATCCCAGTCACGCGGCCGCAGGACAGGCAGCAGACCAGCTGAAGAAAACCGTCGATACGGTCTTAAATATTCTCAATGACTCTAGCCTCAAAGGAGAAGCCAAAAAGGCCGAACGGCGGGAGAAGCTTCGGGAGGTCATCTATGCTCGCTTCGACTTCCCCGACATGGCTAAGCGCTCTCTCGGTGCTCAATGGCAAAAGCGCAGCCCCGCAGAGCAAAAGGAGTTCACCGAAGCGTTTACCGATCTGCTGGAAGGCGCGTACGTGGACAAGCTTGAATCCTACAACGGCGAGAAGATCCGTTTTGTAAATGACCGACAGGATCAGGACCATGCCGAAGTTAGCACAAAAGTCGTAGATAAAAAGGGCCAAGAATACAGCGTCGATTATCGCCTCCATCAAGTGAATGGCGACTGGAAGGTTTCCGATGTGGTCATCGAAAATGTCAGCCTGGTCAATAACTACCGCTCGCAGTTCAATCGGGTTCTGGCGAAGTCCTCTTACCAGGAGCTGCTTGACACTATGAAACAGAAAAAGTTCAGCGCTCCTGCAGCCAAAAGTTGACGCCGAGAGACACTTTTCACCTCCGTCGGGCCGATCAAAGGTCAAAGAATAGGGAGATTTTGACTGTCGATGAAGATTTACAGGCCAATGGTGGCGACCGTTCTGTCGGGTGCTTTGTTGGTTCCTGGATTTCTGAGCCTGGCACAGGAGGGGCCAAAACAGGCCGCCGGTGAGCAACAGAACAAAGTGAGCGATGAGGATTCGATCGTTCGCCAAAGCGTACGTTGAATATCACAAAATTCGCCAGAAATACGAGCCGCAGCTACAAGCCACGAAAGATCCCCAGCAGAACAAGAAGATTCAAGACGAGGCCAACGCCAAGGTAAAAGATGTGTTGGCCAAGCAGCAGCTCACCGCGCAGCAATACAATCGGGTCTTCACTCTCGTCAACAATGATGAGACGCTGCGCAAAAAAGCGATGAAGCTCATCGAGGAAGAACGGAAAAAAGGCTAGCTAAAAAAGCTGATCGCGGGAAGCTCAGTCGGAGATCTAGCATGCTTCCGCGTTTCGGTTCTCTTCAGGACAGCCGCTACCCTCAAAAACTGTTACGCCGCCTGAGCTTCCATCTGCTTATTGTACTTGCCGCTCCGGGCTGCGCTGTTACACTTGGCCCGGTGGTAGAAAATTTTCTGCGCCACGGAAACATTCGCCGCCTGTCCTTTCCATGCTTTCAGCGCCGGGTCTTGGAGCGCGCGGGCATACGAGAAACTCACTTCCCACGGATGGGGTCCCATGGCGTTCATGGCGTTGAGATGCTCCGTGGCACTTTCGGCGCTCTGGCCGCCGGATAAGAAAGCGATCCCGGGCACCGCGGCGGGAACAGTTCGTTTCAAGCAACGAATCGTGCGTTCAGCAACTTCCTCCACACCAGCCTGCGTCGGGTTGTCCTTTCCCGAAACCACCATGCTCGGCTTGAGGATCATGCCTTCCAGATGCACTCGATGGTCGAAAAGCTTCGCAAAAGTAATCTTCAAAGTTTTTTCCGTCACCTCTTCACAGCGTTCAACCGTATGTGAGCCGTCAAGTAACACTTCCGGCTCGACAATCGGCACCAGCCCGCCCTCCTGACAGAGCGCCGCGTAGCGAGCCAGCGCGTGCGCATTGGCCTCCATACAAGTATAAGTGGGAATCCCGTCGCCGATGGTGATGACCGCCCGCCATTTGGCGAACTTCGCGCCTAGCTCTCGGTACTCCTTGACTCTGGAACGAAGCCCGTCTAGCCCTTCGGTGACAACCTCGCCGGGGAAACCGGGGATATCGACGGGCCCCTTATCGACTTTGATTCCTGGGATGATGCCCTTCTTGGAAAGGACCTGAGGGAACGGTGTCCCATCGCTGGCTGACGTGCGGATGGTTTCATCGAATAGGATCACACCACTGATGGCTTCCTCGATCCCTTTGGTCGTAAAAAGCATCTCGCGATAGGCGCGGCGATTGTTTTCGTTGGATTCGATCTTGATGCTGTCGAAGCGTCTCTTGATGGTGCCCATGCTTTCATCGGCGGCTAGGATCCCTTTACCTTTCGCGACCATGCTCTGAGCGACGGTTTCAAGTTCCTGTTTCGACATGGCTATCACCTCTCCTTTCTATTTCGACGCTACCATCTTACATTCTACGCAGCCCGTGGCAAGCGGTCGCGAGTCTTTTTCTATCGTTGTGCATCGACCGGCGGTTTGTTATTAGAAACAATATGGCTGGTTTGCTGCTTCATTGGCTGATAAGTTCCGCTAGCCTGTTGATTGTCGCCTATATTTTCCCCGGAATCGAGGTCCGCGGTTTGGGTACCGCGCTTATCGCGCCCATAGTAATCGGTTTAGTCAATGCGACCATCGGATTCATTGTTAAACTCCTGACCCTGCCGCTCACAATATTGACCTTGGGGATTTTCTGGCTCGTGATCAACGCCCTCATGTTGCAGCTGGCGTCCTTTCTCGTCCCCGGCTTCTTCGTGGCGGACTTTTGGTCCGCCTTCTTCGGCGCCATCGTGCTTAGCCTTGTGAGCATGATCTTGCGTGCTCTCGTCCCCGGCGTTTGAAGGCTAGGCAGCCAGCATTCCCGTCGCCTCGCACCAATAACTGGCATCGTAAAACCGTTCCGGCGGACTGTACGGCGGTCGGTAAACACCCATCTCCTTCCTGAGCTCGATCACAGTCTTCAACGCGCCGGGATTGATGCGCGCCTTTGGCACGACCTTGCGGTAGGCCTCTTCGGCGGCCGCGCGATTGAGATTTTCCTTGTCCATAATCAACTCCAGCGTTGCCTCGCGATGCTCGGGCATCATGAGCCAATCGGTTGCAGCCACCCAGGCGCGAATAAAACGCACGACCAGCTCGCGATGGGATAGCAACCAACTACGCAAGGTCCAACCACACGTGAGCGGCCAACCAGGGACATAATCTTCCGCGTTGGCCAAAAGCACCCCGCCCTCCGCCAACGCTTTGTCGGATGCCGGCGGGGTGAGCATCGCTGCGGCTACGCGTCCCTGGAGGAATGCCTCCAGACGTTTGGGGGAGCTGCCGATGATGTCGATCCTGTATGCAGTCTCATCTATCGAATGACGGCGGAGAATTTTCTTGCGGATCAGATCGAGATTGGAATCCCCCGGATCCCCCGCCAGGAGCTTGCCGCGCAACTGCTCGATGGATTTCACATCCGGCTGGCCAATCAAATACGCGCTAAGACCCTCTTCGGCCTGCATGAAGAGAAGATAGTCGACGCCGTCCGTCGTACGCGCGATCATGGTGTCCGCGCTGCTGAGCGTCAAATCCCAGCGCCCTTCCGCCATGCCACGGTTGTGATCCGGCGCGAAAGTCGCTTCGTGAAATCGCACTTCCAAGCCTTCTTTGGCAAAGAAGTCTTTATATTCGGCAACCAGGTGCGGTGGCCTGCGGTGATACCCGGTTACGTTAAGTAAGTCCATGAACGTTTACCCCTGCCCGCTTTTATTACTTTTCCAAGTTGCGAGCAATCCTCGATCGAAGGCCGTCACGGAAAAATGCTGAGCTCTTCCGGTTGGAAATCGCAGTTGAGATGAAAAGGGCCACTGGCTTTTACGCTGAGTGGCCCTGGTCTCACCAACGAAGTGATAAGATTGCTTACTTCTTACCAAGCAATGACAGCGCTTCTCTAGCCTTCTTCATCGACGTGTTGTGGTCGCCGCTCTCATGAGCCTTCTCGGAGTCATCGAGAAGTGTCCTGATCTTGTCAGCATCGGCTTTGGAGAACTTGGCGTGCGCCAGAAGATCTCGACCCTCTTTGATAAGTTTCGGACAGGTCCGCGCCAAAACCGGCTGCACGGTCAACGCCGAAAGCCATAGTGCCGCAAATAACGCCGGCAGTTTTTTCACTGTCGTTCTCCTTTAACTCTGCAGCTGCTTTTTGAAAAAATCCAACGTCCGGCCCCAGGCCTCCTTCGCCGCTTCGGGATTATAGCGCTCGGAATTAGTGTCGTTGTTGAAAGCATGCGGCGCGCCAGGGTAGATTTTGTATTCAAATGACTTGCCGTATTTTTTCATCGCTTCATCCAGCTTGGGGACCTGCGATGAGATCGCCGTGTCTTTCTCGCCGTAGTTGCCCAATACCGCAGCGCTAATATTTTGCACCTCATCCAAATTTTTTGGATTGCGGCCATAATACACCACGGCGGCCGCCAGGTCTTTGTTGCGTGTCGCGATCAACAACGTGTTGCCCCCGCCCCAGCAAAAGCCAACGACGCCGATCTTGTTGGCGCGCACGAAGTTCTGGCCCTTGAGATAATTGACGGCCCCGGTCAGATCCTTGGTGATGCTCTCCTCATCCAGCTTGCCGATCCCCGCAATCGCCGCCTCGTCGTTCGGGAACGAACGGGTGCCGCCTTGGCGCGACAGGAGGTCCGGCGCCAGAGCAACGTAGCCGGCTTTGGCCAATCTCCGCGCGACGTCGCGAATATGGTCCGTGAGACCGCGGTTTTCGTGGATCACCACGATGGCAGGAAGATTGGCGCCGGCTTTGGGCCGAGTCAAATAACCGCTGACCGGGGTGCCGTCCGTGGAATTGAACTTGACGTCGGAAGAAGTAAGCGCGGGATCATTCGGATCCACCTGGTCGGCATATGCCTTCCGGGAGCCAAATGAGTCTCCGATAGTCGTGGCAGCCGTCAGGCTGCCGGTCAGTAATGCGCTTTTTTGAATGAATTCGCGGCGGCTGATCGCACCGTCATTGTCTTGCCTCGGCAACTCGAGCGTTGGACTAGCCATAGTTCTCCTCCTTAATAGAAGTTTATAAACCGAGTAGCTCCGAAATCCGCTGTTGATCAAAGCCGACAACAGCTTCGCCGTCGATGATGGTCACCGGTGTCGCTTGATAACCCATTTCGATCAACTCTTTCAAGGCCGCCTGATCGGCGCGGATATCCTTATCAACAAATTCAATGCCCTTTTGAGAAAGGAACTCTTTCTCTCGATGACAAGGGCCTCAGCCCGGCTGATTGTAGACGATGATGATTTTAGCCATATTCGATGCCTCCCTCTTTTGTTTGATAACTGAACTTATATCACGTTCGAACTTAGACCAAAATCGGTCTGCTGGGTGGCGAACCCAACACTTCAGTGCTCCCGTATCCCATTCTCCCCACCTAGCTTCAAAAGGCAAGATCGATCTGCTAGCCTTTAATTCAACTTTTGGACGAGCCATCGCCAGAGTTCTGCTCATGACCCCGAAGCCTCTCTTCCTTTCCAAGCGATCACAGATCGCAACCTTCACCGCCGGGCTAATATTGTTCTTCGCCTTTGGCGGTTGGACGCTGGAACTCCCGTCCCTGCCGGTTTCCTCTGCGAATGCGCTTAAAGACCACGTGCGCTTCCTGGCCTCTGACGAGCTTACCGGCCGCGGGATCGACACGCCCGGCATCAAATTGGCCCGCGACTACATTGCGCGGGAGTTTGCCAAGTATGGTCTTCTGCCCGGCGGAGATAACGGGAGCTATTTTCAAGGATTCGATGTTACGACCGGCGTAGCAGTCAAGCAGCCCACGGCTCTCGCTCTCGATCATGGAGCCCCGTTGGCGTTGAACGAAGATTGGACCCCGCTCGCGCTTTCGAATTCCGGGAAAGTCGAAGAGGAAGTTGTCTTCGCCGGCTATGGCATTACCGCCAAAGATTACGGATACGACGACTATGCGGGAATCGACGTCAAAGGGAAGATCGTTATCGTCCTGCGCTACGAACCGCCGCCGAAAGACGACAAGAGCCCCTTCCAAAAGCCGCCGCGCTATTCGGCACACGCAACCTTGCGCGCGAAAGCGAATAACGCCCGCGATCATGGCGCCGCCGCCATGATCCTGGTGGATCTCAACCGGCGGGAAGAAGCCGGTCAAGAATTGATTTCCACTAGAAGTGGCTTTTCACGCAACACTAACGGCGTCATCGCCGCGCAAGTGAAGCGTCAAGTTTTAGAAAAATGGCTCCAAGTCCGAGGCGTTTCGCTCGCTGAGCTAAAGGAAAAGATCGACCACGACGAGAAGCCGGCATCGATGCCTCTGCCGGGCCCGAAAGTATCGATGAGTGCAACGCTGGAGCCGATTCGGCAGCGGGCCGAAAATGTCGTCGGCATCCTGCCCGGCTCGGATCCAAAGCTGAAAAATGAAAATATCGTGATCGGTGCCCACTACGATCACTTGGGAATGGGTTATTTCGGCACGCGGGATTCCAGCACGGAGGGACAAATCCACCACGGCGCGGACGATAATGCCTCGGGAACTGCCGTGGTGATGCAAGTCGCCGAGCGCATGGCCCGCTCCAATCCCAAACCGGCGAGAACGGTTATTTTCGTGGCCTTTTCGGCCGAAGAATTGGGCCTACTGGGCTCCAGGCGCTACGCTGACCACCCGCCCGTCCCCCTCTCCACGACGAAAGCGATGCTCAATCTCGATATGGTGGGGCGGTTAAAAGAAAATCGCCTGACGGTCTTCGGAACCCATTCGGCAAAAGAACTGAGCGACATCGTCACAGAAGAGGCGCGTCGTCTTGGGCTCGAAGTCAGAGAATCCGACAGCGTCGGGCGCAGCGATCAGATGTCTTTCTACAACAAGAAGATTCCCTCGCTCCACTTCTTTACCGGCTCTCATCCCGACTATCACCGACCCACGGACACCTGGGAGAAAGTCAATGCTGACGGCATGGTCAAGGTGAGCGATCTCGTGCTGGCAACCGGAGAGCGCATAGCGAATATGAGAGAGCCGTTGAATTTCGTCAGCCTTCCATCCCGGCCGCCGTCCAACAATCCCGGAGAAACGCGAAGTTACGGCGCCTATCTCGGCAGCATTCCGGACATGGATGACAGCCAAGAGGGCGTTCGCCTCGCGGGGGTCTCGGACGGAAGCCCGGCTGCGCTCGCCGGCCTTCGCGAAGGCGATGTCATCGTCGAATTCGCCGGAAACAAAGTGCAGAATCTGGAAGACCTGGCGAACCTTTTGGGCAGTAAGAAGCCAGGCGACGAAGTCGAGATTATGGTCCTCCGCACCGGCAAGCCGGTTACCCTGAAAGCGATCCTTCGCGCTCGGAGTTAACCGCGCCCTTTTCTCGCTGTGTGAGAGAAAAAGCTCGCAGCAGCGCGATCCTTGTGTTAAAGTCTTTTCATTCAAGGAGGCTAGTCGCTGATGATGAAGTTGTACACCTTCCCCCCTTCAACCAACTCCCGAAAGGTTCGAATTGCTTTGCTCGAAAAGGGGTTGGAATTCGAGCGAATCAACGTGGATCTCACCAAAGGGGAGCAGAAGAATCCGGATTATTTGAACATCCACCCGTTTGGTCAGGTTCCGGCGCTCGACGACGAGGGGTTCGTTCTTTACGACTCAACGATCATCAACGAATACCTCGAAGACGAGTATCCCTATCCTCCGTTGATGCCCGACGGTTCAGAAGGCCGGGCGCGAACTAGGCTGCTGGAAGATTTTCGCGACAGCCACTTTAATCCTCCCTTCGTTAAGATTTTTCGTGAAATGCGTAAGCCCGAAGCTGAGCGGGACGCCAACGTGATCGCCAATGCCACAGCCGAGATTACCCAATGCTTCGACCGCATCGAAAAAGAGCTGCAAGACCGCGAATACTTGGCGGGGCCCTTTAGTCTCGCCGATATCGCCTTCATGGCCAACGTCGATCTGCTGGATCGATTTCAGATTCCAGTGGACCCGAAATACAGAAACACGACCGCTTGGATCGCGCGCCTAAAAGCTCGACCGAGCTTCGCCGCCTCGGCTACCTGATACGACCGGATGTCGGTGAGCCTCTTCCTCGCCTGGCTCGTCCATCTTTACACGGCTCTCGGCGCCGTCGTCGCTTTCTTCGCTGTCATTTGCATTGACCAAGGACGCTTTCAGGAGGCGTTTGGGCTAATGTCGCTGGCAGTTGCCATTGATGCCACGGACGGCACTTTTGCGCGGGCGGTCCGGGTCAAAGAACTCATTCCCTGGTTCGATGGCGACCGACTGGAAGACGTTATCGATTATGCCAACTATGTAATCGTTCCTTGTTTGTTCCTGCTCCGGGCCAACTTGTTGCCGTCGCAAGATGCTTCGTGGCTCGCCGCCCTGCCGCTGGTCGCCAGTGCCTACGGCTTTTGCCAGAAAGAGGCGAAGACCGCGGATCATTTCTTTCGGGGTTTTCCCTCGTATTGGAACGTCGTCGTGTTTTACTTCTATGTCTTGCAGACCCCAGCCTGGATCAACGCCTTTACGATCATCATCCTTTCGGTATTAGTCTTCGTTCCTATCAGGTACGTCTACCCGAGCCGCAGCCCGGTCTATCGCGGTCTCACCAACAGTCTGGGAGTTCTCTGGGCCATTTCGGTCTTGCTCGTCATTTATCTGCTGCCCGAACCACCGCCTCATTTAGTGTTTGCGTCGCTCCTGTTTCCCGCTTACTATACCGTGCTATCGTTCTGGGTCGAAACCCAGAGACTATTCTCTTGATGGTGAATTTTTTTGAGGTCAAGCATGAAAATGCAACGTCGAAGTCTCTACATCGCGATCTCGGCAGTGGTGGTCTTGATCTTGGCGGGCCTGTGGTTCACAAGACATCCTGCAGCCGGCCAAAACGGATCGAGCTTCCCCTCAGGTCCCAAATACATCTTTATCTTTCTAGCCGACGGCGCCGGCATCCCCCACATGGAAATCACGCGCCAATATAACCGACTGATTTACAATGAAGGGCTGGTGATCACGGACAAGATCATGAAGGAAGGTACATTAGGTTTGATGACGACGCATGCCGCAGATTCACTTTCCACGGACTCCGCGGCCGCCGCCACCGCCTTAGCGAGCGGCTGCAAAGCAAAAATCGGCGCCATCGGCATGTGCGCGGACGGCACGGTTCCAAAAACCGCTCTGGAAATCGCCAAGGGAAAAGGGATGCGAGTCGGCCTCGTGACCAACGCCACGGTGTACGACGCGAGCCCAGCCGCTTTCGTCTCTCACGTACCCAGCCGGCGTGATTACGCCATGATCGTGAATCGCTATTTGGAATTCGAGCCTTATCTAATTCTGGGCGGAGGGAGAGACCAGTTCTTACCCAAGAGCCAAGCAGGTAGCCGCAGGAGTGACGAGGCCGATGTTATTGCGTCTTTTGCGAAGAAAGGCTACCTGCACGTTTCGAACAAACAGGAGCTCGCTCAAGCGCAGCGAGGTAGAGTCTTGGGCCTCTTCAGCCTCGCGGACATGAGCTTCGAGATCGATCGGGACAGCAAGACAGAGCCCTCGATCTACGACATGACCCGTGCCGCCATCCGACTCCTCCCTGAAAACAATCCGCGGGGCTTTGTGGCCTTCATCGAAAACGAAAACATCGACACGGCCGGGCACCTGACTGATATTGCTTCGCTGATCCACGACTATCGCGAGTTTGACCGGGCTGTGGGGCTGGCCTACGAGTTCTACAGAAAATATCCGCAGGACACGCTCGTCATCGTGACCTCGGATCACGAGACCGGCGGTTTGAGCTTCACGATGGCTCTAAAGGATCTAAGCTCGACAAAAGGCAAAAACCAAATCGCGGGAACGGTGGAAGACCTGAAGAAGATTCAATCGATCTCTATCTCGTTAAGGAAGGCGTCGGAGATTCTAGGCCCTAATCCGACATCTGCCGCGATAGACAAGTTAATGAAAGACTACTTCAGTAGTTTCACCTTGGCGCCGGATATCAAGGAAGCGATACTTAAACGGCAGCCGGTTTCACGGCTGCTCTATTTAGACGTCACGGCCAATGCCCTGGGAATGATGGTTGCTAACAATACACAAGCCTATTGGCAAACCACCTCGCACACCAACCATCCCGTTTTCGTTGCCGCCCTTGGGCCAGGCGCGGAAAAGTTTAGGGGTTATCAGGACAATACGGATTTCGGCAAAAATCTAAAAGCCATTTTAGAAACAGGAAATCGTATTAAAACGATCTCACATTAAGCACCCTATGCTTCAGGCCTTGTGGAGAAGATACTAGACGGGCCGTTACTTCGCCAAGGACCGCACGAAACTCAAG
>WNFW01000350.1_pt1 | contig 60150 bp, 73 predicted proteins | sample 5400131 | NCBI WGS metagenome assembly WNFW01 (sample SAMN13153362, study PRJNA577476) | soil metagenome | isolation source: 20 cm soil or saprolite under grassland replicate 1 | place: USA:California | collected 2016-06-15
ACGTTGCCGGCGGGGGTGGAGATGGTGATGCCGGGGGACAACGTGACGATGACGATCGACTTGATCACGCCGGTGGCGATGGAGAAGGAGCTGCGGTTTGCGATCCGGGAGGGCGGGCGGACGGTGGGGGCCGGGGTCGCCACGGAGATCACGGAGTAGTGCATGGCGACCTTGACCACCGATCAGAAAATCCGCATCCGCCTGAAGGCCTACGACCATCAGCTGCTCGATCGGTCGGTCAAGGAGATTGTCGAGACCGTGCGACGGACAGGCGCCCGCGTCTCGGGGCCGGTGCTGCTGCCGACGATCATCAACCGCTGGACCGTGCTGCGGAGCCCCCACGTCGACAAGACGTCGCGCGAGCAGTTCGAGATGCGCACCCACAAGCGGCTGCTGGACATCGTCGATCCCACGCCCCAGACGGTGGATTCGCTGATGAAGCTCGACTTGCCGGCCGGCGTCGACGTCGAAATCAAGCTCTGATGCGGCCGATGAAAAACGCCCATCTGCGTCGTTGCCTCCTCGCTCCTCCCTGCGACGTAGGCGGCCTACGCCTCAGTCGTCGCTCGTCGGCGCCTCGCATCTGGGCGTTTTTGCTCGGCCGGCGTGCGGCTCGTCACTCGACGTCGCACGGCAAGGTGCGTTGATGGCGCGGAAAGAGGGACTGATCGGCCGTAAGATCGGTATGACCCAGATCTTCGGCGACGACGGCAACCACGTGCCCGTGACCGTCATCGAGGCGGGACCCTGCACGATCGTGGGGATCCGGACCAAGGCCAGCCACGGCTACGACGCGCTCCAGCTCGGCTTCGGCGCCAAGAAGAAAAACGTGTCCAAGCCCGAAGCGGGCCTCTTCAAGAAGGCAAACCTCGCCCCGATGCGGGTTATCCGCGAGATCCGACTCGAGAAGACCGAGAAGCTCCAGGGCTACCAGGTGGGGCAGGCGCTCACGGTGGCGGTGTTCCAGCCGGGCGAGCTCGTGGACGTCGTGGGCGTCTCGAAGGGCAAAGGGTTCCAGGGCGGCGTCAAGCGCTACGGCTGGTACGGCGGCGACGCGACCCACGGCTCGATGTTCCACCGGGCGCCCGGCTCGATCGGCGCGTCGTCAGACCCGTCGCGCGTGTGGCCCGGCCATCACTTGCCGGGACGCATGGGCGGCGAGCGCCGCACCGTGCTGAACCTCGGCGTCGTGCGCGTCATGCCCGAGCAGAACCTCGTCCTCGTCCGCGGCGCGGTCCCGGGCGCGAACGGCTCCCTGGTGATGATCCGCAAGAGCGTGAAGCTCTCCCGCGCCCAGCAGAAGGCCGCGGAAAAGACATAGCGATGCCGACGGTCCCGGTGCTGGACGCGAAGGGCAAGAAGGGCGCGACGGTCGAGCTCAACGCTGACGTCTTCGGCGTCGAGATCCGCGTGCCGCTGCTCCATCAAGCGGTCACGCGCGAGCTGGCCGACCGACGCGCGGGTACCCACGCTTCGAGGGGCCGCAGCGATGTATCGGGCGGCGGCAGGAAGCCGTGGAAGCAGAAGGGGACTGGTCGAGCGCGTCAGGGCTCGATCCGCGCGACCCAGTGGAAGGGCGGCGGGAAGCCGTTCGGTCCGAAGCCGCGCAGCTACGAGCAGGACCTGCCGCGCGCCATGCGTCGCGAGGCGCTGCGGGCGGCGGTCGCGGCGCGGGTGGCCGACGGTGGATTCTCCGTGATCGAGTCGCTCGATGTCGCCGACGGCAAGACCAAATCTCTCGTCACGAAGCTCGAAGCGCTCGGCCTCAAGGGCGAGCCGACGCTCCTCGTCGTGAGCGCGCTCGACGGACACGTGGCGCGCGCGTCGCGCAACGTGCCGTGGCTCTCCGTCGAGACCCCGGCGCACGTGTCGGTCTACCAGGTGTTGCGCGCGCGGCGTGTGGTGTGTGACCGGGCCGGGCTCCAGATGCTCGAGGCGGCGCTGGCACACCCCGGAAGGACGCAACGAGACGCGCCGGCGGCAGGCCACCCACAGCATCCTCCGGCCTCGCGGAGCCCGCTCCGATGACCCGCGCGGCCCGCGAGATCCTGATCCGCCCGCTCATGACCGAGAAGAGCATGCGACAGAAGGAAGAGCAGAACACCGTCACGTTCAAGGTGCGGCCGGACGCCAATAAGGTCGAGATCCGTGCCGCGGTCGAGACGGTGTTCAACGTCAAGGTCGCGTCCGTCCGGACCGCCTCGTTCGAGGGGAAGCTCAAGCGGATGGGGCGCTTCGAGGGCCGCCGCACCAACTGGAAGAAGGCGATCGTGCAACTCCAGCCGGGCCACAAGATCGAGCTGGTCGAGGGAGCCTGAGGGGCATGGGAATCCGCACCGTCAAGCCGACCTCGCCGGCCCGCCGGTACCTCACGTACGTCACGTACGAGGCGATCACCAAGAAGGAGCCGGAGAAGAGCCTGCTCGAGCCCAAGCGGCGCGCGAGCGGGCGCAACACGTACGGGCGGATCACCGTGCGCCACCGCGGCGGCGGAGCCAAGCGGATGCTCCGCACGGTGGACTTCCGGCGCGAGAAGTTCGGCGTCCCGGCGCGCGTGGCGGCGATCGAGTACGATCCCAACCGTTCCGCCAGGCTCGCGCTGCTCCACTACCGCGACGGGAGCAAGCGTTATATCATCGCGGCCCTCGGGCTCAAGGTGGGCGACACGGTCATGTCCGGGCCGCAGGCCGACATCCTGCCCGGCAACGCGCTGCCGATCCGCAACATCCCGGTCGGCACGCTCGTCCACAACGTGGAGCTCCAGCCGGGTCGCGGCGCCCAGATGTGCCGGAGCGCCGGCGCACAGGCGCAGCTCCTGGCGAAAGAGGGCGAGCGGGCGACACTCAAGCTGCCGTCGGGCGAGGTGCGGATGGTGTCGGTCGGCTGCATGGCGACGGTCGGCCAGGTCGGCAATCTCGACCACGAGAACGTGTCGGTCGGCAAGGCGGGCCGGGTGCGCTGGCTCGGCTTTCGCCCGACGGTGCGCGGCACGGTGATGAACCCGGTCGACCACCCGATGGGTGGCGGCGAGGGCAAGGGCAAGGGCAACCACCCGATGACCCCGTGGGGCAAGCCCACCAAGGGCTACAAGACCCGTCGCGGCGCGAGGCCCTCGGACCGCGACATCGTGACGCGGCGGAAGAAATAGGAGCCGGCCATGGGGCGTTCGCTCAAGAAGGGCCCGTACATCGAAGAGACGCTGCTCGCGCGAGTGGAGGAGCTGAACCGGACCCGGCAGAAGAAGGTGCTGAAGACCTGGTCGCGTCGCTCGACGATCGCCCCGGAGTTCGTCGGCCACACGCTCGCCGTCCACAACGGCAAGAAGTTCATCCCGGTCTACGTCACCGAGAACATGGTCGGCCACCGCCTCGGCGAGTTCGCGATGACCCGCACGTTCAAGGCGCACGGCGCGGCCGAGAAGGCCGCGACGTCGCCCACGGGGAAGACGTAGCGCCGTGCGGACGCTCGCGAGGGCCCGGTTTGTCCGCGTGTCTGCGCGCAAGGCGCGGCTCGTGCTCGACCAGATCCGCGGGAAATCGGTCGGCGAGGCGCTCTCGACGCTCCGCTACACGCCGCGCGCCGCGGCCCGGATCGTCGAGAAAGTCCTGCGCTCGGCGATCGCCAACGCCGAGCACAACCACCAGGTGCGCAACCTCGACGACCTCCGCGTCGTCTTGGCGGTGGCCGACGGGGGCCCCTCGATGAAGCGCGTGCAGCCGCGCGCGATGGGGCGCGCCTTCTTCATCAAGCACCGGTCCAGCCATCTCACCATCGGGGTGAGCGACGAGACCAACGGCGCCAGTCGGGCTGTCCCGCGGCTCCCGGAGAGCACGCCATCGGCGCCGCGGCCGGCCGAGCCGCCGGCTTCGAAAGCGCCGGCCGCAAAGACGGAGCGCGCGGCGGGCCGGCCGAAATCCAAGGCCCCCGCCAAGGGCGCCGCGAAGTCGAAACGTCCCAAGTCCAAGGGTCCCAAGTCCAAGGAGAAGAAATAGGGATGGGCCAGAAGACGCATCCGATCGGCTTCCGCCTCGGCGCGACGCGGACCTGGAGTTCCCGCTGGTTCGCGACGAAAGGCTATGCCGCCTTGCTGCACGAGGACGTGAAGATCCGGCGTTATATCAAGGACCAGCTCTACCACGCAGGGATCTCCAAGATCGACATCGAGCGCTCGGCCAACCGGGCGCGAATCTCGATCTCGACCGCCCGGCCGGGCATCATCATCGGCCGGAAGGGCTCGGAGGTGGAGAAGCTGAAGAACGAGCTGCAAGCGCGGACGGGCAAGGAGATCTATCTCAACATCGAGGAGGTCATTCACCCCGAGCTCGACGCGCAGCTCGTGGCGGAGAACGTGGCGCTCCAGCTCCAGAAGCGCGTCGCCTTCCGCCGCGCGATGAAGAAGGCGGTCACCTCCGCACTGCGGCTCGGTGCCGACGGCATCCGGATCGCATGCGCCGGGCGGCTGGGCGGCGGCGAGATCGCCCGCAAGGAGTGGTACCGTGACGGCCGCGTACCGCTCCACACGATCCGTGCGGACATCGACTACGGCCTCGCGACCGCCCACACGACGTACGGGACGATCGGCGTGAAGGTCTGGGTCTTCAAGGGCGAGGTGCTGCGCGCCGCGCCCGCGGAAGCGTGAGGAGCGCGCACGCGTGCTGATGCCCAAGCGCGTCAAGTATCGGAAGGCCCAGCGCGGGCGGATGCGGGGGACCGCGCAGCGGGGGGCGACGCTCGCGTTCGGCGAGTACGGGCTGAAGGCGCTCGAGCCGGGCTGGGTGACGAATCGACAGATCGAGGCGGCTCGCGTCGCGCTCTCCCGGAGCCTCAAGCGTGGCGGCAAGATCTGGATCCGGATCTTTCCCGACAAGCCCGTGACGAAGAAGCCGGCCGAGACGCGGATGGGCAAGGGCAAGGGCAACCCGGAGGAGTGGGTGGCCGTCGTGAAGCCCGGGCGAATCATCTACGAGATGCAGGGCGTGCCCGCGGACGTGGCGCGCGCGGCGTTCCGCACGGCCGCGCAGAAAATGTCCATCGCGACCAAGTTCGTGATGCGCACCCGGGTGCTCTGATGGCTGGGCGAGCCGAGAAGGTGAGCCAGTGGCGCGATCTCTCCGACGAGGAGCTCAGGCAGAAGGTGCGCGAGCTCGGTGAGGAGATCTTCAATCTCCGGTTCCAGCTCTCGATGGGGGTCGCCAAGAACCCGTCGCGCCTCTCCCAGGCCCGGAGGAATCTCGCACGGATCTATACGGTGCTGCGCGAGAGGAAGGGGTAGCGGCGTGGGGGAGCGCAAGACCCGAGAGGGCGTGGTGGTGAGCGACGGGATGCAGAAGACGCGAGTGGTGCGGATCGAGCGCGTGTACCGTCATCCGCGGTACGAGCGCGTCGTTCGAGCGTCGAAGAAGCTGAAGGCGCACGACGAGGCCAACGAGAGCCGGGTCGGGGACCGTGTGCTGATCGAGGAGACCCGGCCCCTGTCGAAGGAGAAGCGCTGGCGGATCCGCAAGGTCCTCAGCCGCACGTCCTGATCCATGATCCAACCGCGCTCGATGCTCGACGTCGCGGACAACTCGGGAGCCAAGCGGGTGCAGTGCATCCGCGTGATGGGGGGCGCCAACAAGCGCTACGCCTCCCTGGGAGACACCGTGATCGTGGCCGTGAAGGAAGCGGCGCCCGACGGGACCGTGAAGAAGGGCGAGGTGGCCCGCGCGGTCGTGGTCCGAACGGTGAAGGAGGTTCGACGCAAGGACGGCTCGTACATCCGCTTCGACCGCAACGCGGTCGTGCTCATCAAGCCGGACGAGAATCCGGTCGGGACGCGCATCTTCGGCCCGGTCGCGCGCGAGCTCCGGGAGCGGCAGTTCACGAAGATCATCTCGCTCGCGCCGGAGGTCATCTGATGGTGTCCTCGGGTCGCGTCCGGCGGGGCGACACCGTGGCGGTCATCGCGGGAAAGGAGCGCGGCAAGCGGGGCAAGGTGCTGCGCGTCATCCCCGGCGACGGGCGGGTTCTCGTCGAGAAGGTCAACATGGTCAAGAAGCACCAGCGTCCCACGCAGAAGCTGCGCCAGGGCGGCATCATCGAGCGCGAGGGCGCGCTCCATCTCTCGAACGTGCTGCTCGTGTGCGGCCGCTGTGACCGGCCCGTCCGGATCGGGACCAAGGTGCTCGCCGACGGCCGCAAGGTCCGCGTCTGCAAGCGCTGCGCCGAGCCGATCGACAGGGGTTAGGGTCTATGGCCAAGGAAACGCCGAAGGAAGCGACGAAGGCCGCACCGAAGGCAGCGCCGAAGCCGCAGTCAGCCAAGCCCGCGGCCGCGGCGAAAGCCCAGCCGAAGAAAGGTGAGGCTGCGCCGCAGGGCGTGGCCGTCGCGAAGGGCCGCCCGAAGGGCGCGGGCGAGGTCCCGCCACGGCTCAAGGTGACGTTCCAGCAGACGGTGCTCCCGGCGCTCATGAAGGAGCGCGGGTACGCGAATCCGTGGCAGGTGCCGCGTCTCGAGAAGGTCGTGATCAACATGGGCGTGGGCGAAGGGCGGGAGAACGCCAAGGTGCTCGACTTCGCGACGGCGGATCTCCAGTCGATCACGGGGCAGAGGCCGATCGTCACGCGCGCGAAGAAGTCGATCGCGAACTTCAAGTTGCGGGAGGGCGTGCCCATCGGCGCGAAGGTGACCCTCCGCGGTCCCCGGATGTACGAGTTCCTCGACCGGCTCATCAACGTCGCCCTCCCGCGCGTCCGCGACTTCAAGGGCGTGCCGGCAAAGGGGTTCGACGGTCGCGGGAACTACGCGCTCGGGCTCCGCGAGCAGGTGATCTTCCCCGAGATCGTCTACGACAAGGTCGACAAGGTCCGCGGCATGGACATCAACATCGTCACGACGGCGCGGACCGACGAGGACGCGAAGGCGCTCCTCGCGCACCTCGGCATGCCGTTCAGGGAGTAGGAGGCGTATGGCCAAGACTGCGCTCATCATGAAATCGCAGCGGAAACCGAAGTTCTCGTCGCGTGCGTACCACCGCTGCAAGCTCTGTGGCCGGCCGCGCGCCTACCTCCGGAAGTTCGAGATGTGTCGTCTGTGCTTCCGCGAGCTCGCGCTCAAGGGCGAGGTGCCCGGCATCGTGAAGGCGAGCTGGTAGGCCCATGCGGAGCGACCCGATCGCCGACTTGCTGACGCGCATCCGCAACGCGAGCCGCGCCGAGCACGAGAAGGTCGACATCCCGGCCTCGAGGCTCAAGGTGCGGGTCGCCGAGATCCTGAAGGACGAGGGGTTCATCAAGAACTTCCGCCTGCTGGAGGATACGAAGCAGGGGACGCTGCGCGTGTACCTCAAGTACGGCACCGGAGCCGAGAGGATGATCTCCGGGCTCGTGCGCGTGTCAACCCCGGGACGGCGCGTGTACGTCGCGCACGACCGGATCCCATCCGTCCTCGGCGGCATGGGCGTCGCGCTCCTGTCGACATCGAGGGGCGTTTTCACCGGCCGCGACGCGCGCAAGCAGGGTGTGGGCGGGGAAGTCCTCGCCTACGTGTGGTGAGGGGCCGACGATGTCACGCATCGGCAGGAAGCCCATCACGATCCCGCAGGGTGTGAAGGTCCAGGCGGCCGGGGGAGTGGTGAGCGCCGAAGGCCCCAAGGGGAAGCTGGTCCAGCCGCTGCCGCCGGGGCTCAGCGCGAAGGTCGAGGGCAACCACGTGGTCATCTCCCGCGCGGGCGAGGACCGTAAGGACCGTGCGCTCCACGGGCTGGCGCGCTCGCTGGTCCAGAACATGGTGACGGGCGTGCGGGACCTGTTCGAGAGGAAGCTCGAGATCGTCGGCATCGGGTACCGGGCCCAGGTCCAGGGGCGCGCGATCCAGCTCGCGCTCGGCTACTCGCATCCCGTGGTCTTTCCGCTCCCGGAGGGCATCACGGTGGACATCGACAAGCAGACGCTGATCACACTGCGCGGTGCGGACAAGGCCGTCCTGGGCCAGACCGCCGCGAAGCTCCGCATGCTACGCAAGCCCGACCCGTACAAGGGCAAGGGCATCAAGTACTCGGACGAGGTGATCCGCCGCAAGGTCGGCAAGAAGGCCGGGGCGGGCGCGAAATGATCACGAAGGAGCGGCGGGCGGCGCGCGACCTCCGGCACCGACGGGTCCGGCGCTCCGTGCGCGGGTCGTCGACACGGCCGCGCCTCGCAGTGTTCCGGAGCCTCAACCACATCTACGCGCAGCTCATCGACGACGACGCGGGGCGGACACTGCTCGCCGTCGACAGCCGCAGCAAGGCGTTCCGCGTCCAGCACCCCACCGGCGGCAACGTGACCGCGGCCAAGACGGTCGGTGAGCTTCTCGCGCAGCAGGCCAAGGCCCGTGGGATCGAGCGGGTGGTGTTCGACCGCGGCGGCTACAGGTACCACGGGCGGGTGAAGGCGCTCGCCGACGCGGCTCGCGCGGGCGGGCTCGTCTTTTAGATAGAGGAGAATGTGAGTGGCGGAAGCGAAGATCGATCCGAGCGTGCTCGAGCTGACCGACCGCGTGGTGTCCATCAACCGGGTGGCCAAGGTGGTCAAGGGCGGTCGGCGGTTCTCGTTCACCGCGCTCGTCGTCGTCGGCGACGGCCGGGGCCACGTGGGCATGGGCCTTGGAAAGGCCCACGAAGTGCCGGAAGCGATACGAAAGGCGGTCGAGCACGCGAAGAAGGACCTGATCTTCGTACCGCTCAAGGAGACGACGATCCCGTGCGAGATCACGGGTCACTTCGGCGCGGGGCGCGTGTTCCTGAAGCCTGCCGTCCCTGGCACTGGCGTCATCGCGGGCGGCGCCGTACGCCCGATCCTCGAGGCGGCGGGCGTGCAGGACATCCTCACAAAGACCCTCGGTTCGAACAACCCCCACAACGTCCTGAAGGCGACCCTCGACGCGCTCCGCCAGATCAAGCGCCTGCAAGACCTGCACGCCGCGCGGCGGCGGGGCGGGGAAGGGACCCCCGTGGAGGAGGCGGCCGGTGGAAGGCAAGAAGCTTAGGATCACGCTCACGCGCTCGATCATCGGCCTCTCTCCCAAGCAGGAGGGGACGGTCAGGGCCCTCGGGCTCCGCCGTGTCCGGCAGCAGGTGACCCACGCGGACACGCCGACGGTGCGGGGCATGATCGCCAAGGCGCCGCACGTCCTCGAGGTCACCCATGAAGCTTGACGAGCTGCGTCCGGCACCGGGCGCCGGGCACCGACGGAAAATCGTCGGGCGCGGGCCGGGGTCGGGCCACGGCAAGACGGCCGGCAAGGGCAACAAGGGCCACAACGCGCGCTCCGGCGGCGGCAAGGCGGGCGGCTTCGAGGGTGGCCAGATGCCGCTGTATCGGCGGCTGCCCAAGCGCGGGTTCTTCCCCTACGGAGGCAAGACGGAGTACGCGGTCGTGAATCTCAAGGCCCTCGGCGGCTTCGCCGTGAACGCCGTGGTCGACCCCGACGCCCTGGCCGAGGCGGGGCTCATCAAGAGGCGCGACCGCTCGCGCGTGAAGGTTCTCGGCGCGGGCGACGTCGCGCATGGACTGACCGTGAAGGCGCACGCGGTCAGCGCGTCCGCGCGCGCGAAGATCGAGGCGAAGGGCGGCAGGGTCGAAGTGCTCGGGGCGCCGGTGGACGCGTCGTGATCGAAGGGCTTCAGAGCTTCCAGAACGTCTTCAAGATCCCCGAGCTGAAGCGCCGCGTCCTGTTCTCGTTGGCGATGCTGGTTGCCTACCGGATCGGTGCGCACGTCCCGACGCCGGGCATCGACGGGCACGCGCTCGCCCAGTTCTTCGACCAGGTGCAGGGCACGCTGCTCGGCATGGTCGACCTCTTCTCGGGCGGGAACTTGCGGAGGCTCTCCATCTTCGCGCTCGGGATCATGCCGTACATCTCGGCCTCGATCATCCTCCAACTCCTCACCGTCGTCATCCCCGCGCTCGAGCGGCTCGCGAAGGAGGGCGAGGCGGGGCGGAAGAAGATCACGCAATACACGCGCTACGGCACGATCGTCCTCTCGGCGGTCCAGGCGATGGGCATCGCGTACGGCCTGGAGAGCATGCGGAGCCCCTCGGGCATCTCGATCGTCCCGACGCCCGGCTGGGCCTTTCGGCTGCTCACGATGGTGACGCTCACCGCCGGGACCGCGCTGATCATGTGGATGGGCGAGCAGATCTCGGAGAAGGGCATCGGCAACGGGATCTCGCTGATCATCTTCGCCGGCATCGTCGTCCGCCTGCCGTCGGCCGTCACGGCCTCGTACACGCTGATGTCGACCGGCGAGTTGAAGCTCTTCGTCTTCGTCGCGATCATCGTGCTGATGGTGGCGGTGACCGCATCCGTCGTGCTCATGCAGGAGGGACAGCGTAAGATCCCCGTGCAGTACGCCAAGCGCGTCGTCGGACGGCGCGTGTACGGCGGACAGTCCACCCACATTCCGCTCCGGATCAATACGGCGGGCGTCATCCCGGTCATCTTCGCGTCCTCGCTCATCCTGTTCCCGGCGACGCTCACGCGGTTCGTGCCACATCCGTGGATGCAGGCGTTCGCCGACGCGCTCTCGCCGGGACGGTTCACCTACACGCTGCTCTACATGGGCCTGATCGTCTTCTTCGCGTACTTCTACACGGCGATCGTGTTCAACCCGATCGATCTGGCGGACAACATGAAGAAGTACGGCGGCTTCATCCCAGGGGTCCGCCCCGGGAAGAAGACCGCCGAGTACATCGACCGGACGCTCACGCGGATCACGCTGCCGGGTGCGCTGTTCCTGGCCCTGATCTCGGTGCTCCCGGACTACCTGATCCGGTGGTTCAACGTGCCGTTCTACTTCGGTGGCACGAGTCTCCTGATCGTGGTCGGCGTGGCGCTCGACACCGTGCGCCAGATGGAGTCGCACCTGCTGATGCGCAACTACGAGGGCTTCCTCAAGCGGTCCAAGTCGCGCTCGAGCGGGGCGTTCGCGCGCAGCTAGATGCGGCTCGCCTTTCTCGGACCTCCCGGCGCCGGCAAGGGCACCCAGGCGCGCGCGCTCGCGCGCGAGTGGTCCGTCGCGCACCTGGCCACGGGCGACATGCTCCGCGACGCGCTCGCTGCGGGAACCCGGCTGGGTCTCGAGGCCAAGCGGTACATGGACCAGGGGGCGCTCGTGCCGGACGATGTGATCATTGGCCTGATGCGCGAACGCCTGGCCCAGCCCGACGCCGCGGCGGGCTTCATCGTCGACGGCTTCCCGCGCACGATCGCCCAGGCCGAGGCGCTGGCGGGCCTCCTGAAGGACGCGGGGCAGGCGCTCGATCGCGTGATCTACTTCGAAGTCCCCGAGCCGGAGTTGGTGCGGCGTCTCACGGGGCGGCGCATCTGCCGGCGGTGCCAGACCGCCTACCACCTCGTCTCGGCGCCGACGAAGACGCCGGGCGTGTGCGACGCGTGCGGTGGCGAGCTCTACCAGCGTGAGGACGACAGCGAGGCGACCGTGCGGAATCGGCTCGAGGTCTACGCGCGGCAGACGATGCCGCTCCTCGCCTACTACCGCCAGCGCGGCCTGCTGGCGACCGTCTCCGGCGAGGGGCCGATCGAGGCGGTGCGCCGCGCGATCCGGGCCGCGGTGGGGGCGTGAGCCGATGATCGTGCTGAAGTCCGAGCGCGAGATCGCGTTGATGCGCGAGGCGGGCCACATCCTGGCCGACGTCATGGAGCGGCTCCGCGCCGCGGTTCGACCCGGCATGTCCACCCTCGAGATCGACGAGGAGGTCGAGGCGTTCATCGAGCACCGGGGCGCCAAACCCGCCTTCAAGGGCTACCGGGGGTTCCCGGCCACCGTGTGCGTCTCGATCAACGAGGAGGTCGTCCACGGCATCCCCTCGGCGCACCGGCGCATCGCGGAGGGAGACATCGTCGGGCTGGACCTCGGGTGTATCGTGGAAGGGTACTACGCCGATTGCGCGTTTACGCTGGCCGTCGGCCTCGTTCCTCCGAACGTCCAGAAGCTCCTCGACGTCACGCGTGAGAGCCTCGAGCTGGCCATCAAGGAGTGCTGGCCCGGCCGGCGGCTCTCCGACGTGTCCCACGCCGTCCAGTCGCACGTCGAGACGCACAGCCTGTCTGTCGTGCGTGCGTTCGTTGGGCACGGCATCGGCCGAGCGCTGCACGAGGAGCCCCAGGTGCCGAACTTCGGCGATCCAGGGCGCGGCCCGCAGCTGCGGCCGGGCATGGTGCTCGCCATCGAGCCGATGGTCACCATGGGGAGCTGGGAGGTCAGGATCCTCGACGACGGATGGACGGCGGTCACGCGGGACGGCAGCCTCGCGGCCCACTTCGAGCACACCGTGGCGGTGACAGAGGGCGAGCCCGAGGTGCTGACGCGGAAATGACGAAGGAAGACGCGATTGAGGTCGAAGGGACCGTGGTGGAGCCGCTGCCGAACGCGATGTTCCGGGTGGAGCTCGACAACGGCCACCGCGTCCTGGCGCACGTGAGCGGCAAGATGCGGATGAACTTCATCCGGATCCTGCCGGGCGATCGCGTGAAGGTCGAGTTGTCGCCGTACGATCTCACGCGCGGCCGGATCACGTACCGGTTTAAGTGACTCGGAGGGGGGCTTCGCCCCCCTTCCGATACCTCCCCCCAGGAGGGATTGCGCCGGCGAAGCCGGCGCTCGAAAGGGACACGAGGGGACGATGAAGGTGAGGCCGTCCATCAAGGTGCGATGCGAGCACTGCAAGATCGTCAAGCGCCAGGGCGTGACGCGCATCATCTGCAAGAACCCCCGGCACAAGGCGCGGCAGGGGTAAACCCCCAGAACAGAGTTGCGCCGGCTTCGCCGGCGCTCGAACAGGAAACGGAGAGCAACGATGGCGAGAGTGGCCGGCGTGGATCTGCCGCGGGACAAGCGGGGCGAGGTCGCGATCACCTACATCTACGGGATCGGGCGTCCGACGGCGCGCCGGATCCTGCTGCGGGCCAACATGGACCCGAACAAGCGGGTGAAGGCGTGGACCGAGGACGAGGTGGGCCGCATCCGCGACATCATCGAGCGCGAGCTCAAGGTCGAGGGTGACCTGCGCCGCGAGGTCTCGATGAACGTGAAGCGGCTCATGGACATCGGGTGCTACCGCGGGATCCGCCACCGGCGCGGCCTGCCGGTGCGCGGCCAGCGCACGCACACGAACGCGCGGACGCGGAAGGGCCGCAGCCGCGGCGTGATGGTGAAGAAGAAGCCGGCGGCCGCAGCGGCGCCGGCGCCGGCCGCGCCAAAGAAAGCAGGAGCGTGAGACATGGCGGAGGAGCAGAAACCGACACCACGGAAGAAGGGCGGGAAGAAGCGCGAGCGGCGCGAGGTCCGCACGGGCGTCGCGCACATCCAGGCAACCTTCAACAACACGATCGTCACCCTCACCGACCGGATGGGGAACGTCGTCGCCTGGTCGAGCGCCGGGAGCGCCGGCTTCCGGGGCTCGCGCAAGAGCACGCCCTTCGCCGCACAGACCGCCGCCGAGGTCGCCGCGCGCAAGGCGATGGAGTACGGGCTCAAGCAGGTCGAGGTCTTCGTGCGCGGACCCGGCGCCGGCCGCGAGGCCGCCATCCGCTCGCTCCAGGCCGTGGGCCTCGAGATCACCGCGATCCGCGACGTGACGCCGATCCCGCACGACGGGTGCCGCCCGCCGAAGCGGCGGCGCGTGTAGGAGGCGGCCATGGCACGGTACCGCGACGCGAAGTGCCGGCTCTGCCGCCGCGAGGGGATGAAGTTGTTCCTCAAGGGCGCCCGCTGCTTCACCGACAAGTGCGCCATCGAGCGGCGTAACTATCCGCCCGGACAGCACGGCCTCAACCGCGGCAAGCTCACGCCCTTCGGCGTACAGCTCCGCGAGAAGCAAAAGGCCAAGCGGATCTACGGCGTGCTCGAGAGCCAGTTCCGCAAGTACTTCGAGTGGGCCGAGGCGCAGAAAGGCGTGACGGGCGAGAACCTGCTCCGACTGCTCGAGCTCCGGCTCGACAATGTGGTGCACCGGCTCGGGTTCGCGGCCTCGCGCCGCGAGGGGCGCCAGATGGTCGCGCACGGCCACTTCCGCGTGAACGGCCGGAAGGTCTCGGTGCCGTCGTACCTCGTGAAGGTGGGTGACGTGGTCCAGCTTCGGCCGACCTCGAAGCTCGGGCCGCGCCTGGACGATAACCTGAACGCGGGCCGCGGCCAGGTGCCCCAGTGGCTGGAGGTCGACGCCAACGAGAAAAAGGGGCTCGTGCGCAGCCTGCCGCTCCGCGACGACATCCAGATCCCGGTGGCCGAGCAGCTCATCGTCGAGCTGTACAGCAAGTAGGGAAGAGAGCAGGCGGACCATGCCACGCATTCCGTTCCAGAAGCCGAAGAAGGTCGAGTGGGAGATCCTGAGCGACCAATACGGTCGGCTCGTCGCCGAGCCGTTCGAGAAGGGCTACGCGCTCACCGTGGGGAACTCCCTCCGGCGCACGCTGCTCTCGATCGTGCCCGGCGCGGCGGTCTCCTGGGTGAAGATCGACGGGGTGCGGAGCGTCGACGCCAAGATTCCCGGCGTCGTGGAGAGCACCGTCGACGTCCTCCTGAACCTCAAGAAGCTGACGGTCCAGGTGCCGTCGGGCGAGCCGAAGGTCTTGCGGGTCGAGGTCATGGGCCCCAAGGCGGTCACGGGCGCCGACGTGCCCGAAACCGAGGTCGAGATCGTGAACCAGGAGATCCCCCTGTTCACGCTCGAGACCGCCACGAAGGTCGCGATGGAGCTCGGCGTCGGTATCGGGCGCGGCTACGAGGCCGCCGACCGGAAGGTGGCGCCGCCGCCGGCAGGGGCGCTGCCGCTCGATGCGGCATACTCGCCGATCACGAAGGTGGCGTACAACGTCGAGATGTCGCGGCTCGGGAAGATCACGGACTACGAGAAGCTCGTGCTCGAGGTGTGGACGAACGGCGGCGTGAGCCCCGACGACGCGCTGACGCGCGCGGCGACGTACCTGAAGGAGCACTTCACGCCGCTCGCCGCCGGCGCGCCGGAGGAGGCGGCGGACACCGAAGGGGTGGGCGGCGAGGCCTTCCTGCGCGACGCGCTCGCCAAGACGCTCGAGGAGCTGGCCCTGCCGGCGCGGGCGATCAACGCGCTCAAGAATGCCGACATCAACCTGGTCGTGGACCTCGTCCAGAAGGTCGAGGGCGACCTCGACCACGTGAAGAACCTGGGCGAGAAGTCCATCGACGACATCAAGACCGCGCTGGCCGCCCTCGGGTTGTCACTCGGCATGCGCATCGACCCGAACGTCCTCGGCGCGCTCGGGCGTGGCGGAGTGCCCCGATGAGGCACCGTAAAGACGGGTTCAAGCTCGGGCGCGTCACCGCCCACCGCTGGGCGCTCTTCCGCAACCTGCTCGTCGCGCTCTTCCGTCACGAGCGAATCCAGACGACCGAGGCCAAGGCCAAGGCGGTGCGCGGGCTCGCCGAGCACATGATCACGCTCGCCAAGCGCGACACCCTCCACGCACGGCGCCAGGTCCTCGCGATGGTGCCGGACACGGCGGTCGTGGGCCAGCTCTTCGGGACGATCGCCCCGCGCTTCGGCGACCGCCACGGCGGCTACACGCGCCTCATCAAGGCTGGCCGCCGCCCCGGCGACAACGCCCCCGTGGTCCTGCTCGAGCTGGTCGACCGCCCCGAGACGCCGAAGGAGAAGGGCCCGAAGGGTGAGCAAAGGGAGAAGGCGCCGCGCGGCGAGGCCGGCGCGACCGGCAAGCGGAAGAAGAAGGAGAAGACCGCCGCGGCGTCGGCGTAACCCTTCACCGGACTGCTCGACCCTACTTCAGGTGCGCGCGGAAGAAGGCGAGCAGGCGCTTCCAGGCATCGGCGGCGGCGGCCTTGTCGTAGACCTCGCGCTCGTCGTTGAAGAACCCGTGGTCCACGCCCGGATAGATGTGGATCTCCGACGGCTTGCCCGCCTTCTTGATCGCCGCGTCCGTCTCCTTCGCGACCTGCGGCGTCACGAAGCCGTCCTTCTCGGCGAAGAGGCCGAGCACAGGGCCCGCGAGCTTCGAGTAGTCGGGCTTCACGTTCGGGTGGATCCCGTAGAAGTTCACGCACGCGCCGATCGACGGGTTCAACGTCGCTGCGTAGAGGGCGAGCTGACCGCCCATGCAGAACCCGACGGCGCCGAGCTTCTTCGTGGAGGACTGACCCGCGAGGTACTGTGCGGCGCCGCGCAGGTCCTTCTCCGCCTGGGCGATGTTGAGTGCCATGAAGAGCTTGCCTGCCCCGTCCGGCTCATTCGCGGTCTTGCCGTGGTACATGTCGGGCGCGAGCGCCGTGAGCCCCTCGGCCGCGAGCCGGTCACAGACGTTCTTGATGTGCCGGACGAGGCCCCACCACTCCTGGATCACGAGAACGCCGGGCCCCTTCCCGGACGGAGGGGTCGCGAGGTACGCGGACGTCTTGGTGGAGTTCGACGGGAAGTCAATCATCTTGCCTGGCATCGCTCAGGAACCTCCTTTGGGCTCGGGGGTGATCTTCACGGCGGTGACGCGCCGGGCGTCGGTCTGCAGCACCGTGATCGTGTAGCCCGGAATCTGGAACACCTCGCCCGCGCGCGGGATGCGACCGAGCGTCGCCAGGACGAGCCCGGCGACGGTCTCATAATCCCGCTTCGGGAGGGTCCAGTCGAAGGCCTCGTTCAGCTCGTCGATGTTCGTTCGGGCCGCCACGCGGTAACTGCCGTCGGGCAGCCGCTCCACCGAGGCCGGCGCGCGCTCGTGCTCGTCCTGGATCTCGCCGACGATCTGTTCGAGGATGTCCTCGAGCGTGACCACGCCGGTAGAGCCGCCGTACTCGTCCACGACCACCGCCATGTGCGTGCGGGCGCGCTGCATTTCGCGGAGGAGGTCGTCGATCCGCTTCGTCTCCGGCACATAGTACGGCGGGCGCTTCAGCTCGTCGAGCGTCGCCACCTCGGCCCCCCGGCTCAGGAGGTCCATCGCGGCGACGACGCCGACAACGCTGGTCTCGCGCTGCCGGTAGATCGGGATGCGCGAGAACCCGCGCTCCTGGATGAGCGCGATCGCGTCCTGCGGCGAGGCGCTGTCGGGGAGCATCGCGACCTCGACGAGCGGCACCATTACCTCGCGGACGGTCCTGTCGCCGAGGTCGAAGATGTTGTCGATCAGCTCGGCCTCTTGTGTCGTCACCTCGGCCTCGCCGGGCTCCAGCTGGAGCAGCGCCTTCAGCTCCTCGCGTGAGACGAAGGCGCGGGTGTCCGCCTGCGCCACGCCGAACAGACGGAGCGTCGAGGCGACGACGAGGTTGGCGAAGGCGACGAAGGGGAGGAGCGCGACCGATGTCCAGGTGAGCGGGCGGTAGAGCTGGAGGATGAGGCTCGTCGCCCACTCACGCGCGGCGGCCTTCGGGATGATCTCGCCGAACACGAGCATCACCGGCGTGAGGACCAGTGTGACGACGATGGGCGCCAGGCCGCCGAGCGTCGGCAGGAGGTTCCACGTCGCCGCGGACGCGGCGACGACGTGCGCGACCGTGACGCCCATCATCGCGGTCGAGAGCACGCGCTCCGGCTGGCGGAACGCCTCGAGGTACGCCGCCGCCGTCGCGCTCCCCTGCTCGGCAAGGTACCGGAGCCGGGGGCGGTTCGCCGCGATGAACGCCATTTCGGCGGCCGAGAAGAACATCGTCGCCGCGAGACACAGCATGACGAGCCAGAGCATCACGCCGCCACCTCGCGCGACGCGGGCTTCTTGAGCGAGACGAGCACCTCGACGATGCGTGTGCGCTCGACCTTCTCGATGGTCACGCTGAGCTCCGGCGTCTCGGCGCGCTCGGTCCGGCGGGGGACGCGCCCGAAGAGGTCGAGCACCCACCCGCCCACCGTGTGGTACGACTCGCTCGAGAGGTGGAGCCCGGTCGCCGTGTTCAGGTCGTCGATCGGGAGCTTGCCGGCGACGCGGAAGGTCGTGGCGTCGACGCGCTGGATGAGCCGCTCGGGCTCGTCGAACTCGTCGGCGATCTCGCCGACCAGCTCCTCGAGGAGGTCTTCGAGCGAGACGAGCCCCGCGGTCCCGCCGTACTCGTCCACGACGATCGCCACGTGGAGCTTCTTCGCCTGGAACTCCTGCAGGAGCGTGTCGGCGCGCTTGGACTCGGGCACGAAGTACGGTGGATGCAGCCGCGCGCGCAGGTCGAAGTCTGACGGGAGGCCCTCGCGCACGTAGGGCAGGAGGTCCTTGGTGTAGAGGATCCCCACGATGACGTCGATCGTGCCCTCGTAGACGGGGACGCGCGAGTGCAGATGCTCGCGCAGCGCCGGGAGGATCCGGTCCACCGGCGTCGCGACGTCGAGGCAGAACATGTCGGGACGGGGCACCATGATGGACCGCACGAGCGTATCCTCGAGCTCGAAGACCTTGTGGATCATCTCGCGCTCCTCGCGCTCGACGACGCCCTCGCTCGCGCCGACGTCCACCAGGGTGCGCAACTCCTCCTCGGAGAGCTCCGGCTCGGCCGACCGCGCGCTGCCGATGAGCCGCACGGTGAGCGCCGTCAGCCCCCCCAGGAGCACGCGCACCGGTCTGAGCAGCAGCCCGAGCCAGCCGACCGGGCGTTGGACGAGAGCCAGGACCTGCTCCGGGTACTTCACCGCCAGCGTCATCGGCAGGACCTCGCCGAAGGTCGTGAGGATGAGGATCGTGCCGACGATCTGGACGGCGAGGGCGTACGGCCGGTCGAAGAGCTGGTCGGCGACCAGCGTCGCGAGCGCCGCGGCGGCGATATTGATCACCGTGATCCCGACGAGCAGCGTCACGAGGAGATCGTGCGGCCGCTCGATGAGCGGCTTCGCCGCCCCGGCCTCCGCGCCCTGAGCGGCCACGCGCTTGAGCCGCGCGCGGCCGAGCGAGAAGTAGGCGGCCTCCGCGCCCGTGAAGAGGGCCGAACACACGACGAGTACGGCGAGGCCCAGAAGCGTCACGAACAGGCTGTCGCTCACAACGGCCCCGTGACGAAGTGCTCGAAACCCGGGGCGACCGCGATCTCGCGGCCGGCCGCGTCGCGGTAGCGGACGCCCTCGGCGGCGGGGCCGAGCTCGCCGATCGCCGTGAGCCGCGTGCCCGTCGCCGTGGCGAGGCCCTCGCCGAGTCGGGCGAACGCGCCGGGATGACAGGTCACCAGGAGCTCGTAATCCTCGCCGCCGCCGGTCGCCCAGGCGCGTGGATCTGCGCCGAGCGCCGCGGCCACGGCTCGCGCGCCGGCGTGAAGCGGGAGCCGATCGACCTCGACGCCCGCGCCGACACGGCTCTCCTCGCAGAGGTGGCCGAGGTCGGTGGCGAGGCCGTCGGAGAGGTCGATCATGGCCGTCACGCCGCCGGCCCCGGCGAGCCACTGCCCCTCGCTCACGCGCGGCGTCGGCCGCAGGTGTGCGGTCTTCACGTCGTCGAGCTCGCCGGCGGCCACGCCGGCGGGCGCCGCCCCGCGCTCGAGCACGGCGAGACCCGCGGCGGCGCGGCCGAGGGCGCCGGTCACGGCGACGAGGTCGCCGGGCTTCGCCGTGGACCGCAGCACGGGGGCTCGAACCGCCTCGCCCAGGAGCGTCACGTTCACGATCCAGCCGCGCGGCGACGCGGAGGTATCGCCGCCGACGACCGCGACGTCGTGGGCACGGGCGAGCTCGAGCATCCCGGCGTAGAACCCCTCCGCCTCCTCCATGGTCACGTCCTCGGGGCAGGCCAGCGCGACCAGGGCCCACCGCGGGCGGCCGCCCATCGAGGCGACGTCCGAGAGGTTCACCGCGAGCGACTTCCAGCCGAGGTCGGCGGCCGTCGTGTATCGGCGACGGAAGTGGACGTCCTCGACGAGGAGGTCGGTGGTCGCGAGCACGAGGCGTCCCGCGCCCGGCTCCAGGACGGCGCAGTCGTCGCCGATGCCGACGCGAACTCCCGCCCCCCGCGTGGACGCGCGGCGGATGATCTCGATCAGCCGGCGCTCGGTGGCGCGCGTGGTCACGGCCGCGAGGTCGTCAGAAAATTCTTCAGAAGCTGTTTGCCCTCGACCGTCAGAATCGACTCGGGGTGGAATTGCACACCCTCGACGGGATGGTGGCGATGGCGGAGTCCCATGATCTCGCCGTCCTCCGCCTCGGCCGTGACCTCGAGCGTCTCCGGGACGGTGTCGCGCAGGACGGCGAGCGAGTGGTAGCGGGTCGCCACGAAGGGGTTCCCGAGGCCCGCGAAGACGCCCCGCCCGTCGTGACGGATCATCGAGACCTTCCCGTGCATCTGCGTCTTCGCGCGCGCCACGGTCGCGCCGTAGGCTTGTCCGATCGCCTGGTGGCCGAGGCAGACGCCGAGGACGGGCGTCGTCGGCCCGAGGCGGCGGATCACCTCGAGGGAGGCGCCCGCCTGGTCCGGGGTGCCGGGCCCGGGCGAGATCACGATGCGACCGGGCGCCATCGCCACGATCCGCTCGACGTCGATCGTGTCGTTCCGCACGACCTTGAGCTCGGCGCCGAGCTCGCCGAGGTACTGGACGAGGTTGTAGGTGAACGAGTCGTAATTGTCGATGACGAGGATCATCCGCCGACCCCGGCTGCCATGCGGAGCGCCAGCAGCATCCCCTGGCCCTTGGAGCACGTCTCGAGCCACTCCGTCTTCGGATCGGAGTCGGCGACGATGCCGGCGCCGACCTGGACGGACGCGCGCGGTCCGTGGCAGACGATCGTCCGGATCGTGATGCACGAGTCGAGATTGCCCGAGTACGACACGTAGCCAACGGCGCCGCCGTAGGGGCCGCGCTGGGTGGGCTCGAGCTCGTCGATGATCTCCATCGCGCGGATCTTCGGCGCGCCGGTGAGGGTGCCGGCGGGGAAGCACGCCTGGAGGACTTCGAGGGCGTCGGTCCCGTGCCGCAGGCGGCCCGTGACGTGGCTCACCAGGTGCATCACGTGGGAGTAGCGCTCGATCGCCATGAACTCGGTGACCTTCACCGAGCCGAGCTCCGACACGCGCCCGACGTCGTTGCGCCCGAGGTCCACGAGCATGACGTGCTCGGCGCGCTCTTTCGGGTCGGCGCGGAGCTCCTCCTCGATCCGCCGGTCCTGCGCGTCGGTGGCCCCGCGGGGCCGCGTGCCGGCGATCGGGCGCAGCGCCACCTCCGCGCCCTCGGCGCGCACGAGGACCTCGGGTGAAGAGCCCACGATCGACGCCTTGCCCAGGCGCAGGAAGAAGAGGTACGGCGACGGGTTGATCGTCCGGAGCGCCCGATACACGGTGAAGGGGTCGGCGGTGAGCCGGCAGTCGAGCCGCCGTGAGAGGACGATCTGATAGGCGTCGCCCGCAGCGATGTACTCCTTGGCGCGTCGGACCGCATCGGTGAACTGCGCCTCAGTCATCGTCGAGGCGAAGCCCTCCTCACCCAGTGCCTGCAGCGGGCCCGGTGAGGCGAGGACCAGCGGGGCGGGAGGGCGTGCAGGGCGCGCGAGCTTCGCGAGCGTCATGCCGATGCGCACGGCCGCGCGGTCGTAGGCGCGGTCGAGCGACCCGGGATCATGCTTGTCCACGACTGCGTTCGCGATGACGAGCAGGCGGTGGCGCAGGTTGTCGAAGACCAGGAGCGTGTCCGTGAAGAGGAAGACCGCGTCCGGGAGGTCGAGATCGTCCGCGGTCGTCCGCGGCAGCCGCTCCATGTGGTGGACCATGTCGTACGCGAGGTAGCCCACCGCGCCGCCCTGGAACCTCGGGAGCCCCGGCACCGGTACCGGCTGGAACTGCCCGAGCAGTTCGCGGACGGCCTGGAGCGGGTTGCCGTCGGGCAGCCGCTCGGTGCGGGCGCCACGCTTGAGCGTGAGGCGCCCGTTCTTCGCCGTGAGAACCATGAGTGGGTCGGTGCCGAGGAACGAGTAGCGTGCCCAGACCTCGCCGCCCTCCACCGACTCCAGCAGGAACGCGTACAGGCCGGGACGGAGCCTCAGGTACGCAGAGAGCGGGGTGTCGAGATCCGCCGGCAGCTCGGCGAACACCGGCACAAGGTTCCCCTGGTCCGCGAGAGCTCGGAACTCGTCACGGGTAGGGGAGAGTGGAGGGATCCCGAAGCCGGAGGTACTGATGCGGTCCCCGCCCGGGGCGTCTCAGGCGAGAGCGTCCAGCTTCTCTCTGAGCTTGGCCTTAGGAACCGCCCCGATGACCTGGTCGGCGACTTTGCCTTGCTTGACGAACAGGATCGTCGGGATCGAGCGGATCCCGTAGCGGGCGGCAAGGCCGGGGTTCTCGTCCACGTTGACCTTGGCAAGCCTGACGCGCCCGCCCGCCTCGCTCGCCAGCTCCTCCAGGACTGGGGAGATCGCTCGGCAAGGCCCGCACCACTCGGCCCAGAAGTCCACCAGCAAGAGCCCATGGTGCCGGCTCAGGGTCTCGTCGAAGTTCTGCTCGGTCAGGTGGACGGTCGCGGTGTCAGGCATGAGCGGTCTCCTCAATAAAAAAGCAACGTCAACGCTAACATGCCGCCCCCGATGGCGCAAGGCAGCGGTCGCACGAGAACCTTGTCAGTCTGACACCCCCTCGTGCTAAAGTCAGAATCTGTCATGGAACCCGCAAAAATCCTAGTGGTCGACGACGAGTCCGCGATCCTGAGGCTCCTCCGGGAAGCCCTCACACAGTGGGGTTACCAGGTGACGGCCGCCTCCAGCGGCGCGGAGGCGCTCCAGGCGCTTCGCGGCGACATGTTCGACGCCGTCATCAGCGACATCCGCATGCCCGACATGAACGGCCTCGAGCTTCTCAAGGAGATCAAGCGCCACGACGAGTCGGTCGAGGTCGTGATGATGACGGGCTACCCGACGATCGCCTCGGCGGTGGAGGCGCTCAAGGAAGGCGCGTTCGACTACCTCTCCAAGCCCCTGCTGCTCGACGAGCTGCGCCACCTGATGACGCGGATGACGGAGCGGCGCTTCCTGCGCGGCGAGGTCCACTCGCTCCGCGCACGCCTGGGCGAAGAACTGACGGTCAACGAGCTCGTCGGCAACTCCCCGCCCATGGCGCGGGTGAAGGAGATCCTCGCGAAGGTTGCGCCCACCGACTCGCCCGTGCTCATCGAGGGCGAGAGCGGCACCGGCAAGGAGCTCGTCGCCGCCGCGATCCACCGCCTCTCCCCCCGCGCCAAGGGGCCGTTCATCCCGGTGAACTGCAGCGCGATCCCCGAGGACCTCCTGGAGTCCGAGTTCTTCGGTCACGTGCGCGGCGCCTTCTCCGGCGCCGTGTCCGACACGCTCGGGCTCTTCCGCGGCGCCAACGAGGGGACGATCTTTCTCGACGAGGTCGCCGAGCTCTCGCCCGGACTGCAAGTGAAGCTCCTGCGCGTTCTCCAGGAGATGCAGGTGCGCCCCGTCGGCTCGACCAAGGCGTACGCGGTGGACGTGCGCGTGATCGCCGCGACCAATCGCGACCTCGAGCGGACGCTCGCCGAGGGCCGCTTGCGCCAGGATCTCTACTACCGGCTCAATGTGGTCCGCGTGGGCCTGCCGCCACTCCGCGCGCGGCGCGAGGACGTCCCGGCGCTCGTGAATCACTTCGTCCGCCGCTTCACCCGCCGCTTCCGCCGGGAGATCCGCGGCGTCACGCCCGAGGCGCTCGCCGCGCTCCAGGGGTACGACTTCCCCGGAAACGTGCGCGAGCTCGAGAATCTCATCGAGCGCGCCTTCGCCATGGGCGCGCGGGAGCAGATCACGCTTGCCGATCTGCCGAGCCTGACCGCCGGCCAGGCGGCGCCGGTCGCCGCAACGAGCGGTGCCATCCCGCAGCTGGCCGACGTCGAGAAGGAGCTGATCCTGCGGGCCCTGGCGGTCTACAAGGACGACAAGGAGGCCGCCGCGACGGCGCTCGGCATCTCGCGGCGGACGATCTACCGACGCCTGAAGGAGTACGGGATGCTCTAAGAGTCACGGACTTGACGAAGTGACACCAAGAAGTCACGCGACCCCCGCCGAGTTCCCTTATCTTCCAAGACCTTGCGGTTGGCATCCGCCCTGCAGTTTCCGGATGGCATGCTCGGGACTGCGCCCGTTGAGACCCTGGCGAAGACGCTCCAGGTTGGGGTGGGATTCGCCACCCACGAGGACGCGATCTGGGCGGCCGTCCGCGCGACGGCGATGGCGCGCACCGGGCTCCAGGGCGCAGCCGCGGAGATGGTGCTGCTCGTCACCGCCGGCGTCCCGAGCCAGGACACCCTGCCAATGATCCGGTCCGTGCTCGGGCCCGTCGGCATCGCAGGCGGCGCGACGGCGGCGATCCTCACGCACAACGGCGCCGTCGGCAGCGGCGCGCTCGTCGTGTGCCTGGCGAACGGCGAGGGCGCGGTCAGCGGCGTCGCGGCGTCCGCGGGGCGCGATCTCGGAGACGCCGCCCAGGGCGCGGCGCGGCTGATCCTCGCGGGCTGGCCGTTCAGAATGCGCTATCCGCGCGGCCTCGGGCTCGGGTTCTGCCGCCCGGGCGTCGGCGCCCCCGCCGAGTCGTTCCTCGCCTCCTGGCGCGTCTTGATGGGACCCAAAATGCGAACGGTGTGCAGCGTGCTCTCGACCCCCGTGGTCTATGGCGCGTCGCAAGCCGAGCCGATCGTGAGCGCGGCGTGCCTCGAGGCGCCATACTCGACGGGGCTCGGCTACGCCGATGGCTTCGAGGCAGGCTCGATGCCCGACCGCCCGGCGCTGATCCAGGGGACGGTGGAGGCCACGCGCGCGGCGGTCAAGCGCCTCGAGGGTGACGCCGCGCGGCTCGTCCTCGTCATCGAGTCGGACGCGCGCCATCGGGCCCTCGGCTCCGCCGCGGGCGACGAGTGGACGGCGGTCAAGAACGAGGTGGACGCGCGCGTTCCGTGTGTGGGCTGGCTCTGCCAGTCGGTCGCCGCCTACGGCCGCGGCGTGCGCCCCGCCGACGCCCACGGCTCGCTCGTCGTCGTCGCGCTCGGCGACGCACCGCGCCGCTAGAGCATCGAAGGGGGCCTCGACGGCCCCCTCCGAGCCTCCCCCAGAACAGGTTGCGCGGGCAAAGCCCGCGCTCGAACGTGGTCAGTCCGACGCGCGACTAGCTAAGCTAGGGGCGGGTGACGTAGCCCTCGAGCAGGTCTCGCGCGACCAGGTCCGGGTCGCGCTCCGCCGGTGGGCCATAGCCGCCGCCCCCCGGGAGGCGAACCTCCACGAGGGCTCCCGGTGGGACCAACTGCTCCGCCTTCGGGTTCGCCGGCGCCACTCCGTCGATCAGCACCACGCCGCGCGCGCCGGGGCCGCCGCCCAGGAAGCCAGCCGCCGCGTGCGCCGTGCGGTCGCAGAGGATCGAGCACGTGTAGGGCTCGCGCGTCCGCGCGCGGAACGCGATCGTCTGACCGAGCCCGCCGCGATACCTGCCCGTGCCGCCCGAGTCGGGTCTCAGACATTTCCGCTCGACGACGAGCGGCGCGAGGTTCTCGATGACCTCGACGGGCGTGCCGAGGACACCGGACGGGAACGCGGTCGCCGAGAGGCCGTCCTTCGTGGCGCGCGCGCCGGTGCCGCCAGACGAGAAGAAGACGTAGGTGAAGGGCGCTCCGTGCTCGTCCTTCCCGGCGACCTGGACGCCCCAGATGTTGGCCGACCCCTCGGCCATGACGCGCGCGGGCAGCGCCTGACCGAGCGCGCCCGCGATCGCGTGCGGCAGGAAGTGGCCGACGATGTGTCGCGCCGCGACCGCCGCGGGACGGCGCACGTTGAGGATCGAACCGTCCGGCGCGGTGATGCGGAGCGGCCGAAATGCGCCCTCGTTGTTCGGGACGTCCGGGCTGACGATCACCTTCACGCCGTAGGTCGTATACGCCTCGGTGTAGTTCATCACCACGTTCACGCCGCGCCGGCTCGCCGGCGACGAGCCTGCGTAGTCGACCCAGAGCCCGTCGCCCCGCACCTCACAGCGCGCACGGATCGTGATCGGCTCGTCGAAGCCGTCGGAGGTGATCGCGTACTCGTAGGCTCCGGGCGTGAGCGCGCCGATCGCCCCTCGCATCGCACGCTCCGTACGCCCGATGATCTCGTCGGCCAGCGGCTCGAGCCGCTCGAGCCCGAACTCGTCCATGAACTCCAGCAGCCGCTCGCCGCCGACGGCGCCGCCCGCGATCTGGGCGTGGAAGTCGCCCAGGACCATCTCGGGCACGCGCACGTTCGCCCGGATGAGCGCGATCAGTGGCGCGTTGGGCCGCCCGGCCTCGTAGAGCTTCATGATCGGGATCTGCAGCCCCTCCTCGTACACCTCTCGGGCCTCGGCGGACAACACGTGGCCGCCGATATCCGCGGTGTGGCACGTGGAGGCGAAGAAGGCGACGCACTCCTCGCCGCGGAAGATCGGCGAGGCGATCGTGACGTCGTTGAGGTGCCCGGACGTAAGCCAGGGGTCGTTCGTGATCAGGACGTCACCGGGCCGGAGCGTCTCGAGGGGGCACGCCGCGAGGAAGTGCTTCACGGCGAGCGCCATGGAGTTGATGTGGCCGGGCGTGCCCGTCACCGCCTGGGCGACCATGTAGCCGCGGCGGTCGAAGACGCCCGCCGAGAGGTCGCCCGCCTCGCGCACGATGGACGTGAACGACGTCCGCTGGAGCGCCGCCGCTTGCTCGTTGACGACGCCGATGAGGCGGTTCCAGCAGATCTCGAGCGTCACCGGGTCCGTTCGATCGGGGGCCTCACGGCGCTGTTCCGTCACGACGCCATCTCCACGACGAGGGCCAATCCCGCGTCCACGCTGAAGCGCGCGCCTGGGCCCACGACGGCGGTGGACTCGCGCTCCTCGACGATCGCGGGGCCTCGGAACTCGGCGCCGGCGCCGAGGGCGTAGCGGTCATACACGGGCGTCTCCACAAAGCCTCCCGCCTCGGCGAAGTAGACTTGCCGCGTCCCCTTCACCGGATTGCCTGGCCTGAGCGAGGCACGACCCGGCTCCGATCCCGCGGTCAACCCGATCTTTGGCTCCGGGCCGGAGACGGTGAGGCGCCAGTTGAGCGCCTCGACCGGCACGCCCTGCGGCAGCCGGTGATAGAGCGCGCGATAGGCGTTCTCGAAGCTCGCCGTGATCGCCGGGAGGCTCTCGGTCGACAGCGCGCCGAGAACCACCCCGCACTCCACCTCGTGGCCCTGGCCGGCATAGCGCATCTCGGCGATGCGCGTGAGGCGGACGTCGGCCGGCGACACACCCGCGCGCGCGAGCAGCGCGCGTCCTTCCGCCTCCATCTCGGCGTAGAGCCGGTTGATCGCGGGCCAGTCGGCGCGGTCGAGGCGCTGGCGCCCGGTGCGCACGAAGTCGAACGCGAGCGGCGCCGCGAGGAGCCCGTACGCCGACATCGCGCCGGCGCCGAACGGGATCAGGATGCGCGGGACCTTGAGGATCTTCGCCACCTGCCAGCTGTGGACGGGGCCGGCGCCGCCGAAGGCGAAGAGCGGGTATCGACGCAGGTCGCGGCCGCGCTCGATCCCGTGGATGCGGGCGGCGGCGGCCATGTTCTCGTTGACCACGCGGTGGATCCCCCACGCCGCCGCCGTCGCGTCGAGACCGAGCGGGCGGGCCACGTGCTCCTCGACCGTGTGGCGCGCCGCCTCGCGATCGAGGCGCATGCGGCCGCCCAGGAAGAACTCGGCGTCGAGATAGCCGAGCAGGAGGTCGGCGTCGGTCACCGTCGGGAGCCGGCCCCCGCGAGCGTAGCAGGCGGGGCCGGGGTCGGCGCCCGCGCTGTCGGGACCGACCTTCAGGAGACCCATCCGATCGACACGCGCGATCGACCCGCCGCCCGCGCCGATCTCGATCAGCTCGATGACCGGAACGCGGATCGGCAGCCCCGAGCCCTTCTTGAACCGGTCGGCGCGCGCCACTTCGAACTCACGGCCGACGAGCGGGACGCCGTCGTCGATCACGCACGCCTTCGCGGTCGTACCGCCCATGTCGAACGAGAGGAGCCTCGGCTCGTCGCGCCCGCGCGCCGCCTCTGCCGCCGCCAGCGCGCCCGCGGCAGGGCCCGACTCCACCAGGCGGACCGGGAGCCGTCGCGCGAGCGGCGGGAGCGCGATGCCGCCCGAGGACTGCATGACGTAGAGCTGGCCCGGGACCCCGAGCCCGGCGAGCCGCCGCTCGAGGTCCTCCAGGTAGCGCGCCATGAGCGGGGCCACGTAGACGTTGGCGCAGGTCGTCGAGGCGCGCTCGTACTCCCGGATCTCGGGCACGACCTCCGACGAGCATGAGACGACGAGCCCGGGCTGCGCGTCGCGCGCCAGCTCGGCGAGCCGCCGCTCGTGCACCGGGTTCACGTAGGCGTGGACCAGGCAGATGGCGAGCGCCTCGACGCCCTCTCGGGCGAGCTCGGCGAGGGCGCGGCGCGCGGCGCCTTCGTCCAGCGCTCTCGAGATCGAGCCGTCGGCCAGGAGCCGTTCGGGGACTTCGCGGCGCAGGTGACGCGGGACGAGCGGCGGGGGCGGGTCGATGAAGAGGTCGTACATGTCGTAGCGCCCCTCACGCCCGATCTCGAGAGCGTCGCGGAACCCTTCGGTCGTCAGCAGTGCGGTCCTGGCCCCCTTGCGCTCGATCAGCGCGTTGGTCGCGAGCGTCGTGCCGTGCACGACGGCCCTGACCTCCTCGGGCCTCACTCCCGCCTCATCGAGGAGCGCGTGGATCCCCTCCTCGACGTCGTGCGCCACGTCTTTGGGATTCGTCAGGACTTTCCCGACTTGCGTGCGTCCCGTCGCCTCGTCGATGAGGACGAGGTCGGTAAAGGTGCCGCCGATGTCGACGCCGAGCCGGGCGGGCATAGCGGAAGTTTACAACGGGGACTGACGCGCTCTGCCAGGACTGCTGACGTTCTGTGTCATCGGCACACAAAGCTGGCGGCCGCCCCTTCTCTCTCATGAAAACATCAGCGAGATTGAGGAGTTGCGCTCTATCTCGGTGAGTCGGCTTGGCCTCTCAATTGCACCCTTCTCGCTCGCCATGCCTGGAACACAGGAGGCTCGTCCACCGCGGTCCGAACATTGCCTTCCGGCTCGCCCATTCCGCATAATGCTCGCACCGGTGGCTTTCCTCACAGAGTCCGCCGTTCGAGCTCCAGTTCGGTCCTCGCCGTCGGGTTAGGAGGACTGCCGTGATGGACACCGGGTGCTTCGACGCCCCGCGTGGCGCTCGTCCGCGGTCCGATCGTCTCGACGGCGCGCTCGGTCAATAACGAAGCGACGCCGTGTATCGGCCTCGCGTACGTATCCGCGTACGCGCGCGCGCACGGGTACGCGCCGACGATCGTCGACGCCATCGGCGAGGGGCTCGGTCGCTACCGGCCACTCCCTGCGCATCCCGGCTACGTCTGCCAGGGGTTGACCGTCGAGGACGTGCTGGCGCGCATACCGCGCGACACCGATGTCATCGGCTTCTCCGCGATGTTCTCGGGTGAGTGGCCCGTCCAGCGAGAGCTGATGACCGCGACGCGCCGCGAGTTCCCGAAGGCGGTGATCGTCGCCGGCGGCGAGCACATCACGGCGTTGCCCGAGTACAGCCTGCGCGACTGCCCGGCGCTCGACGTCTGCGTGCGTGGCGAGGGCGAGCACGTCTTCTACGAGTTGCTCGAGTGCCTCCGCGAGGGGCGTGATCTCGCCGCCGTGAACGGCATCGCCTACCTGGACGGCGACGGTGGGTTCCGGGCGAACGACCACACGGAGCGGATTCGCGAGGTGGACCGGATCCCGTGGCCCGACTGGCAGGAGGGGTACCTCGAAAAGTTCTGGGCAGCGGGCAAGTCGTATGGCATCGCCTCCGAACGCGACATGCCGCTCCTCGTCTCGCGGGGCTGTCCGTACCAGTGTACGTTCTGCTCGAGCCCGCAGATGTGGACCACGCTGTACCGGTTGCGCGACCCCGACGACGTGATCGCCGAGATCGAGCACTACCGGACGCGATACGCGATCACGAGCCTCCAGCTCTACGACCTCACGGCGATCACGAAGAAGAGCTGGACGGTCGAGTTCGCGAACAAGCTGTTGGCCCGCGGGATCGATCTGAAGTGGTCGCTTCCGTCCGGGACGCGCAGCGAGGCGCTCGACCACGAGACGCTGAGCCTCCTCAAGCAGACCGGCTGCAACTACCTCGTGTACGCGCCGGAGAGCGGGGCGCCGGAAACGCTGCGGAGGATCAAGAAGAAGATCCAGCTCCCGCGCATCACCGCCTCGATTCTCGAGGCCAAGCGACAGGGGATCGTCGTGCGCACGAACCTCATCATCGGGTTCCCGCATGAGACCCGGCGGGAGGTCTTCCAGACTATCCGGTACGGGCTGATGCTCGCCGCCCGCGGGGCGGATGAGGTGAGCATCAACATCTTCTCGCCGTACCCGGGCTCAGCGCTCTACCGCGAGCTCGCCGAGGCCGGGAAGATCCAGCTCGGCGATCGCTACTTTCTCCAGCTGACCTCGCTGAACAGCGACTACACGCGAACCAACCCGCTGACGTTCAACCCCGTCATGGGGCCGCGGGAGCTCGCGCTCTACCGGATCTCCTTCATGCTGCTCAACTACCTGGTCGGCTACGTGCTGTATCCCGCACGGATCTGGCGGACGATCCGGAACGTCCTCATGTCCCGACACGCGGCGGCGACCGTGTTCGAGCATCGCCTCAAGGACGCGCTGAGGCGGAAGGTTCGGGCGACGGTCTAGACCTTGGGCTCGGACGTCTACCGCGCTCGCACGTTCACGGCTCGGGCGGTGTCGGTGGCGCTCGATCGGGTGAGCGCGCGCCTCCTGGTCGCCGCGCTCGGCGTCGCGCTGGCGGCCGTGTACGTGCCGATGTCCCTCTTCCGGCTCGTCGATGCCGACGAAGGCATCTACCTCCTCAACGCCAAGGAGGTCCTGAACGGCTCCCTGCCGTATCACGATTTCTTCTATCCGCAGATGCCGCTCCTGCCCTACGTCTATGGGCTCTGGATGAAGCTCTTCGGGGTTTCGTGGTACTCCGGCCGGCTCCTGTCGGCCCTCCTCGCCGTCGCGCTCGGCCTGAGCGTCTACGCTCACGCCGCGCGGCTCACGAGAAGTCGCCCGCTCGGGATCCTGGCTGTCTCGCTCTTCGCCTCGAGCACGCTCTGCCTCGCCTGGCTCTCGGCCGCGAAGACGTTCTCCCTCGCGACCTTCCTCCTCTTCGCCTCGTACGCGGTGGTCTTCTCCCATCACCACCGCTGGAAGTACTTCCTGAGCGGCCTCCTCCTCGGCCTCGCCATCGACACACGCCTCTACCTGGTCGTGGTGATTCCGCTGCTGCTGGTCCACCTGGTTCGCTCCGAGACCGAGGGCCGCCGGCTGCAGCTCGCCCGTTTCGCAGTCGGGCTCGTCGTCGCGCTCCTCCCCAACGAATTCTTCCTGCTCATGGACCCCGGCGTCTTCCTCTTCAACGTCCTCGGCGTGCACGGCATCCGGTCGCCGTTCGGGATGGTCGGCCTCGTGTCCCAGAAGGTCGACCTGCTCACCGACCTCCTCGGCGTGAACCCGACGTACGGCGGATGGAACCTCCAGTTTACGTTCCTCTTGCTCGTCAACGCCGCCGCCCTCGTGGCGATGCTCCGGCGGAAGGAGCCGTTTCAGCTCTCGGCGGGGATCGCGCTGGCGGTCATCGTGGTGAGCCTCGTGCCCACGCCCGCGTACTCGCAGTACTTCTGCATCGCCATGCCGTTCCTCATCATCAACGCGACCCTGTTCTGCGCACGGCTCCGAGACGAGCTGGCGAGCCCGGCAAGCCAGGCGCTCCGTCGGAACGCCTCCACGCTCGCCGTGGCCCTCCTGGTCGCGTACCTCCTCCCGGCGCCGTTCGAGATCTACCGCTACACCGTCGCCGGCGATAATGTCCCTGGCGTCTACACGCCCGGCAACGCGCCCAACTGGACGATTCCGATGATCCGCCAGGTGTCGAGGGCGATCGATGAGGTGGCGCCGGCGCCATCGGCGCTGACGGTCAGCTTGTGGCCCGGCTACCTGCTCGAGGCGAACGGCTCCGTCCTGCCCAAGCTCGAGAACCCCTACGCGCTCTGGTACTCCCCGCGCTTGAGCGAGCTCCAGATCATGAAATACAAGTTCATGTCGTTCCCCGAGCTTGAATGGCATATCGGTCACCACACGGCGCCGGTCGCGGTCGTCGGCAACTGGATGTTCGAGACGAAGCCCTTCTACCGAAGCCTCCTCACGCGCAGCGGGTATGTGCTGGCCCGCCGCGTCGGCGAGGCGGAGATCTACGCGTGGCGCGCTCGCTGAGCCGGGGCGGCGCATGACCCGCGTCGTCTTCCGCGACGCGCAGGAATTCAAGGCGTGGAACGACACGATGGTCGAGAAGTACGACATCGAGCGCTTCCACGACCATCCGAGCCCGTTCGTCCGCTACGTCGAGGGCAAGCGCATCCGACGCACGTTCGCGCTCCTGGCGCCCGGTCCTCGCGACCGCGTCCTCGAGGTGGGGTGCGGGGCCGGCCACCTTCTCAAGCGGCTCCCCGCGGGCCGACGCTTCGGCCTCGACCTCTCCGAGTCGATGCTGCGGAAGGCGCAGCGGCGAGTCGATCCGGGGACGCTCCTCCAGGCGAATGCGGAGAGTCTGCCCTTCCGCACCGGCGCCTGGGAACGTGTGTACTGCTCGGAGGTGCTCGAGCACGTTGCCGACCCGCGTGCGGCGCTCGCTGAGATCGAGCGGATCGTCGCGACGCACGGCGTGGCCGTCGTCTCCGTGCCGAACGAGCGCCTCATCAACACGTTGAAGGCGGTGGTTCGCAAGGCGGGGCTGTCCCGCGCCGTGCTGCGGACCGGGCCTGACGACTACGCGATGCCCGAGCGGATGGACGACGAGTGGCACCTGCACACGTTCGATCTGAAGAGCCTCCTCGACGCGATCCCGCGGGGCCTGCGCGTCGCGCGCGTGGAAGCGATTCCCTTCCGCTGGCTGCCCCTGCGGTACGTGGCGCGCTGCGAGCCCGCCGATCCGCGCGTCGCCGCGCCGCCGCGCCCCCGATCATGGCTGGCCGCGCTCTCCTCCCGGTGGGGCGACGGCGATCTCCGCGCCGTGAAGCGCCGGATCCGGGAGTGGCTGCGGGTCACGCCATGCGACCGCATGCTCGACGCTGGCTGTGGGGCGGGCGAGTTGGCGAGCCTCGCCCCGGCGGATTACCTGGGGCTCGACCCCGACGCCGCGGCCGTTGGGCGCGCCCGCCACCGCTATCGCCGCGACGCACGCAAGCGGTTCCGCGTCGCCGACGCGGCAGCGGCGGACCTTCCCCGGGATTTCTTCGACGTCGGGCTCGTTCGCGGGACCGCCGAACCCGGGCGGGCGAGCCTCGACGCGATTGCCCGCGCGACGCGAGGTCCGATCGTCCTCGTCCAGCCCGCGGGGACCTCGCTCGAGTCGCTTCGCGCATCGCTGGCGCGCGCGGGGCTCGGCGTCGACCGTGACGCGGCCACGCGGGAGCACCGGATCCTGTTGTGTCGCCGTGGCGCGCCGCGCCGCTGAACCCGGCGAGCGGCGCAATCGACGAACTCGCCTAGCGTCCCCTGCCGCGCGTGCCGCTCGCGGCCCAGCTGTTCGTGTGGTGCCATCGGAGCGACTCGAGCGCAACCCCGCCCTGGGCGAAACAGCGCTCGACGTGAGCGCGCCGCATGTAGTGCGCGACGGGCGCGAGGAGCTGGTCGAACGCGATCGAGTGCACCTCCCGGAACGGGAACGGGACGAGGTCCATCAGGTAGCTCGCGTAGGGCAGGGTCCGCGCGAGCGGCGGGCGTGTCCGGGCCGGGGCGTAGAGCAGGCGCAGCGCGATCCAGAGGGGCACGGTGACGACCCACGCGAGCCCGCTCACGAGCGGTAGCGGCAGCCGGCTCGTCAGCCGCCGGACCGGGTCCACCAGCGCCAGCACCCAACCGTTCCCCTCGCGCGCGTAGAGCCACGCGACGAATCGCCCGCCCGGAACGAGGAGGGGCGCCAGCGCCCGGAACCCCGCCTCGGGCTCGGGGAGGTGGTGAAGCACGCCGATCGAGTAGATCAGGTCCATGCTCTCCGGACGGAAGGGCGGGCGCGTGAGGTCCCCCTGGACCACGTGAACGTTGTCGAGGTCGCCGGTGTTCTGCGCCGCGGCGTCCACCGCGGGGCCGAGGTCGATGCCGATGACCTCCTTGGCGCCGAATGCCGCCGCGAGGCGGAGATGGCGGCCCTTGCCGCAGCCAGCGTCGAGGACGCGCGCCCCGACGAAGGCGTCGCGCCCGACGGGCGCTATCCAGCCGAGCATCTGCGGCTCGTACTCGGGGCGGATCTCCGCGAAGCGCGTCCACTCGTAGCCGAAACGCTCGGCGGTGGCTCTCGCCTCGTCGGCGAGGGCCGGAGGCAGGAGGCGTGGGATGGAGCGCACGATCGGGTACCGCGCACCACAGGCGACGCACGCGAGCTCGCCCTCGCGGATGTCGTCGGCCTCCGGCACCGCGCGCGTCAGCGCGAGCGTGCCCCGGCACGCTGGGCAGGCGAGCCAGTCGACGAGCCGTCGCTTCACGCCGGACGGTACCGTGAGGCCCAGAGCTGGAAGGCCAGGAGGGTGTAGAGCTTCTTCCGGTGGTCGCGGCGCCCCGCCGCATGCTCGTCGAGAAGGCGCTCGACCGCCTCCGGCCGGAAGAGACCGGCCCGGCGGATCACATCGGGCGCGCACGCCTCTCGAAGCAGCGGCGCGAGCTCGGCGCGGAACCAGCGGGCGAGCGGGACGCCGAACCCCTTCTTCCGGCGCGCGACGATCTCGCGCGGCAGCACGGAGCCGAGCGCGCGCTTGAGCACGTACTTGGTCGTGAGGCCTCGGAGCTTCAGGCGCATCGGCAGGCTCGCCGCCAGCTCGACGACCCTGCGGTCGAGGAGCGGTGGCCGCACCTCCAGCGAGCACGCCATGCTCGCGCGGTCCACCTTGGTGAGCACGCCCTCGCCGAGATACCCCTTCAGGTCGAGGTAGAGCATGCGCTCGAGCCCCGACGCCGACGGCGCGTGCGCCAGCATCTCGTGGAACGTCGCGTACGACGGCTCCGTCTCCATCCGCGCGAGCGCGTCCGGCGTGAACAACGCCCGCTGCTCGGCGGGCGTGAAGGAGCCGAGCCACGCGGCGTGGCGCTCCACCGGGGCGAAGTCGATGCCCTCCATGAAGCGCTTGAGCCGGAAGTCGAGGCTCAGGTCGTCGAGCGAGACCGGGAGGCGCTCGACGACGGGGCGCAGGAGCCCGCGCCGAACCCAGCGCGGCACGAGCTCGAGCGCGCGGGCGAGGCGGTGCGCCTGATAGGTCGGGTAGCCGGCGAACAGCTCGTCGCCGCCGTCGCCCGAGAGCGCGACCGTCACCGAGCGCCGCGTGAAGCGCGAGAGCAGGAAGGTCGGGAGGAGCGACGCGTCGCCGAGGGGCTCGTCGAGGAGGTCGGGAAGCCGCGCGACGAGATCGAGCGCCGCGCGCGGGCCCAAGATCTCTTCGTGATGGTCGGTGCCGAGCGCCCGCGCGACGCGGCGCGCGTGTGCGCTCTCGTCGAAGGAGGGGTCCTCGAAGCCGATCGAGAAGGTCTTGAGGCGGCCGGGGAAGTGGCGGGCGGCGAGTGCGGCGACGGCGCTCGAGTCGATCCCACCCGAGAGGAAGACGCCGAGCGGCACGTCGCTCACCAGATGCTGCCGCACCGAGAGATCGAGCACGGCGCGGAGCGCCTCCACCGCGTCGGCGTCGCCGATCGCGCGCTCCCCCTGGAAATGGACGTCCCAGTACGGCTCGATCTTGACGCGGCCGTCGGTGTAGGTCAGCCAGTGGCCGGCCGGGAGCTTCTTGATCCCACGGACGATCGAATGCGGTGCCGGGACGTACTCGTGCGCGAGATAGCGTGACAGCGCCGTGAGGTCGAGCGTCCGGTCGATCGCCGGATGCTCGAGGAGCGCCTTCAACTCGGACGCAAAGACGATCTGGTCCGGCAGCACGGCGTAGTAGAGGGGTTTGATCCCGAGGCGGTCGCGGGCGAGCACGAGCGTGCGCGCGGGCGCGTCCCAGATCGCGAAGGCGAACATGCCCTCGAGGTCACCGAGCGAGGCGAGGCCCCGCTCTTCGTACCCGTGCACGATGGCTTCGGTATCCGAGCGCGTGGTGAATGCATGGCCGCGCGCGGCGAGGGTCTCCCGGAGCTCGAGATAGTTGTAGATCTCGCCGTTGAAGACGATCCAGACGCGCCCCTCCTCGCCCGCCATCGGCTGGTGGCCGGTCGCGAGGTCGATGATCTTGAGGCGTCGCATGCCGAGCCCCGCCGGTCCCTGGACGACGAAGCCCTCGTCGTCGGGCCCGCGGTGGGCGATACGGTCGCTCATGCGCTTGAGAACGGCCGCGTCCGGCGTCCGGTCGCGGCGGGCCAGGACGTTGCCGACGATGCCGCACACCGCGCTAGTCCGCCTGGTCCACGCCCACCGTCTCGCGGACGTAGTAGGTGGCCTTGCGGTGGGTGTCGTAGAAGCCGCGGATGACGATCTCGGCGAGGAAGCCGATGAAGAGCGAGAAGACGCCCGTCAGGAAGAAGGTGACCATCAGAAAGACCATCGGCGTCGCCTCGAGCCGCCCGAGCACGAACACGCGGTAGACGACCACGTCGAGGGCGATGAAGCCGAGCATCAGGGAGAGGAGCCCGAAGCCCCCGAAGACGTAGTTCGGTCGCGACTGGAAGTCGCCGATGAACTTGAGCGTGATGAGGTCGACGAGCACCTTGTAGGTCCGGAGCAGGCCGTACTTCGAGGCGCCGCGCGTCCGCGGGTGGTGGGTCACCTCGAGCTCCGTCACGCGGCCGCCGACCCATTGCGCCAGCACCGGCAGGAAGCGGTGCATCTCGCCGTAGAGGCTCACGTCCTGGATGATCGCGCGCCGGTAGGCCTTCAGCGTGCAGCCGAAGTCGTGGAGCGACACGCCGCTCACTTTGCGGATGAGAAAGTTCGCGATGTGCGAGGGCAAGAGCCGCGTGAGCCAGGGGTCTTTCCGATGGCGGCGCCAGCCCGAGACGACGTCGTAGGAGTCGCCGAGCCTGTCGATGAGCCGCGGGATATCTTGGGGATCGTTCTGAAGGTCGGCGTCGAGAGTGACCACGATGGGATACCGCGAGTGGGCGAAGCCGGCCGCCAGCGCCGGGGTCTGACCGAAGTTCCTCCGGAGCCGCACGAGACGGACTCGTCGGTCGCGTGCCGCGATCTTCTTGAGTCCCTCCCACGAGCCGTCCGTCGAGCCGTCGTCGACGTAGATCACCTCGTAGTCGCGGCCGAGCGGCTCGAGCGCCTCGGCGAGGCGCTCGTGGAGGATCTCGAGGTTGTCCTGCTCGTTGAGGACCGGCAGGATGACCGAAAGGGGCGTCGCGTCGCGGCCGTTCATCGGCGGCCGTCGCGCGGGCGCCTGGCGGAGCGCCGCCCCGCCGCCATGAGGCTGGCGAGCCATCCGTCAGCAACCGTCGGGGGCGCCGCGCCGATTCGCCTGATCACGGTGACGCTGCCACGATGTGTGATGCTGCCACCATTATAGTCGCGACGTCCGAGAATCCCCATGCTCCGGGAGCCGGGGAGTGCAAGCGAGACGCCAGACAGACCGCGGGAGAGGGACCGCTTAAGCTGCGATAACTAAAGAACGACGTGCCGCGCGCCGGAGCGCCGGGGGGCCGTTCCGGCAACGGTGTCACGTCGGGTCACATTTTTGTCACCCGAGTCAACGCAGGTAGGACGCGACGAACGTGCCGGCCACGGCCGTGGCCTTGAAGCGCCCGAGGGCGAAGGGCGAGAGGCTCACGGGCGGTGTGGTCCCCGCGATGCGTGCGGCCATCAGCTCGCCGACCGCCGGTGCGAGCTTGAAGCCGTGGCCGCTCATGCCGGCGGCGATGTAAAACCCTCTGACGGGAGACTCGTCGAGGATCGGCATCCAGTCGGGGGTGATGTCGAAGGCGCCCGCGTATCCCCGACGGTACCGGGCCTCCGCGAGCCGGGGCAGCGCGCGTCCCGTGCGCTCGAGGATCGCGCTCGCTTCCTCGAAGCTCGCGTCGCTGCCCAGGAGCTCGGGGTCCATCGGATGCTCGGCTTCGTCGTCCGTCAGTGAGCCGGTGAGGGTGAGGTTTCCCGTTTCCGGGCGTGCGTAGCTTCCCCCGGCGAGGTCGAGGTAGACGAGGTGGGGTGCGCCAAACCCCGGATCGCGCTCGACGACGAACACGGGATGGCGACCGATCACGATGGGGAGCTCCACGCCCGCGAGCCGTGCGACGGCGGGTGACCACAGCCCCGCGGCGTTCACCACCACGGGCGCGTCCACACGCTCACCGCCCGCGATCGTGACGCCGGTCACGCGGCCGCTCGCCTGGTGGATCGCGACGACCTCGGCGCCCTGTTCGATCACCGCGCCCCCGCGGCGGGCCGCGTCGGCGTAGCCCAGCGTGACCGCGGTCGGATCACCGTAGCCCGACTCCGGCTCGTAGAGCACCGCGCCGAGCCCTTCCGGGTCGATCCGCGGCTCCACCCGGGCGACGTCTTCAGGCTCGAGGAGCTCCGCGCGGATGCCGAGCGCCCGCTGGACCCCGAGCGTCGCCTCGAGCTTCGGGCGCATGGCCGGGGAGACGCCGATCAGCGCCCCGCAGCCGACGTAGCCCGCCTCGCCGCCGACCGTCTCACCGAATCGCTGGAAGACGCGGAGCGAGCGCAGGACCATCGCGCTCGTCTCGGGCGTCGGGTAGAGCTGGCGGATGATGCCGACCGAGCGCCCCGTGCCTCCGGCCGCGAGGAACCGGCGCTCGAGCACACGCACGCGCTCGACGCCGAGCCCGGTCAGGTGGAAGGCGAGCGAGACGCCGGTGACGCCTCCGCCGATGACGACGACGTCGGCGGTGCGCGTCATGCCAGCGAAACCTCCGAGCCGACGGATCGCGCCTTCGCCCGATTGTACGCGAGCGTCGCCGTCGCAAGGTCCTCGAGGGCGAAGCCGACCGACTTGAAGAGCGTGACTTCGTCGGCGTTCGTCCGCCCCCGTCGCGTGCCCGCGACCAGTTCGGCGAGCTCGGCCACGACGTGCTCCCGCGCGATCGCGCCCTCGCCGAGCGGGATCAGGAGATCGCCCGCCTCGGCGAGGGCCGCCGGATAGGCGTCCACGACGACGCGGGCCCGGCGGACCGTCTCGGTGTCCACCTCGCGGGTCTCCGGACGGAACGCGCCGACCGCGTCCACGTGGGTCCCCGGGCGGAGGTCGGCGCCCGCGAAGAGGGGCGTCGGCGACGTCGTCGCGCACGTGACGATGTCCGCGCCGCTCACCGCCGAGCGCGGATCGTGGCTCGGCTCCGCGGCGACGCCGAGCTCCGCGGCCATCGACTCGGCGAACCGCCGCGCGCGCGTCGCATCACGTCCGAGCACGACGACGCGCTCGAGCGCAAAGACGGCGGCGAGGCACCTGAGCTGCTGGCGGGCCTGCACGCCGGTCCCGAAGCACGCCACACGGCGGCTGTCGGGGCGCGCCAGGTGTCGGGCGGCGAGGGCGGAGGTCGCGCCGGTGCGGAGCGCCGTCATGAAGCCCGCCTCGAGGAGTGCCCGCGGCTCACCCGTGGCGTGGTCCAGGAGGAGGTAGCTCGCGAGATGGATCGGCAGGCCGTGCTCCCGGTTTCGCGGGTAGTACGTGACGAGCTTGGCCCCGAGGCCACCGGCCTCGGCCTCGCCGGGCGCCGGCAGCGACGCCGCAGGCATGACGAGGAGCATGCCTCGATCGCCCACCGGGGTCACGCCGCGCGGCGGGACGGAGGTCCGGCCGGCGGCGTGACGCCTGAACGCCTCCGCGAGCGCGTCGACGACGTCGCGCGGGGCGAGGAGCGTCTCGAGGTCGGTGCGCCTGAGGACCAGCATCGCGGCCCGCGCTCAGCGCCCCGCACGCCGGATCATCCGCTGGACCGTCGCCTCCAGCACGAGCTCGGCCCGCTGGTTCTGGACACGGTGGCGGTAGGTGACGATGCCCCGGTCGAGCTTCTTCGTCTCACGCTTCTCGGCCACCTCGACCTCGACCGTGAGCGTGTCTCCCTCGAGCACCGGCGCGACCACGCGGACCTCGCCGCCGAGGAACGCCATGCCGGTGCCGTGGATGAGGCCGGTCTGCATGATCAGGCCCTCGGAGAGCGCCCAGGTCAGGGCTCCCGGCGCCGCGCGGCGCGTGAAGACCGACTCGCGCGCGACGTACTCCATGTCCATGAAGAGCGGCTCGGTGAACCCGCAGAGGTTGACGAAGGTGACGATGTCGGTCTCCGACACCGTGCGGCCGAGCGTGCGGAAGGTGGCACCGATCTCGTGCGCCTCGAAGGTCAGGCCCTCTGTTCGCATGGTCCCTCCTACTCACCGAGGTACGCGCGGCGGACCTCGGCATTGTCCGCGAGCTCCGCGGCGGTCCCCGCGAGCGCGATCGAGCCGGTCTCGAGCACGTAGCCGCGGTGCGCGATCGACAGCGCCATCGCGGCGTTCTGTTCCACGAGCAGGATCGTCGTCCCTTGGCGGTTGATGTCGGCGACGGTGTCGAAGATCTGCTCGACCAGCACCGGTGCCAGGCCCATGCTCGGCTCGTCGAGCAGGAGCAGCCGCGGGCTCAGCATGAGCGCGCGGCCGATCGCGAGCATCTGCTGCTCGCCGCCCGAGAGGGTGCCGGCGACCTGCGCGATGCGCTCCCGGAGCCGCGGGAAGAGCGCGAAGACACGGTCGAGGTCGGCCGCGATCCCCGCGTCGCGCCGCGGATACGCGCCCATCATGAGGTTCTCGCGGACGGTGAGGCGGTTGAAGATGCGCCGCCCCTCGGGCACGTGGGCGATCCCTTTCAGGACGATCGCGTGGGGTGGCACGCCGACGAGCGGCTCCGAGTCGAGCGAGATCGTCCCGCGCGTCGGCCGGAGCAGGCCGGAGATCGTCTTGAGCGTCGTGGTCTTCCCGGCGCCGTTGTTGCCGAGGACCGCCACGATCTCGCCGCGGGCGACCTCGAGGCCGACGCCTTTGAGCGCGCGGATCTTGCCGTACGAAACGTCGAGCGCGTCAACCTGCAGCATGGCGACGCTGGCCCCGGCGCGTCCCGAGATACGCCTCGATGACCCGCCCGTCGGTCTGGACTTCCCGCGGCGTCCCCTCGGCGATCTTCTCGCCGTGGTCGAGCACCGTCACCCGGTCCGAGACCTCCATGACCACCCGCATGTTGTGCTCGATCAGGATGATCGCGAGCCCGAGGTCGGCGACGAGCTCGCGCAAGAGCCGCATGAGCGCCGAGGCCTCGCCCCGGGTCATGCCCGCGGTCGGCTCATCGATCTCCGTAGGGCAGATTGCGCGCGACGTCGTTGGCGTGCGCGCGGAGCCCGACGCGCTCGAGCAGCGCCGCGGCGCGCAGGCCGAGGCCGCCCTCGGCCTCACGGAAGCGCCCGCGGTGCGAGAGGACGTCCCAGAACCTGAGCGTGATGCGGGCGTGCATCCCGACCAGGACGTTCTCGAGGGCGGTCATGTTCGCGAAGAGGCGGATGTTCTGGAAGGTCCGGCAGATGCCGAGCGTGGTGATCTGGTCGGGGCGGAGGCCCAGGAGCGGGCGCCCGTTGAAGGTGACGCTCCCGTGGTCGGCGGGGTAGAGGCCCGTGAAGATGTTGAAGAGCGTCGTCTTGCCCGCGCCGTTCGGGCCGATGATCGACACGATGCCCGACTCGAGTGCGAAGTCCACCGCCGCCAGCGCGGTGAGGCCGCCGAACCGCTTGGTGACGGCGCGCGCCTCGAAGCGGGCCTCCATCAAGCCTGCTTCGCGAGCTCGCGCGCCCGGCGGCGCGCGGGGAAGATTCCCTGCGGGCGGAAGATCATCATGAGGATGAGGATGACGCCGAAGATCATCCGCTCGTACTTCGCCGGCTCGAGCTGGGTCGGGAGGTCCGCGAGGCTGTAGCCGAACACGACGACGCCGGCGTTCTTCAGCTCGTTCAGCCAGAGCGAGAGCCCCTTCAGCACCTGGAGGTTCAGCACCGTCACCACCGTCGCGCCCAGCACGGCGCCGGGGATCGAGCCCATCCCGCCGAGGATGACCATCGCGAGCACGCCGATGGATTCGAGGAAGGTGAACGACTCCGGGTTGATGAAGATCTGCTTCGCCGAGAAGACCACGCCCATCACGCCCGCGAAGGAGGCGCCGCACGCGAAGGCGAGGAGCTTGGACCGCACCAGCGGGACCCCCATGGCCTGCGCCGCGAGCTCGTCCTCGCGGATCGCCTCCCAGGCCCGGCCGATGTGAGAGTCTTCGAGCCGCCGGTTGACGACGATGACGACTGCGACGATGAGCAGCACGAGGAAGTAGAACCCTTCCGAGTACGGGACGCCGAACGGGAGGGGCGGACGCCCGATCGGCGTGATCCCCTTGGGGCCGTTCGTGATGTTGATCGGCTTGTCGAGGTTGTTGGCGAGGACGCGGATCACCTCGCCGAAGCCGAGCGTCACGATCGCGAGGTAGTCGCCGTGCAGGCGGAGCACGGGGAGGCCCAGGAGGATCCCGGTGCCGGCCGCCACCAGGAGGCCGATGAGGAGGAACGCGTAGAACGACCACGCGGGGAGGGGGAAGGCGTTCCCGCCGAAGATGAGGTTGGCGTGCGGGGAGCCGGGGATCGCCCACGAGTAGGCGCCCACGGCGAAGAACGCGACGTAGCCCAGGTCGAGCAGGCCGGCGAGCCCGACGACGATGTTGAGGCCGAGCGCGAGCGCGACGAAGATGCCCACCTGGGTCGCGACCTCGAGGTAGTAGCCGTTGAAGAACCCGATGAGAGGCATCAGGACGAGGAGCGCCGTCCCGAGGAGGCCCACGCGCAGCCAGGTCGGGATCCGGGCGACATACGCGAAGAGCAGGGAGCCCTGGAACAGGAGGAAGACGAGCACCGACCGCGGAAAGCTCGCGACGGCCCACGCCGACAGGGCGACGAGGCCGACCGCGAGGACGACCTGGATCACGCGCGGCCCCGCACGACCTCCCCGAGGAGGCCCCTGGGCCGGAAGATGAGGATGAGGATCAGCACGGAGAAGGCGAAAATGTCCTTGTACTCGGCGCCGAAGGCGCCGCCGGTGAGTAGCGACAGGTACGACGCGGCGAACGCCTCGAGCAGGCCCAGGACGATCCCGCCCAGCATGGCGCCCGGGATGTTGCCGATGCCGCCCAGCACGGCTGCGGTGAAGGCCTTGAGGCCGGGGATGAAGCCCGAGTAGGGGTTGATCAGGCCGTACTGGACGCCGAAGAGGACGCCGGCGGCGCCGCCCATCGCGCCCCCGATGAGGAAGGTGAGCGAGATGATCCGGTTGACGTTGATCCCCATGAGGCTGGCGGCGGCCTGGTCCTCGGCGACGGCGCGGATCGCGGTCCCGACCTTCGTCCGGTTGACCAGCACCCAGAGCACGCCGAGCATCCCGAGCGCCGCCAGGATCACCACGAGGGACTTCACCGGCACGTCGATGGTGCGCGTGAGCTCGAGGCGGACGTTGAGGGCGTCGATCGTCGGGTAGACGAGGTTGAAGGCGTTGTGCCAGAGGGACTCGAAGAGGCGGATCATGTCCTGGAGGAAGAACGAGACGCCGATCGCCGAGATCAGGGGGATCAGCCGCGGCGCGTTCCGCAGCGGGCGATACGCGACGCGTTCGACGGTGACCGCCAGCAGGCCGCTCCCCGCCATGCCGACGAGGAGGGCCAGCAGGAGCACGAGCGGCCACGGGACGGCGTCGAGCGCGCCGAGGCTCTGCAACCCAAGGAGGAGCTCGACGCCGACGAACGCGCCGATGATGAAGATCTCGGAGTGGGCGAAGTTGATGAACTCCAGCACGCCGTACACCATCGTGTAGCCGAGGGCGATCAGCGCGTACATGAATCCCAGGATGATGCCGTCGAGGACGACCTGCGGGAAGATATCGACGAGGAGCTGGAGATCCATGCGCTCGCGGCGGGGGCGGGGGCGAGCCCTCGTCGGATCTGAGAGGGCCCGCGCCCCACCCCCGGGCGTCTCGGTCGTCCGGCGCTACTTCTTGACGGCGGGCGGGGCGATCGTCAGCTGCTTGACCAGCTTGTTGTCGCCCCACTTCTGCGGGTCGGCGTTCGCGACCTGCATGACGAAGTAGAGCGCCTTCTTCCGGTCGCCCTTCGAGTCGAACTCGATCTCTCCGGTGATCCCGCCGTGCTTGACCTTCCGGATGGCGACGGCGACGTCCTCGCGGCTCGGCATCTTGCCGCTCTTCGCCACCGCCTCGATCGCCTTGAGCGCGATCGCGGTCGCGTCGTACGCCTCGGCGGCGTAGGGCTCGGGGTTCTTGCCGAACTTCTTCTTGAACGTCTCGGAGAACTCCTTCGCCTTCGGGAAGACGGTCACGGGCCCCGCCGCGGTGGTGTAGTACATCCCGACGACGGCCTTGCCGGCGATCTTGACGAGGTCGGACGAGTCCATGCCGTCTGGGCCGAGGAACCTCGCCTTGATCCCCTTCTCGGACGCCTGCTTGAAGAAGGGCGCGGCCTGGTCGTAGATGCCGCCGAAGTAGATCAGGCCGGGACCCTTCGCCTTGACCGGCGTGAGGATCGGATCGAAGTTCGACTTCTCCTCGGTGCCCTCGAAGCCGAGGATCTTGATCCCCTTCTTCTCCGCGTCGGCCTTGAAGAACTCCGCCACGCCCTGGCCGTAGGTCGTCTTGTCGTGGACGATGTACGCCGACTTCGCCTTCAGGGTCGAGTGGGCGAACTCGGAGCCGACCGCGCCCTGCACGTCGTCGCGGCCGCACACGCGGTTCACGTTCATGTAGCCGCGATCGGTGACCGTCGGGTTCGTGTTGGCCGGCGAGATCATCGCGAGGTTCACTTCCTTGTAGACCTCCGACGATGGAATGGCCACGCCCGAGTTGAGATGGCCGATGACGGCGAGGATGTTTTTGTCGGCGATGATGTTCTTGGCGTTCGCCACGCCGACGTCCGGCTTGGCCTGGTCGTCGAACGGCACGAGATCGACTTTGAAGCCCGCCTTCTCGAGGCCGCCCTTGAACTTCTCGATCGCGAGCTGGGCGCCGAGCTTGATGCCCTCACCGAGCGCCGCCTGGCCGCCGCTCAGCGGGCTCTGGGTGGCGATCTTGAGGGTGCCCTTGCTGCCCTGCGCCTTCGTGGCGGCCGGGAGCGCCACCAGGGCGAGCACGGCCAGGAGAGCGAGCGTGAGACGGACAGGCTTACGGATCATCGGAGCCCCTCCTTCGAGATCGGGTCGGCGTGGTCGGTGCGCCAGCATTATAGCGGCCGCCGCCGACCGGTCAAGTCAGCGCGCCGCGCGGATCGCCTCGAGAAGCCGGCGGGTCGCGGCGGCGGGATCGGCGGCGCCGCACACCGCCGAGATCACGGCGACGCCGTCCGCGCCCGCGCGGATCACGGCGGCGACATTGTCGGGGGTGATGCCGCCGATCCCGATCACGGGAACACGGATCTCCCCGCGAAGCTTCTGGATGAGCTCCGGCCCCACGAGCTCGAAGTCCGGCTTCGTCGTGGTGGGGAACATCGAGCCGACCGCGATGTAGCCGGCGCCGTCGTCGCGCGCCTCGCGGGCCTGCGCGAGACTGTGGGTCGACCGGCCGAGGATCATCCCCGACTTCAACAGGGGGCGCGCGGCGCGCGGCGGCAGGTCGTCCTGGCCCAGGTGGACGCCGTCCGCCGCGAGCGCCAGAGCCAGGTCCACGCGGTCGTTCACGATGAAGGTCGCGCCCGCCCCCCGGCAGCGCTCGCGCAGCCGCTCGGCGAGCGGCAGGAGACGGCCGGACGGCCACTCCTTCTCCCGGAGCTGGATCATGCGGCAGCCGCCGCCGAGCGCGCCGTCCAGGATCGTCTCGAGGTCTCGCCCGCGCGCCGCGGCGCGGTCGAGGATGACATAGAGCGACGGGTCCATCAACCGCGGAGCCGCTCGGTGTCGGCGCTGGTGAAGCGGCCCTCGAGGAACGCGGGGTCGCCGAGAACCCTGAGGTGGAACGGGATCGACGTCTTCACGCCTTCCACGATGGTCTCGGCGAGCGCCCGGCGCATCCGGCCGATCGCCTCGCCGCGGTCCCCCCCGCGGACGATGATCTTCGCGAGCAGGGAGTCGTAGAACGGCGGCACCACGTAGGGCGCCATGAGATGGCTGTCCACGCGGACGTTGAAGCCGCCCGGCGGCACCCAGGCGGTGACGCGGCCCGCGCTCGGCGCGAAGGTGTTCGGATCCTCGGCGTTGATCCGGCACTCGATCGCGTGGCCCTCGAGGCGCACGGCGTCCTGGCGGTAGCCGAGCGGCTCGCCGGCAGCGATGCGGATCTGCTCGCGCACCAGGTCGATGCCCGTGACCATCTCGGTCACCGCGTGCTCGACCTGGATGCGCGTGTTCATCTCGATGAAGTAGTAGTGCCCCTCGGTGTCCACGATGAACTCGACGGTCCCCACGCTCACGTAGTTGACCGCCGCCGCGACGGTGAGCGCCGCGCGGTGGAGCCCCGCGCGCGTCTCGGCGTCCAGGTTGGGCGCCGGTGACTCCTCGAGGAGCTTCTGGTGGCGGCGCTGCACGGAGCACTCGCGCTCGCCCAGGTGGATGCGGATCCCGTTCTTGTCGCCGAGCACCTGCGTCTCGACGTGCCGCGCCCGCTCGACGAACTTCTCGCAGTAGATTTCCGCGGAGCCGAACGCCGACCCCGCCTCCGACTGGCAGGCGGCGAACGACTGGGCGAGGTCCTCGCGCCGCCGCACGATGCGCATACCGCGCCCGCCGCCGCCGGCCGCGGCCTTGAAGATGATCGGGTAGCCGATCTCCTCCGCGATGTCCGCCGCCTCCGCCGCGTCCTTCAGCGGCAACTCGCTGCCGGGGACCACGGGGACGCCGGCCTGCTTCGCGAGCTGGCGTGCCTGCGCCTTGTCGCCCATGAGGCGGATCGCCTCGGGCGAGGGCCCGATGAACGTGATCGAGCAGGCGCGGCACACCTCCGCGAACGCGGCGTTCTCGGCGAGGAACCCGTACCCGGGGTGGATCGCCTCGCTGTCCGTGACCGCCGCCGCCGAGATGATCGCGGGGATGTTGAGGTAGGAGAGGCGGGCGGCGTCAGGCCCGACGCAGATCGATTCGTCGGCGAGCCGCCTCGGCAGCGAATCCGTGTCGGCCTTCGAGTGCGCGATGACCGTGCGGATGCCGAGCTCGCGGCAGGTGCGGATGATCCGCAGCGCGATCTCGCCCCGGTTCGCGATCAGGATCTTGTGGAACACGCGAGGCCTAGCCGCCGAGGAGGCGGTGCCACTGGGCTTCGAGCTCGGCCATCCGCAGCCCATACACCCGGAGCGTCGCGCCGTCGATGGTATCGCCCGCGGCCAGCCGGCCCAGCAGCTCGCGCATCGCCTCCGTACCCCCCCGGTCGAGGAGGTCGCGGACGACCCAGAGGGCCAGGTCGTAACCCGTCCGCGCGCGCAGGGGATCGGGGTCGGCCACGAGGGCCTCGATCCCCGCCAGCGTGACGCTCCCGGGGACCCGCAGCATCGGGTCGACCGGAGCGCCCTCGAGCGCCTGCGCCAGCCCTTCGTGGAGCCAGCGGGGCGCGCGGCCGCGCGAGAGGTGGTGGATCGCGGCGTGGGCGTACTCGTGGACGATCAGCCCCTGGAGGTGGGCCGCGGGCGGAAGCGTGGGGCCGACCGGCAACCGGATCTTCCCGTCGAAGAGCCCGGTGGCCCAGTCGTGGACCCGCGTCACGTCGCGGAACTGTGCGCGCTCGTACAGGACCACCGTCACGGGGTCGCGCGGCTTCCAGTGGAGCGCCCGATCGACACGCTCGGCGGCGACGTCGAGGAGGCCCAGGACCGTCGACCGCGCGTGCTCGCCGCGCGCGTCGCGGTACTTGAGCACGAAGCGCGGCGTGACGTCGCGGTGGAAGCCCGCCTCGGCGCGCGCCTCACGTTCGACCTTCGCGAGCAGGCGCCGGGCCTCCGCGTGGGTCGGCTCGCGCTCGAGGACGGCACGCAGGTGGGCGATCGCTCGCGCGGGATCGTCGCGGTACTCGTAAAGGTGCGCCAGGAGCAGGCGGACCTCGGGATCGAACTCGGCGCGGAGCGCGCGCTCGAGCGGGTCGAACGCGTCATCGGGACGCCCCGCATGGACGGCGGCGAGCCCGAGCCCCTTCCACAGCGACGGCGCCTCGGGCACCTCCGCGAGGCCCTGGCGGAAGAGCAGGAGCGCCTCGTCGGGCCGGCCCTCGCGGAGCGCGTGCCAGCCCCAGCCCTCGAAGCAGCTGCCGACGTCGGCGCGGAGCGCCGCGCTCGTGGGGTCGTCGTCGACGGCGCGGCTGAAACGCTCGCAGGCCCGGGGGAACTGCCCGGCGGCGTAGAGGCGGATCGCCTCCTCGGTGAGCGCCCGCGAGTCGCGGGCGGCGGCGGCCACCGCGGGCCGCTCGGGGTTCGTGAGCGCGTGGCGACGCCCGTCGCGCCAGCCGAGGGCGAGCGTGGCGAGGACCAGCGCCGGGAGGGCGACGAGGGCGAGGGGACGGGCCCTGCGGATGCGCTTCATCGAGGCCGCTCAGCGCGCGGGCTCGATGCAGAACAACGGCTGGCCGTACTCGACCGCGTGTCCGTTCTCGACGAAGATCTTCACGATCCGCCCGCTCGCTTTCGACTCGATCTCGTTCATCAGCTTCATCGCCTCGATGATGCAGAGGATCTGGCCTTCCTTGACGACGTCGCCCTCGTTGACGTACGGCTCGGCGGCCTGGGACGGGGCGCGGTAGAAGGTGCCGACCATCGGCGCCTCGACCGTGACCATCCCCGCCGGGACCACGTCGGTGACCAGGGGCGCCGCGGCGCTCTCGACGGATCCCGTGGGCGCCGGGGCCGCCGGCGCCGGCGTGGCGGTGGGCCGCTGAACGCGGACCCGGACGTCACCCCAGGCCACCTCGATCTCGCCCAGGCCGAGCTCCTGGAGCGCCGCGCCCAGCTGCCGGACCAGGGCGACCACGGTCGGCTGGCTCCGCTCGTCGCGCGCGCGCGCGCGGGCCATCACGTGCCCGCCGTCGCCACGCGGCCGAGGTACTCGCCGGTGCGCGTGTCCACCTTCACCGTGTCGCCTTCGGTGAGGAAGAGCGGGACCACGATGACCGCGCCCGTCTCGAGCGTTGCGTGCTTCGTCCCGCCCTGCGCCGTGTCGCCCCGCAGGCCGGGGTCCGTCTTGACGATCGCAAGCTCGACGAAGTTCGGGAGCTCGACCGTCACCGGCCGGCTCCCGATGTAGAGCACGTCCACCTCGGTGTTCTCCTTGAGCCAGTCGCGCGCCTCACCGACCTCGTCGGGCGAAAGCGAGACCTGCTCGTAGTTCTCCAGATCCATGAAGTGGTACCGGTCGTCCTTGTAGAGGAACTGCATGTGCTTGTCCTCGGCATCCACCAGCTCCACCTTCTCGCCCGAGCGGAACGTGTTGTCGATCACTTTCCCGAGCATCATGTGCTTGAGCTTGGTGCGGACGAACGCGCCGCCCTTCCCGGGCTTCACGTGCTGGAAATCCACGATCGTGTACGGGTTGCCATCGAAGACGATCCGCAACCCCTTCCTGAACTCCGCGGTTGACACCTGCATGGCGTTCTAGCCTTTCCGTCGCGCGCGCGCGCGGAGCGTCGTCTCGAGGCGCTCGCGCGCGGCGTGATTGTCCGGATCCTTCCGGAGGATTCGGGTGAACGCCTGGGCGGCCTCCTCGACGCAGCCCTGCTCGAGGCACAGCGTGCCGAAGGCGAGCGTCGCGAACGTGTCGTCGGCGAGCACGCGCGCGAGCCCGCTCGCCTCGCCGGCGGGCGCCGGCGTCGCGCGGAGCAGCCCGAGCAGCGAGCGCGACTCGCGGTCGGCCGGCTCGAGCCTCACCGCCGCCTCCAGATGCGTCACCGCCCGGTCGATGTGACCCAGACGGCGGTGGATCTCGGCCGCGAGGCGGTGGCACTGGATATCTTGTGGAGTCACGTCGAGGATCGCCCCGATCTCGGCGAGCGCTTGGTCGAGCGCGCCTTCCGTCGCGAGGGCCTTGGCGAGGATCAGGCGCGCCGTCGTGTAGTGGGGGTGCTTGACGAGCCCGTTCCGACAGAGCGCCACGGCCTCGCGCGTTCGCCCCGCCTTCCGATAGAGGTCGGCGAGCTGCGCGAACGCGAGGGACGCGGGGTCGCGGGCCAGCCGCTCTTCGTGACGACGGATCGCGGCCGCGAGCGCATCGTCGACGGACATGATGGATCGGTTATACGGAGCGGTGCTTTGGGTTGTCAACATGCCTCCGTGGCGAGCTCGCGGAGGGCGGCGCGGATCGCGTCCGGGTCCACGTCGTACGTGAGCTGGAAGGCGCCGATCCTGGGCGCCAGCACGAAGGGCACACGCCCGTCGCGCGCCTTCTTGTCCCGCGTGATCGCCGCGAGGATCGCTGCGGCATCGAGCCCGGACGCGCGGACGGGGAGTCCGACGGCCGCGAGCAGCCGCTCCTGCCGCAATACCGTCTCCTCGGATGCGACACCGAGCCGCAGCGCCAGGCGCGCCTCGGCCACGATGCCGAGGGCGACCGCCTCGCCGTGCGCGAAGCGCGTGTAGCCCGTGACCGCCTCGAGGGCGTGGCCGATCGTGTGGCCGTAGTTGAGGACGTGCCGGAGCTCGCTCTCGCGCTCGTCGCGCGCGACGACGCCGGCCTTGAGGCGGCAGGAGCCGGCGATGATCCGTTCGACGACGGGGAGGTCGCGGGCGCAGAGCGGAGCCGCGTCGCGCTCCACCTCGGCGAAATAGTCGGCGTCGAGCACGATCCCGTGCTTGACGATCTCGGCGAGCCCAGAGCGGAACTCGCGCTCTGGCAGCGAGCGCACGACGGCCGGGTCGACGAGGACGAGGCGCGGCTGATGGAACGCGCCGATCAGGTTCTTCGCCGCCGGGTGATCGATGGCCGTCTTGCCGCCGATGGAGGCGTCCACCTGGGCGAGCACGGTCGTGGGGAGCTGGACGACGTTGACGCCGCGCATATAGGTCGCCGCGACGAAGCCCGCGACGTCGCCGACGGCGCCCCCGCCGAGGGCGAGCACCGTGGAGGTGCGGTCGAGTCGGGCCGCGAGCAGCGCGTCCCAGCAGCGCGCGGCGACCGCGAGCGTCTTCGCCGGCTCCCCCTCGGGCACCTCCACCGTCGCCACCGCGAACCCCGCGCTCTCAAGGCTCCGCGCGACGGCCTTGCCGTAGAGGCGCAGGATCGCCGCGTCGCTGACGAGCGCCGTGTGCCGGCCGACGCCGAGCTCCGCGAGACGCGCGCCCACGGTGTCGAGCGCGCCGGACTCGACGACGATGCGATACGACCGACTGCCGAGATCGACGGGGATGACCATCAACGCCTCAGGGATCGAGGCTACCAGCTTTTCAGGCTGTCCAGATAGGCGTCGTAGTTGTGGCGGATCTCCTGGATGCTGTCGCCCCCGAACTTCTCGAGGAACGCCTCGGCGAGCACGATGGCCATCATGGCCTCGCCGACGACGCCGGCGGCGGGCACGGCGCAGACGTCGCTCCGCTCCACGACCGCGTCCACCGCCTCCTTCGTGGCGAGGTCCACCGACTTGAGCGGCGTCCGGAGCGTCGAGAGGGGCTTCATCGCGGCTCGGACGACGACCGGCTGCCCGTTGGTCACGCCGCCCTCCAGGCCGCCCGCGTTGTTCGTCCGGCGCTTGAACCCGCTCTCGGCGTCGAAGAGGATCTCGTCGTGGACGGCCGAGCCCGGGCGCCGCGCGGTCTCGAAGCCGAGGCCGAGCTCGCACCCCTTGATCGCCTGGATCGAGCAAAACGCCTGCGCGATCCGGCCGTCGAGCCTCCGGTCCCATTGCACGTACGAGCCGAGCCCCACGGGGGCTCCGAGGGCGACCACCTCGAACACGCCACCGAGCGTGTCGCCCTTCTCGCGGGCCGCGTCGATCGCGGCGATCATCGCCGCCTCGGCGACCGAATCGGCGCACCTGACCTCGGAGGCCTCGGCGCGCCGCGTAAGCTCCTCCCACGTGAGGTCGAGGTCCGGGGCGATGCGGACGCCGCCGATCTCGGTGACGTGGCTCAGGAGGGTGATGCCGAACTCGTCGAGCAGTCGCTTCGCCACGCCCGCCACCGCCACGCGCGCGGTCGTCTCGCGCGCGCTCGAGCGCTCGAGGACGTTGCGGATGTCGTGGTGGCCGTACTTCATGGCGCCGGCCAGGTCGGCGTGGCCCGGCCGAGGGCGCGTGACCTGCTTCTGCTCGGCGCCAGGCTCGGGCGCGCCGACCGCCATCGTGGATTTCCAGTTCTCCCAGTCGCGGTTGGCGATGTGGAGCGTGATCGGGCTGCCGAGCGTCGAGCCCCCGCGGACGCCCGAGAGGATGCGGGCCTGGTCGCGCTCGATCTTCATGCGCCCGCCGCGCCCGTAGCCGCGCTGGCGCCGCGCCAGGTCGGCGTTGATCTGGCCCTCGGTGAGCGGCAGGCCGGCCGGGACGCCGTCGATGACGGCGACCAGGGCCTCACCGTGGGATTCGCCCGCGGTGAGGAACCGGAAGGACCCAGCCATTACTTCTTCGGCGGCTCGACCGGCGGCGCCTGGGCGACGTCGACCTTCAGGACGTAGGGCGTGATGAAGACGACCAGCTCGCGGTTCGGGTTGGTCTCCGTCGACTTCGACCGGAAGAGGAACCCGAGCACCGGGATGTCGCCGAAGAACGGTACCTTCTGGGTGACCTCAGAGACGTCCCGCTGGCGGATGCCGCCGATCGCGAGGGTCTCGCCCTGTCTGACGACGACCTGCGTCGAGGCGGTGCGCCTGTTGATGCTCGGGACGGTGCCGCCCGTCGTGTTGACGTCGGCGCCTCGCGAGTTGTTCTCCACGCTGACGACCAGCTTGACCTTGGTGATGTCCCCCAGCTCCCAGATGACCGTCGGTGTCACCTCGAGCTTGAGCAGGGCCTCCTTGAACTGGACCTGGGTGCCCGCCGAGCTGACCGTGGCGTAGGGGATCTCGCTGCCGAGCGAAATCGCGGCCTTGGAGTTCTCGACCGTCACGACCTCGGGCTTGGCGAGCGACGTCGTTTTGTTCTCCGACTCGAGCGCGTCGAGGACCAGGTTGACGTTGAACTTCCCGCCGACGATCCCGAAGGCGATGCCTGCGGGCGTGCCGCCGAGGGCTCCCGGGGACACCGGAAAGTTGACGATGTTGCCGCCGACCGGCAGACCGGTGAGCGCGCTCACGGGCAGGAAGCTGCCGAGGCTCAGGTTCGAGTTGTCGAAGCCGGCAGGGGGGGGCACGGGGGAGATGCCGCCCGTCGGTGGGACAATAAGTCCGGTGGCGGGGTCGCGCCGCCCCGAGACGCCCTGGCCGACGAGAGCGTCGCCCCGCATCCGGCCGAAGGCCGCGGCGCCCCACGTGATGCCGAGAGCGAAGAAGTCGGCCCGGTTCAGCTCGTTGAGCCGCGCCTCGATCTTGACCTGGGGCAGCGGGACGTCGAGCTTCTCGCGGATGAGCTTCTTGATTCGCTCGAGATCCGCCTCGTAGTGGCGGATGAAGATCGAATTCGTCGGCTTGTGGGCCTTGATCGTGATGCCCTTGGCCAGCACCTCGGCGGTCGGCGTCGGCGGCGGCGCACCGGGCGCCGGAGGAGGCCCGGTCCCGTAGAGCGCCGAGAACGGCGGCGCGGGGATCAGCGGCGGACCGCCAGGCGCGCCAGGCGGCGGCGCGCCGCCGCCCGTGATGCCGAGGATCCCCTGGAGGGTCTTCTCGATTTCTTCGGGGTCCGCGTAAGCCAGGCGAATGGTCTCTTCCTTCAACGGACCGCGCGCGAGCTGCTCCCTGCGTGCCGCCTCGAAGGCCAATTGTTTCTGAAGCGCCTCCGACTCCTTCAGCCGGGCCTCGGCGGACTTCGCGGCGATCTGAGCCGCCGAGTCACGCTCCTTGAGGAGCTGGTCCCGGGACATGATGCGGATGACCCCGTCCTTCTCGACTTTTTCCAGGCTGCGGGTGTCGAGCACCGTCTGGAACGCGAGATCCCACGGCACATTGCGCAGCGAGATCGACATCCTGCCCTTCACGTCGTCGCCGATCACGATGTTCTTGGTGCTCTCCGCCGCCAGGATGCGGAGGAGGTTGACGACGTCGGCGTCCTTGAAGTCGAACGAGATGAGCCGCGAGCCGTTCGACGGCTGCCGGGGCGCCGGCGGCGCTGCGGGCGGGGGCGGCGCCTGGGCGATCCGGAGGGGCGCCGGGCTCTGCGCGGCGACGTCTGCCTTGGCGGGCGCGTCCGCCTTCGCGGGCGCCTCCGTCGGCCCGCCCTCCTTCGTGATCGCCATCGCCTGGCTCGCAATGGGCGACCTCGGAATGACGATCGCGAGACCGCGGTCGTCTTCGCGGATCGCGTAGCCGACGTCACGGGTCAGCTCGAAGACGACGCGCGCGACGCCCTTCCGATACTGGCCGCCGCGGATCAGCGTGAGCGGGTCGATGCCGATGGCGAGCGGCCCTCGGCGCCACCCATACACCGTGCCCTCGAGGTCGATGATGAGGCGCCGCGGCGAGTCGATCAGCTCGGCGCGATACTTCGGCTCCCTCGAGGTTTTCACGAAGATGTTGATGGCATCCGCCTGCGAGGACACCGTCACGTTGCTGAGAACGGCCGGCGCGGTCTCGGCCGCGACCGGTCTCGCCAGGATGGGCAGGACGACCGCCAGGCTTATCGCGACCAGCAGCAAGGGGATCCGGTCAGCTCTCATTTAGTTCATCGCCATTCTGAGGACCACGCGGTCCGTGGACTCGCCAGGCTTCTGCGCCACCTTGAACACCACGCTGTCGGAGCCAATCTCCACCAGGCGGCCGTCCCCGAGGGTGTCTCCGGTCTTGAGGATGTATCCGATGCCCTCCGGTGTCTCGACCAACGCGAGCGTCGTGCGAGCGCTTCGTACGATGCCGGTCAGCTTGGCGGTGGTCACCAGACTTCCCCCTCCTCCGGCGCCCACCGCCCCCTCGAGCGTTTCGAACGGGTCTCGGCGCCCCTGGGGGTCGTACTTTGGCCCCTCCGGCTGGGGCGCCGGCACGGCGGGCAGCACCGGGGCGGCCGCCGTGCCTGCCTCAGGCAGCATTGCCTGAGGCGCGGCACCCGGAGGCGGAGTGCCGCACGCGGCGAACACGATCGTGAGGCTCGCCGAGGCGACGACTCTCCGGGCGGCGCGCCGTGCCCGGACCCTCACCGCGCCGTCCTGGGCGGCGGCGGCGAGCCGACCGGCCGGTACATGTAGGTGGCCAGCATGAGGTCGGCGCGCACTGGGCTCCCCGGCTTCTTCTGAGCGCCGAGCTTCATCTCTTTCACCAGGGCCACCCGCGGGAGCCTCGCGACGCGATCGAGGAACTCTCCGAACTGGTGGTAGGAGCCTTCCGCGTTCACCGTGATCGGAATCTCCACGTAAAAGTCCTTGGTGACCCCATCGCGAGGCTGAAAGAGCGACACGCCGAGCCCTGCCTGGATGCCGGCGTCGGACATCGACCGGTAGAATGCCGGCATCTCCCGCTCGGTCGGCAGCTTGTCCTTCAGGACGTTGATCTTCACCTCGAGCTCGGCGACCTCACGGAGGAAGCGCGGGAGTTCGGCGGCGATCGCCCGGCTCTGGATGAGCTCGCGCTGGAGCGCCTCGTTCTGCGTTCTGAGCTGATCGACCTTGATCTGCAGCGGTGAGAGGAGCAGGAAGTACGCCGCGGCGCCGATGATGGCGAGCCCCACGGCTCCGAGCGCGATCTTCTGGGGCTTGGGCGCGTTGACGATCGGGTCGAAGAGCGCGGGGAGCGGCATGTCAGGCCTCGAAGCGGCAGGTGACCTCGAAGGTCACCAGACCGGCCGGCTTGCTGAGGTCGCGGCGGGAAATCACGATGTCGACCTCTTTGAACTTGCCGGAGCCCTTGAGGTTCTGCATGAAGTCCGAGACCGCCGTGGTCGAGAACGCCGCCCCGCTCACCTTCAGCCTGAAGTCGTCGCGACTCTCGAGCCCCGTGATCCACAGGTCCTTCGGGATCATGCTGGCGAAGGTGTCCACCAGGGCGATCAGCCTCCCCTGGCTCTTCATGAGCTCCTCGAGGACCGCCAGCCGCCTCTTGAGGTCGGTGGCCTGGCCCTTCACCGCGTTGACCTTTGCAATGATCACCCTGAGCTGCTCGAGCTCCGTCTGGCCCGCCGCGATCTCGGCGGTGAGCCTCGCCTGCTGGCTCGAGAGCGCCCACCAGTAGGCGGCGATCCCGACGACCAGGACCACGTAGAGGACGGCGAAGAGCGTGCCCAGATTGAGGCTCGGCAGCGCGAACGTGGGGAGGCTGACGCCGACGCCACGCCGCCGCTTCCCCTCGGGGGCGAGGTTGATCCGGATCATTTGCCCTTGTCACCCGGCCGCCGGAGCCCGAGTCCCACGGCGACGGCGAGCGCCGGTCCGGCGGCGTTGACTTCCTCCCCGTAGGCGGGATCGACGCCGATCCTCGCGAACGGCCGCGAGAGCTCGACGGGGATGCCCCAGTTCGACGCCAGGTAGTCGTTGAGCCCGGGGAGCAGGGAGCAACCGCCTGCGAGCACGATCCGGCCGATGCGCTCGGACTCCGCCGTCGAGGCGAAGTAGTCGAACGTGCGCTGGACCTCGAGCGACAGCTCGCGCGACACCGCCTCGAGTGCGGGAACGACCGCCTCCCACCTGACACCGACGTCGCGGCCGAGCTTGGCCGCCTCCGCCTGCTCGAAGGGGATCTTGAGCTGCTGGGCGATCGCCTGGGTGTAGTTGTTGCCGCCGAAGGGGATGTCGCGGGCGAAGATGGTGGCGCCGGCGCGGACGACGTTGGTCTTCATGGTCGAGGCCCCGATGTCGATCAGGGCGACGGCCTCGGTGCGCTCGTCCGGAAAGTTGAGCTCGAACTGGTTGCCGAGCGCAAAGCCGTCCACGTCCACGATGGACGGCTCGAACCCCGCCTCCGAGACGACGGAGGCGTATTCCAGCACCTTGGACTTCTTGACGGCGACCAGGATGAGATCCATCACGCCACCGTGCTGGCCGACGGTGTGATAATCGAGGAAGACCTCGTCGATCGCGAAGGGGATGTGGTGTTCGGCTTCGAGCTGCACCACGTCGTGCACTTCCCTGGCCGGGACTTCCGGGATCTGCACCTTCTTGATGATCAGCTCGCGGCCGGAGATTGCGATGGCGGTCTCCCTGGCCTTGATGCCCGACTTGGACACCGCGCTCCTGATCGCCTCGATGACGGTCGGCGCATCCTTGATCGAACCGTCCGTGATCGCGTCGGGGGGAAGGGAGGCCATGCCGAGGGCGGTGAGCCGGGGGGTCCCTCCAGCGTCGCGCAGTTGCAGGGCCTTCACCGAGCTCGACCCGATGTCGAGGCCGAAAATATCGGAAGTCTTGCGGAACAGTGCCATATTAAACGCCTTTCTCCCTGTGAATAAACAGTATAGGCGCCGTGCCCTGGGAGGCCAATATTTTCCCACGTACTAGATTTGGCGTCGTCGCGAGCCCGCGCCCCCACCAGTCGGATGCGCGCGGTGGCCGGGGCGGACCGCGGCATTCGCTAGAGCTCGCGCCAGCCGGAAATCGTGTCCAGAGCGCGGGTGGTGGGCGCCGGCGCCGAGTCAGTCACCCTGTGCCGCACAATGATCTCGATCGTCCGCGTCGTGGCGTTGAAAGTGCCGGCGGATCTCACGGTCACGCCGTCGACGCCGCCCGGGTCCTTCCGGAGGCTCACGGTGTAGGTTCCCTCGGCCGGCGTGAGCCCGGGAAGCGCAGCGCCGTGCAGCGAGGGGAGGACGACCCACGGCGCCTCAGCCGTGGAGGTCGCGAGGAGCGCGCGCCATGTGCCGTCGTCGGCTGCGGCGAGCAGGCCGTAGCCGAGCTCGATTCCGGCTTCGGCGAGCCACCGCGCCCGTGACGCGTCGTGGAGGTTTCGCGCGATCTGCGGCTCGAGTGCGCTCACGGCGAGGCTCGCGAGCGCGAGCGCGGAGAGCGTCAGGAGAACCAAGAGCCCGAGGACCAGGGCGATGCCGCGCTCGTCGCCCAGGCGCCCTAGCGAACGCGTCACGAAGTCGGCGTCACGGCCCGAGAGACGAGGACGGTGACCAGGTCCACCCGCCGCTCCTCGGCCGGCCCGCCACCACCAGAGACCGGCCTGTAGCTCACGGTCACCCGGACTCGCTTGCAGGCGACCGTCGAGGGCATGCTGCTGGCACACTCCCGTCCGGCGTGATCCGCGACGATCGTCTCGCGGCGGTAGCGCGCCGCGTTTACGATCGTGCCGTAGGCTTCCACTGCCCTCCCGGCCTGGAGGAGCGCGCTCGACCAGTCCTCCAGCGCCCAGCTCTTCAAGAGCTCGAGGCGCTGCTCGGCGAGAAAGATGGCGGCCGTCTCCCCGCGACCGACCTCGACGCCGCTCGTCGCCTGCCCGAGTGCCGCGGCCACGGCGACGATCCCCACCGACAGCACGAACATGGCGACGAGGAGCTCGGCCAGGGTGAAGCCGCGGGGCGCGTTCACTGGATGCTCACGCGTCCGGAGACCGCGACGACCACGCTCCGCGTGCCGCTGGCGGCGGGGCCGGCGACGACGTAACGGCCCGCGGGCGTCGCCGCGCCGAGACCGCTGAAGACGACGTCCGCGCCAACGGCGCGCACGGTGAGACCGCTCGCCAGACGGACCGGCACGGCGCCGGGCAGCCCGACCCCGCTGCACACCCCGGCGCTCGTCCCCTCGAACCGCACCTCGGGGCCGACGGCGGCGATGCAGACAGGCGTGTTGCGCGAGATCGCGAGCTGTCTGCCGAGGTTGAGGGCGGTCACCAGCTCCTCGGCGGCGGCGCGGAGCGTGGCCGCGCGCCAGGCGGCTACGAGCGACGGCGCTGCAAACGTTGTGACGACAGCAACGACGGCGAGCGTGACCGCGAGCTCGGCGAGGCCGAAGCCCGCCGGGTTCAGCGGCCGAATCCGCTCAGATACCATGCCACCACCTTCTCTCCCCAGAAAAGGCCGGTGGCTCCACCGAGTGCAAGGAAGGGACCAAAGGGGATCGGGTCCTTGCGTCCGCGCAGCCCTGTGGCCAGCAGCACGATCGCGAGGACTCCGCCGACGATGACCGCGACGAAGAGCGAGAAGAGGAGCGCCTTCCAGCCGAGAAAAGCGCCCAACATCGCGCCGAGTTTCGCGTCGCCGAGGCCCATGCCCTCTTCGCGGAAGAGGAGCGCGTAGCCCAGGATGATCGCGACGAACACCCCACCACCGACCAGCACGCCGATCAGGGCATCGAGCCACGGGACGGCGCCGGTGCCCAGGTTGGCGAGCACCCCTGCCACGATTCCTGGCAGGGTGATCGCGTTCGGAATGATCTGGAGCTGGAGGTCGATGGCGGTGATCGCGATGAGCGCCGCCAGGAGGGCCGCCGCGACGACGAAGCGTGCGGTGGGGCCGAACGCGGCGTACGCGGACAGGAATGCCGCGCCCGTCACGGCCTCGACGACGGGGTACCGCCACGAGATCGGCAGCGCGCACGCACGGCAGCGGCCGCGGAGGAGCGCGAACGAGAGGAGCGGGAGGTTGTCGTACCATGCGATCGCCGCGCCGCAGCCGGGACACGCCGAGCCGGGATGCCAGAGGCTCCGGCGCTCGGGGAGGCGTGCGATCACGACGTTCAGGAAGCTGCCGACGATGAGGCCGAACAGGCAGACGGTGACGAGCGCTCGCAGCATCACCTCACCACGTCGTCAGCAGCGTGGGCCCGATCTGACCGGCCATCGGGGGACTCTGCATCCAGAGGATCCCGAGCGCGGTGCGCGCAGCGGCGGGCTGACCGGTCTCGAGAAAGGCCCGGACCAACCCGTACCAGGCCTGGGGCGTATCGAACTTGAGCTCGACCGCACGTCGGAACTGCCGAAGCGCCTCGTCGGGTCGTCCGAGCTCGAGGAGGACGTACCCCAGGGTCGCGTTCGCCGCGACGTGCTTGGGTGTGAGTCGTACCGCCGTCTGAATCGTCGCGAGCGCCTCGTCGGGCTTGTGCGCTTCCACGAGCGCCGCCGCCAGGTTGTTGATGGCGTCGGGGTCGTTCGGGTTCTGCCGGAGGTAGATCCGGTAGCTGTCGATCGCGTCTTGGAA
>WNFW01000044.1_pt1 | contig 60096 bp, 55 predicted proteins | sample 5400131 | NCBI WGS metagenome assembly WNFW01 (sample SAMN13153362, study PRJNA577476) | soil metagenome | isolation source: 20 cm soil or saprolite under grassland replicate 1 | place: USA:California | collected 2016-06-15
TGGCGATGCCGTATTTGTCGAAGATGCGATTGTCGAGGGCAGTGTACAGGTGCATAAAACCGCCCGTGACCGCGCAGGTGCCCACGCGTGCTCTTGCCACCGGCTCGCCCGGCTTGGCCAGATAAGGATTAGCGTTGGCAAATTCTACACTCGCGTGGACAAATACAACTATCCACACGAGCGTGCGAAGCACGTCTTTGACCGGACCAAGGCGTACCAGTTTCACTGCGTAGATCTCTACTTATTTTCCGCCTGACGCTTATATACGAAGATTTGATTCAGTGGGTCAATAGCGATGCCGAGACAATCGCTGAAGTGTCAAACCAATGATGATGGAGACTGCGCTGCGGCGGATCGGAGTCACACCCGCCGAAATGTCGGCAATGACCGCAGCTCAACCGACATATCCGACAGGTGAGATTCAACTTTTAGATTCAGGCCGGAGAGAAATTATTCGCAGACTATTTCTTTTTTCTCTTAGTTGAAGATTTTTTGCGTGGAACCTTGGCGCCTGATTGATGAGCCTTCGATAACCTAATTGTGATCGCCTGTCTCCGGCTCGTCACTTTTTTGCGGGATCGGCCGCTCCTGAGTGTTCCCCGCTTCCGTTCACGCATCGCCCGCTTAACTTTCTGGGACGCCTTCTTACCATACTTAGCCATGGTTCTGCTCCTTTGCGGTTATTTTCGCATCAACGGCGGAGGCAAACGCACTTTGTTAAAATTAGATATAGATACGCTCTGTTGTCGGTGTGCTCAGCAAATTCGTCGAGTTTGCTATCGTCTTTTACAAAATACCTCCAGTACGAGCGGAATCGTGCTGATCGCTCCGATGAGAAACATTGCCCATCCGGCAGCTTTCCGTTGGTCCTCAGTGAGTCTGTCCGCCAGTAGCAGGGCAAGTCCAGCTCCAAGCACGCCGCGAGTTCCGGCTATCAGCGCGATTTCCGGCATTGTCAGTTCAGCCGTCTTCATACTGCCTCCTTAATTTCATTGTGACACTTGGCAAAGCCGGTTCAAGTATGCAGGAAACAGTTAATGTGAAATTCGCAGTCTGGGGGTGCGGGGCTGTAGAGAGGACTTTGTCGTAAGCTCGGCTAGTGACGGCCTTCGCTGATATGACACTTAGGCGAAAATTTGCCGCTCTTTACTTTATCTGTACTAAGGCAACGCGATTCACGCCGCTGCAGGCGAGCGCGAGGTTGCCGTCCCGCGTCACATCCATGTTGCGCACGACACCGCCGCCGGACGGAATCGTCCAGGTTTGGAATTTTTCCGTTTTGGGATCGAAGCGCACGAGCGTATTCGGCTTCACCGCCGATTCGCTGTACCACAGGACGTCATTGAGCGCGTGAATCGCGTAAGGTTGCGACTTGGGGCCGCCGGGAGAGGGCCACTCGCTCGTTTTGCCAGTCGCCGGATCGAACCGGCCCAGGTAGCCGCGGGAATAGTCCGAGTACCACAGCACGTCGTCGCTCGTAATCGCGATGCGGCGCGGTCGGCTCTCCGCGTTCGGCAAAACGTACTCGCGGATCTCCATCGTGTGTGGATCGATGCTCGCGATCTTGTGGGTGCCGAACTCGACGAAGAAGGGAGTGCCCTTGGAATTCACCACCATGCCGTAGGGTCGTGACTTCGGCGTGGGCGAATTCACGAGCTTCACCTCGCCCGTCTGCGGGTTGAGCCTCCCCACCATGTTCCCGCCTTGCACGGTAAACCAGAGATTTCCTTTTTGGTCGAAAATGGGCGTGTGCGGATCACGCGCCGCGGTATTGGGCATCCGATATTCGGTCAATTCGCCGGTTTTCGGGTTGAGCTTGCCGACGCGGCTCCCAAAGTTTGCCGTGTACCAAATGTTACCGTCCTTATCGGCCGTCAACCCGTGCGGGCCGGCGTTAGGCGTGAGACGATATTCCTTGATCTGGCCTGTTGTTGGATCGAGTCGCCCGAGCACGTTGGCAAATTGCCCCGTGTACCAAATGGCGCCGTCGGCAGTCGCGAGCGGATCGTGCGGCCGCGAGCCGGGCGTCGGCACGACCCATTCTTTGATGGAGACCTTTACGCTCCCGGGAAGCACCACCGCGTTTGGCTTCGGCTTCTCTGGGAAGTTCTTGGCTAAATACTTCGCTAGTTCATCGACCTGATCATTCGGCAAGGCAGAGCCGACATTGATCATCATATGAAGATTGTTGCGCCAGTCCTGCTCGCTATATCCGGAGCGGGTCACCGTGCCGAGCTCGTGGCACTGCACGCAATAACTCTGAACGATTTTCTGGCCATTCCCTTCCGGCAGCGTGTCCTGACTCCAAACGGGAAAAGCGCAGTAGAGAAAAACGACCACCACCACCAAACGCAATTTTTTCGACATGGCTCCTCCGTCAAGAAACTTCGCCGCCGTTACGTTGAAAAAAGGCGGATTAAAAAAAGTTTTCTAGATCCTATCAATCCAGCCAAACCCCACAATAGTGAGCTCACTGAATGATGAAATGGACTACTGGAGTGACGGCCTCTGCAGTCATCGTCGGTTGGCAGGGGGCTGGGGCAACGAGACTACTTGGCCGCTTGCGCCACCGGTTGCAGCAACTCGACCAGATAACGCTTCCACCACTTCGCGCTTGAAGTTGTTCCATGGCCGCGCGTTTCGTCGTTGGCCGGGATCAGCACGTACTGGCCGTGCTTGACGCGTTTGATCTCGCGCTCCATGATTCCCAGCTCGGCTGGATTCCGCTCATCGTCGGCGGAGTTGATGGCGAGGAGCCGAGCCTTGATGCTCTCCAGCTTGGGCGTTGGATTGTAGTCGCGGGAAGCCTCGTACTGATACAACAAGTCGTTAGCGTCGGCCGACCTTGTTTGCGCCAGACGCTCGCTCAGAAGCTGATCGGCCTTCTCCCGAGTTGGCGCCGCCTTGTAGAGCGCCCTGGTGCCTCCATTCGTAGCAATCCCAAAGTACACCTGGGCCAGCTGTAAGCTGCGCGGTTGTTGGGTGTAGTTGCCGCCGTTCCACTCCGGGTCATTGCGGATTAAGTCTATGAGCATGCGACGCGTCATCCAGTTGCGGCCCGCTATCTCGACCGGCATGGACGCCATCGGCACCAATGCGTCCATGAAATCCGGATACATCTCGCCCCAGATCCATGTGTGCATCCCGCCCATCGATTGTCCCAGGACCAGACGCAGATGACGCACGCCTAGATGCTCGGTGATCAACCGATACTGCGCGCGTACCATATCGTCGTAGTTGTATTGAGGAAAGCGCGTGCGGAGACCATCGGACGGCTTGGACGATTTTCCGGCACCGATGGCGTCCGGTAGGATGATGAAGTAGCGACTTGCATCGAGCGGCTGTCCGGGCCCGAACAGCTCACCAGCGAAGTCGCCGGTAAGCATGTTGGTTCCGGCTCCACCCGTGCCGTGCAGGATCAGCACCGGCTCTCCAGACGGAGCACCCACGGTAACGTAATGCAAGCGCAGCTCGGGCAAGACTTCGCCGGTGTGAAAGCGGAAGTCACGCAATACCCAGTCACCTTCCCTCGGAGCAGGATAGTCGGCAGCCCAACCCGAAAAGGCGATCAGGAAAGAGACAAGGCTGCACGCCGCGAGCGACAAGACCCTGGTTAACTTCATATTGACCTCCTTTACAACACGAGATTAGACAGCCGTCACGTATCCCGGATAGAATTCGAGAAGCGGAATCCAGACTGCTCCTGCCAACGCCGAACCCATACCAGAGATAGGACTGATGGCGACCGAGATTGTCACTATAATACTACAACCAACCACGCATCAACCTTGGAGTCAAAGCATTGTTTTTCTGGATTCACCACCGATCCTCCAGGTCCGGCTAACTAGCATACCGACTCTTTCTTAACCCGTTCCAACTGAGCTGGTCGAGGTGCAAGCGGGCCACCATGCCGCCGAATCATGCGTTACAATACACTAGCTGGGTGACAAGGCCAGGATTCGTTTTACCTTTGACGCGATGTCATTCGAGCCCAAGATATCGCTGATGATTGCCGCGGAGTCGGCGCCGGCTCGCCAAACCTGCGCGACATTGGCCTCGGTAATTCCGCCGATGGCGACGATCGGAAGGCTGACGGCCTCGCGAACTTCCCTTAGCATGTGCGCTCCACGCGTCGAGTAGCCAGTCTCTTTGGTTGTCGTGCCGAACATCGGGCCGAATCCGATGTAGTCGGCGCCACAGCGTTCCGCCTCGCGCGCTTGTTCTAAATCATGGGTGGAGATTCCGATGATTTTTTGACCTATCAACTTTCTCGCGGCATGTAAGGGCAAGTCCTCTTGCCCGAGATGAACACCGTCGGCATCAGAGGCCAGAGCGATATCCACGCGATCGTTAACAATAAACCGGCAGCCGTATGACTGAGTGAGGGCTCGTGTCTCGCGTGCCAGCTGGAGGAACTCTCTCGGCGACATCACCTTGGCTCGCAGTTGTAAAACTTTGACGTCGCTATTGAGTAGCGTCCGCAGGACAACATCGGGTGAGCGACCCTTGGTTTGTTCGGTATCGAGAATGGCGTAGAGAGGCGGGAAGTCAAGTCTATGGGGAGCGGACATGAATTCCTACGAGCCCTCTTTTTTGAGCTCGATGCGTAGATCGACGATCTTCTTCCGCAAGGTGTTGCGGTTGATGCCGAGAATCTGCGCGGCGCGAATCTGGTTGCCCCGGGTTTTCTTCAGTGTCAACTCGATCAATGGCCGCTCGATTCTTTCGATCACCAACGAATAGAGATTATCGACATCCACGCCTTCGGTTCTGCGAAAATAATCTTCGAGCTTGTGCCGGATGAGCTCCTCGAGGGATAGCTGGTCCACCTCGAGAGTCGTGGTGACGGGTTTGTTCTGCAACGTGAAGTCTTTGGGGAAGAGAATCGGGCCGGAAGAAAGCACCGCGGCGCGAATCAGCGCATTTTCTAGTTCCCGGACGTTGCCGGGCCACGTGTGTTCTTCGAGGAGTTTCTGCGCTTCCGGAGAGACGCCGGAGATTTGAATGCCCATCTCGCGGTTCATTTTATCGATAAAATAACTGATCAGGAGCGGAATATCGCCCCGGCGTTCGCGCAGCGGCGGCAAGTAAATGGGGATCACCTTGAGGCGGAAATAGAGATCTTCTCGGAAACGTTTTTCTTTGACGGCCCTTTCCAGATCTTGATTGGTCGCGGCCAGGATGCGTACATCGGCTTTCAGTACGTCTCGCCCGCCGATGCGGCCGTATTCATGGTCTTGCAGCACGCGCAGCAATTTGGTTTGCAGCTCCAGAGGAATATCGCCGACTTCGTCCAGGAAGAGGGTCCCTGCCTCCGCTAGCTCGAACTTACCGATGCGCCGGTCCAGGGCGCCGGTGAAGGAACCCTTCTCGTGGCCGAACAATTCACTTTCCAAAAGATCGCGCGGAATCGCCGCGCAGTTGATCGCGACAAACGGTTGATTCCAGCGAGGCGAATTATAATGAATCGTCTTGGCGACGAGTTCCTTGCCCGTGCCGCTTTCGCCTTGAATTAAAATCGTCGCTTGGGTATCGACGACCTGGCCGATGGTCTTGTAGACCTTTTGCATGCTGGAGCTGGTGCCGATGATGTTGACGCCGGGCTCGAAACGCTTTTTCACCTCTTCTTTGAGTTCGCGAAAGTCGCGACTCAATTTGCGGCTATCCATCGCCCGTTTCACCAGGACCAGCACCTCGTCGAGATCGAATGGTTTGGTGATGTAGTCGAAAGCGCCGTTCTTCATGGCGCCGATGGCATTGCGCATGGTGTTCTGGGCGGTCATAACGATCATCGCGGTGTCAATGCCCGCTGCCTTGATCTCTTTGAGCACCGCCAAACCGTCCGCGTCCGGCAGCTTGATGTCCATTAGAGAGACATCGAAGTGCGTGTCCGTAAGCAACTGGCGCGCGGCATTGCCGTTGGCCGCCGTTTGTACCCAATAGCCCTCATCCTCGAGGGCTTTTTTCAGCACGAAGCGCAACGATTCTTCATCTTCGGTAATAAGTAATTTTCCCTGATCCATTGAACTAATCCGCCACCACCAGTGAGACTTTGAAGTTGGTTCCTTTCCCTGGAATGCTTTCGACGCGGATGAGGCCGCCATGTTCTTTGATGATTCGATAGCAAATCGCCAGGCCGAGTCCGGTGCCGCCATTTTTTGTGGTGAAATACGGCGAGAAGATGTGCCGTAAGTCTTCCTCGGCGATGCCGGCACCTTCATCGGCCACATCTACCCAGATAAAGCGGCTCCGCCCACTCCCTTGATCCCGAACGTGATAATCGGTTTCCAGGCGTGTTGTAATGGTCAGGGTGCCGGTTCGCTCCATGGCTTGAAAAGCATTCTTCGTCAGGTTGAGAAAGACTTGCGTCAGCTGCGCCCGGTCCCCTCGTATGGGCGGAAGACTCGGATCGAATTTTTTTCTCACCGAGATCTCTTTGCCGGCCACGGCTTGACCTTCGAGCAAAAGCACGTCCTCTAGAATCTCATGGATATTGACCGGCGCCAACGTCAACCGGGGCGGGCGTGAAAGATCGAGAAGCTGCTCGATGAGCTGGTTTACGCGATCCACTTCCCGGATCATGATATCCGTATATTCACGCAGTGAGGGATGTTCGTCGATGGATCGGCGCAGCAATTGCGCCGCGCCTTTGATGCCGCCGAGAGGATTGCGAATCTCATGCGCCAGTCCGGCGGACAACGTGCCCATCATGACCAGGCGGTCGGCGCGTTTTAAGTCTTCTTCGAGCTCTTTTTGATGCTTGATGTCGCGCAGAAGCAGAATCGTGCCAAGGAAATGGCCGTGGCGGTCTTGCAGGGGCGAGGCGGTCACGCTAACCGGCGTCTTTCGACCCCAACGCGTTATTAGATCGCCTTCTCCGCGCGCGCTTTCCTGCCGGGGCGGACAAGTTTTCTTTACCAAATCGATGAGCCACGGCTCGCGCTTGAAGATCTGATTCAGAGGTTGCCGCAAAGCCTGCGCCGAAGAGATCTCAGATAGGACTTCCGCAGCTTCGTTAAAAAAAGCGATCTTGCCGTCCTGGTCGAGATTGACCACGCCGTCTTCGAGATGGTTGATGATCTGCTCCCAGGAGATTTGGGATGGCGAGCGTTTCTTTAGACTATTCAACACTTTCATGGGATTTAACCGGACGCGCCGAAATCATAGCAGATACTTTTCGGCGCGCAAAGGCACCCATGCCGCCCGGGGCCTTGCATTGGCAACCGTCGCTATGATAAAAAATTTATACACTTTAGGGGTTTACACTTGAAGTGGGCTTTGCCCGCTTTTTTTGTTTCTGGGGTCATGGAAAATGGATGCAACGGTGACCCGGGTGTGGCAACTTGCAGCTCCGCTGGCCGAGCATGAGGGAATAGAGATTGTCGATATCGAATTTCGCCACGAAGGGCATCGGGGCGGTAAAGTCTTGCGGTTGTATATTGACAAGGAGGGGGGGCCGAACGTCGACGATCTGAGCCGCGTGAGTCACCAGCTGAGTGACCTGCTCGACTCTCATGATACCGTGGAAGGAGCATACACGCTGGAGGTTTCTTCCCCTGGGATCAATCGTCCCCTCACGCGTCCTGAGCATTTCGCGCGGTTTGTCGGCAAGCGGATCCGAGTTCGAACCCGAGATATGATCGATCATCGGAGGTCATTTTTGGGAATTCTTGAAGAAGTCTTGCGAGATGGAATCATGCTCACTCAGGAAGGGAAAGCCTATCAGATCCCGTTTACCACGATCGAAAAGTCGAATTACGAGCACGACTGGAGCGCTTAACATGCAGCAAGATCTCAATCGAGTTATCGAACAGGTCAGCAAAGAAAAAGGTATCGACAAAGCCATTCTCATCAGCGCTTTGGAAAATGCCATGATCTCGGCGGCCAAAAAGACCTTTGGTCACCAACGTAAGATCGAAGCACAATTCAACCCCGAGATCGGGGAGGTCGAACTGTTCGAGGCCAAGGCTGTGGTTGAAACGGTGCAAGATCCTGCGGTGGAAGTCACTCTGGACGAGGCCAGAGAAACACTCGATCCCGACGCCCAGTTGGGGGATGAGCTGCTGTGCAAGCTGGATTCGAGCCTGTTTGGTCGCATTGCCGCCCAGGCAGCCAAACAAAACATCGTGCAGCGCGTGCGCGATGCGGAAAGGGAGATTATCTATAACGAATTCAAAGGACGTGAAGGCCAGCTCGTCAACGGCATCGTTCAGCGTTTCGAGAAGCGGAATATCATCGTCAACCTCGGGCGCACCGACGCCATCTTGCCGGAAAAGGAGCAGGTGCCGAGAGAGCGCTACCGTCAGGGGGATCGGATTCGTGCCTACATCGTGAGCGTCGAAATCACCAGCCGCGGTCCGCAGATCGTTTTGTCGCGTACTCATCCGGGGATGCTCATGAAGCTTTTTGAGCAGGAAGTGCCGGAAATCTACGAAGGTATCGTCGAGATCAAAGGGGCGGCGCGGGAGCCGGGAGGCCGTGCCAAGATCGCGGTGGTTTCCAACGATCCCGACGTGGATCCGGTAGGAGCCTGCGTGGGAATGAAGGGAACCCGCGTGCAGTCGGTGGTGCAGGAGTTACGAGGAGAGAAGATTGATATCGTGCACTGGATACCGGACCAGGCTGAATATGTCTGCCGAGCTTTAGCGCCCGCCAAGGTTTCCAAAATCATTATCGATGATGATGAGCATAGTATGGAGGTTATCGTTCCCGACGACCAACTCTCGCTCGCCATCGGCAAGAAAGGGCAAAACGTGCGGCTTGCTTCCAGGTTGACCACTTGGCGGATCGATGTCCGCAGTGAGGCCGAAGCGGAGGAGGAGACCCGTCGTGCGCGTCAGTCCATTGGGGCGATTCCGGGAATCAACGACATGGCGGCGGAGCTGCTATATCAAGCGGGATTTAAATCCGCCGAGGAAGTTTCGGAGAGCGAATTGGAAGACATCCTGGACGTCGAAGGGATCAGCAAGGAGAAAGCCGAGGCCTTGCACAAATCCGCCAAGGAATATGTAGCCGAGAAGCGGAGAAAAGAAGAAGAGGAAAAAGCCAAGGCGCAAGAACAGGCGGCGGCAGCGGTAACGCCCGACACGGCGCCGCCGGAAACAGCTGCGGAGCCGGCCGGGGAAAAAGCTTCGCAATGAGCTCCGGTGATGCGTGTCGAAAAGAGGACACCGTCCACAGCGGACTTGCTTGGGATGCGGTGCACGCGACGATCAAAAGAAACTAATCCGTTTGGTTGCCACTGACCAGGCGGGCTTGCAAGTCGAAAAACAAGGCAGGCGTCGAGGCGGCTATTTGCACCACGATCAAGAATGCTGGCAAGCTTTCTTGCGGCGAAAATCTCTCCGCCGGGCGTTTCACATGGCGATCGACAAGGACGCGAAAGAAAGACTCATTAAGGATTTGAAGGAGCGACACTGGGAGTAGTAGATGGGAAAAACAAGAGTCCATCTGTTGGCTAAAGAATTGGGGATGGAGACAAAGGACCTCGTCGCCCAGCTTGACAAATTGGGTATGAGAGGGCGCAAGGCCCAGAGCTCCCTCGAGGACGATGAGGTCGCACGCGTTCGCGCGGCCCTGGCCGCTCAAGAGAAGCCCCAGGTCCATGTCGGGAAAGAAAAAGTTGTCGCCGATCGCGTGGTGAAGGCCGAGGACGAGAGCCTGGGAGACATCGAGGCGCGCGAAACCATTGTGGAGCGCAGGGTTCGCACGAATGTTATTCGTCGCCGCACGAGTCGAGTAGAAGTTCCTCAAGCCGAAAAACAACGGTCCGAGGCCGAAGTTAGTAAAGTGCCGGTGGCGGAGCCGCAACCCTCCGTCGAGAGACCAGAGGTAACCCGGGCACGGGTCGAAGGAGTTCCGGCGCAAGGCGCGCCGGAAGTCGAAACCCCCGAGGAGGAACCGCTCGCAGCCGAGGCGGAGCCTCAAGAAACATCGACCCCTTTTGAGGCCAGAGGAACGGAACCGCCAGCTGCGGCGAACCGGGCGCAGCCCCAACCCTCAGCAGAACCGATTCCCGGAAAACGCGCGCCAATCGAGGAAGAAGCGCCGCGTGGCGCGCGCATTCTCGGTCGCATAGATCTCAAGCGGACGGTGAGAGTGGAGCCGGCCCCCACTCCTATAGTTCGTCGTTCGGCGCCCGGGGCGCCCGCCATAACTCCAACGCCCGGGGTGGAGGTTCAACGGCTGCCACGGGACCTCGATAAAGAGAAAACCGCCGCGGGCGAAGAAGCTAAACCAGCCAAGCCGGGCCGGCACAAGAAGCGAGTCGTCAAGAAGCAAGACGTTCTGGAATTCAGAGAAAAAGAGCTTCGCTCAGGACGCATCCCCAGGAAGAAGCGGGCTCTGCCGGGGAAAGAGCAGCGGAAAACCGAAATTACCGTTCCCCGGGCGAGCAAGAGGGTGATTAAAATTTCCGAAGTGATTAGCGTCGGCGATCTGGCGCGTGAAATGGGGGTAAAAGCCGGCGAAGTGATCAAGAAGTTGATGGGGCTTGGAATGATGGCAACCATCAACCAGGTCTTGGACGCGGACACGGCCACTTTGATTGCCTCGGAGTTTGACCATCAAGTTGAAAACGTTGCGTTTGACGTCGAAAGCGCGTTGGAGATCGAACACCAAACAGAAGAACCCGAAAGCGCGCTTGAGCCGCGGCCGCCGGTGGTCACGATCATGGGCCACGTCGACCACGGAAAAACGTCGTTGCTCGATGCCATTCGGAGTACGAATGTGACCGCCCAAGAGCACGGCGGCATCACGCAACATATCGGCGCGTACCACGTGCAGGTCGATGGGCGAAGCGTAACGTTTCTGGATACACCCGGTCATGAAGCGTTCACGGCCATGCGGGCGCGCGGCGCGAAGGTCACCGACATCGTTGTCTTAGTGGTCGCGGCGGATGATGGGGTCATGCCGCAGACGGTCGAGGCGATTAACCACGCTCGCGCCGCGGAGGTACCGATCATCGTTGCCATCAACAAGATCGACAGACCCGATGCCAACCTGGAACGGGTGAAAAGGGGACTGTCGGAACATGGATTGGTTTCTGATGACTGGGGCGGCGATACGGTATTTGCGCCGGTGTCCGCCAAGACCCACGAAGGCATTCCCCATCTTTTGGAAATGCTCCTGCTGCAATCTGATATCTTAGAGCTCAAGGCGAATCCCAATAAGCTTGCTCGGGGGACGATCGTCGAGGCGAAACTGGATCGCGGCCGCGGCCCGGTGGCCGCTGTACTGGTGCAGGAAGGAACTTTGCGGGTGGGCGATGCCTTCGTCTGCGGCGTTTTCTATGGAAAAGTGAGGGCCATGAACGACGATCGCGGACACAAGGTCGAAGCGGCTCCGCCGTCGTTTCCGATTGAGATTTTGGGTTTGCAGGGCGTGCCCCAGGCGGGAGATTCCTTTGTCGCCGTGGCCGACGAAGCCAAGGCTCGACAAGTTGCCGAATTTCGCCATACGAAACAAAGAGAAACCGAGCTGGTCAAGTCGAGTAAAGTCTCTCTGGAGGAATTGTACAGTCAGATCAAAGCCGGTGATGTAAAAGAATTAAGCGTCGTTCTCAAAGCCGATGTCCAGGGTTCCGTGGAGGCGTTGACGGAAGCGCTGAGCCGGCTTTCCACGGGCGAAGTCAAACTCCGGGTGATTCATGGCTCGGTCGGTGGTATTACGGAAAGCGATATCCTCCTGGCTGCGGCCTCCAACGCCATCGTGATCGGCTTCAATGTCCGGCCGGAATCCAAGGGCGCGGCCCTGGCGGCGAAGGAAGGCGTTGACGTGCGTCTGTACACAATTATCTATGAAGCGGTGGCCGACGTCAGGGCCGCCATGGAAGGCATGCTGGAACCGACCTTCCGCGAACAAACTCACGGTCGGGTGGAAGTGCGGCAGACTTTCAATATTCAGGGGGTGGGCACGATCGCCGGCTGTTACGTGAGCGAGGGCAAAATTCAACGAGGCAGCCTGGTTCGGCTCTTGCGCGATCAGGTGGTTGTTCATGAGGGAAAACTGGCGAGTCTCAAACGCTTCAAAGATGACGTTCGAGAAGTGACCGCCGGTTACGAGTGCGGTCTAGCCATCGAAGGATTTCAGGATGTTAAGCAGGGCGATGTTGTTGAAGCTTACGAACGCACTCCCGTTATCAGACGGATCAACCCGAATCCGAGCGGGCGTGAAGCATCGCGCGCGACCGCGGGAGACAATCGATAGGCCGCAATCATTTCCAATCACCCGCCTCTTCCATGGTTGTGGGGGTGCTTAAACTAAATCTCGTGCTAGCCGAGAATCATTCCCTAAAAGGCAAGCGCGGGGTCCTCAAACGAATTCAAGCCCGGGTCGCAAATCAATTCAACGTCTCGGTAGCCGAATGCGGGGATCAGGAACTCTGGCAAAGCGCGATCCTTGGCTTCGGCGTCGTGGGAAGCAGCCAGCCGGTGATCGAGGCGACGCTGCAAAAAGTAGTGGATTTCGTCGACCGCCTCGGTTTGGCCGAAGTCGGGAAAGCGGAAGTCGAATTTTTTTACTGCTGATGATCGTTCATGGACTATCAACGCTCAGATCGTGTCGCCGATTTGCTCATCGAGCTCATCTCGGAACTAGTTAGAAAAGAGATCCGAGATCCTCGTATCGGTGCCGTGACTTTGACGGGAGCCGACGTAAGCAAAGATTTGCGCCACGCCCGCATCTATTTCAATCTGCTCGGCAGGCGCGAGAGCCGAAAAGACGTGCTCGCGGGCCTGAAGAGCGCCACTGGATTTATCCGTTCGAAAGTTGGCAAGCAACTCAATCTTCGATTTGTTCCCACCATCGAATTTTTTTACGATGAAAGTGAAGATGAAACGCAACGGATTGACGATCTGTTGAAACAGGTAAAATAGCCAGTTGCTTTTCCTTGGCGCCACAAGTCAAGTCCTTCTTCGGCCTGGAACAATGACATGGTGCAAAACGGTATTCTTTTAATAGACAAAGCGGAAGGTCCTTCCTCGGCGCAGGTGGTGCACCGGGTCAAGACCGTTCTGTCAGCAAAGAAGGTGGGCCATCTGGGCACATTGGATCCGTTCGCGTCGGGTCTGCTTCTCCTGGGGGTGAATGAGGGAACCAAGATTGCCGACATCTTCCTCCACGCGCCGAAAAGCTACCGCGGAATCATGGTCCTGGGCGTCGAGACCGACTCTCAAGATTCGACGGGGAGTGTGGTAGAGGTGCGCCCGGTGCCGACAGTGGGCGAAAACGAGATCGGGATGCTCGAAAAGAAATTCACCGGCGATCTTCAGCAAATCCCGCCCATGTTTTCAGCGTTGAAGCGAGACGGCGTTCGCCTGTATCGGTTGGCGCGCCAAGGAAAGAATATTCCGCGCGAGCCGCGTTCCATCCGGGTCGAAGCGCTGGAGCTCAAAAAATTAGAGAACGATAAGATCGAGTTCGACGTGACCTGTTCTCGCGGCACCTATATCCGCACTCTCGCGGCAGATATGGGGAAAGTTCTTGGCTGCGGTGCCCACTTAAAAAGCCTCAGAAGAAGAAGCTGCGGTCATCTGGCAGTTGAGCAAGCCATCACGCTCGACGAACTGGAACAGATGCATTCAAAAGAAATAATACCGCTTGTTTCATTGCCTTCCGCCTTGAGTCATTTGCGGAGCATTACATGGGAAAGCCGATGGCTAAGCCGCTTGCGATTGGGACAGCAAGAAATTTTGGCACAGATAGGTAAGCCTCTGGACGGCGAGAAGCTGGTCAACATTTTGGATTCGCGCGGAAATCTCGTCGCTTTGGTCGAATGGACTGCGGTGACCCCGGGTGGGCGGTGGCGGCTTTTTCGCGTCTTTCATTCGTAGTTTTGCAGGGCGACCGGGGTGGCGCCTTGGTTGACTTGGGCGCGCGGAATCGGATAGTTTAAATTATTGGCTGAACGTTCCGTCCGATTGCGGAGACGAGCATATTGCAGAGTAGACCGGTTTGCAGCGACCGAAAAACTTAATATCTTGGGAAAGGAAGCATACCTAGCACATGAGTAACATAACCGGAACAGTTCCCTCCAATACCTTTGTCCAGAAATGGGTCAAGGATGTTACGGCGATGTGCCAGCCCGATGAGGTTGTCTGGTGCGACGGTTCTGAAGCGGAGCGCGAACGATTGACCCGCGTCGCGGTGCAATGCGGCGATCTCATAACACTGAACCAAGAGAAGTTGCCGGGTTGCTATTTACACCGTAGCGCATTGAATGACGTGGCGCGCACGGAAAATCTGACATTTGTGTGCACCGAACAGAAGGAAGATGCGGGACCCAATAACAACTGGATGGCTCCGGCGGAATCTTACGATCGTTTGTCGAAAATTTTCTCCGGCTCGATGAGGGGGCGGACCCTGTATGTCATTCCGTTCCTCATGGGACCGTTAGGGTCTCCCTTCAGTAAAGTCGGAATTCAAGTCACGGACAGCGTCTATGTGGTGCTCAACATGCGGATCATGACGCGCATGGGAAAGACCGCCCTCGACCATCTGGGTGGTTCCGATGACTTCACGCGTTGCCTGCATTCCAAAGCTGACCTCGACATGGACCGGCGCTTTATCTGTCACTATCCTCAAGACAACACGATTTGGAGCGTCGGCTCGGGTTACGGTGGCAATGCGCTTCTGGCGAAAAAATGTTTGGCGCTGCGCATTGCGAGCAAGCTGGGTCAGAAAGAGGGCTGGCTGGCAGAGCATATGCTCATCGTCGGTGTCGAAAGCCCGGACGGAGAAATCAATTACGTTTGCGGCGCGTTTCCCAGTGCCTGCGGCAAAACTAACCTGGCGATGCTCGTGCCGCCGGCGAGTATGAAGGGATGGAAGATTCACACCATTGGCGACGACATCTCGTGGCTGCACGTTGGCCCGGACGGCAGACTTTGGGCCATCAATCCCGAAGCGGGCTTTTTCGGGGTGGCGCCGGGGACGGGATCAAAGACCAATTCCAATGCCATGGCAATGGTCAACAGAGATACGATCTTTACCAATGTCGCTCTCAGATCGGACGGCACCGTGTGGTGGGAAGGGCATGACAACCCGGTACCCGCCGGCGCTCAAGATTGGCGCGGCAAGCCGTGGGATGCCAAGAGCGGCCATCCGGCCGCCCATCCCAATTCTCGCTTTACTGTATCGGTTAAACAGTGCCCCACCTATTCTCCGGAGTGGGAAAAGCCGGAGGGAGTGCCCATCAGCGCGATTCTATTCGGTGCGCGGAGACAGAAACTGGTGCCGTTGGTGTATCAATCGTTCAACTGGCAACACGGGACTTTTCTCGGCGCCACGCTGGCGTCGGAAACCACGGCCGCCGCCACCGGTGCCGTCGGTGTCGTCCGCCGCGATCCCATGGCGATGCTGCCGTTTTGCGGCTACAACATGGGTGATTACTGGGGTCACTGGTTATCCTTGGCCAAGCGTGCCACGAATCCGCCAAAGATCTTTCGCGTGAACTGGTTCCAACGAAACGAGCAAGGCAAATTTTTGTGGCCGGGGTTCGGTGAGAACTTGCGGGTGTTACGCTGGGTCATCGAGCGTTCCAAGGGTGGTGGACAAGCGGAAGAGACGGCCATCGGCTATGTGCCGAAGCCGTCAAGCTTGAATGGTGGGGAACTTAATATCTCCAAGGCCGATCTCAACCGGTTGGTTGCCGTGGATCGCGAGGGTTGGAAGAATAACCTCAAGGGCCAAGGCGAATACTTCGATAAGTTTGGCGATCATCTGCCGGCCGGCATCAGGGAAGAGCACCAAGCTCTCGCCGATCGTCTCAAGGCCTAAGGGTAGGAGAAATAGCAATGGCGAAAGGACACCACGATATCGGAGGCGAGCCGGCGGGCCCCATCGATCAGACGGAGCATGTACTGTCGGACTGGGAAATTCTCGCCGATGCCGTGAATCAGGCCCTTGGGGCCAGGGGCGTCAAGCGCACCGATGAGATGCGGCGAGCGCGCGAGGAAATGGATGCGGAAACCTACAAATCCATGACCTACTATGAACGCTGGATTGCGAGCATTGAGACTATTCTCGTCGAAAAAAACATTCTTACCCGCGAGGAGATCGACCGAAAGCAGGCGGAGTTCGAGGAAAAATGGGGAGAGCCGTGAGCGGGCGCACTGGCAAGTTCAAGCCGGGCGATAGAGTGCGCGTGCGTATGGAGGACCGTCCGGGCCACATCCGTACCCCGTGGTATATTCGCGGTAAGACCGGATGGATCGAACAAGTTCACGGCAAGTTTCTCAACCCCGAATCGCTCGCCCATGGCGGCGATGGACTCCCCAAACGGCTACTTTACCTTGTCGCGTTCAACCAGAAGGACGTTTGGACAACGGTCCAGGCTCCAAAAGACAAAGTCTTGGTCGATATCTATGAGCACTGGTTAGATCCGGTCGCCTGAGGAGAATCATTCAATGAGTGATGGCCATATTTCCGAACCAGCTTCTCAAGATCACGGACACGAGCATCCTAAACATGAACTGAGCTATTATGCCAAACGGATCTACGCGATCCGCGATCTTTTGCTGGAAAAGGGTGTCATCACGGAAAAAGATATCCGGTGTCAGATCGAATACCAGGAAGCGCGTTCCCCGGCGAACGGCGCCAAGCTCGTCGCGCGAGCCTGGGTTGATCCGAATTTCAAGTCGCGCTTAATCAGCGATCCCAAGGCGGCCTGCGCTGAGATGGGTATCGATGCCACGAGCATCAACGAATTTGTCGTCCTGGAGAACACCGAAAAAGTACGGCACATGGTGGTTTGCACGCTTTGCTCCTGCTATCCCCGGCCGATACTGGGCCGACCTCCCGATTGGTACAAAAGTTTCAACTATCGCTCGCGGGCGGTGAACGATCCACGGGGAGTAATGCGTGAATTTGGGCTTGATCTTCCCGACGACGCCGAAGTGCGGGTTCACGATAGCACGGCGGACGTCCGCTATCTGGTTTTACCGTTGAGGCCAAAGGGCAGCGAGGGACTGGGTGAACTAGAGCTGACGCGACTCGTCACCCGGGATAGCATGATCGGTGTTATGGACGCGCTGCCGGCGCTGCCGAGCCATGAACTTGCTACCTCCTGATTGCTTTTCTTTGTTACCACGAAGGCCTTTCAGTCATTTTGGCCCGTTCCACACAAACGCAAGCGCGCAAAAAACCGATTGATTTTTTTGCATCGACCGCGTAAAATTCCCGGTTATCCATGGTCAGCTATTGTTTGAATGCGCGCGCACTTCACTACGGAGATCGAAACCGTGCCCAAGATTAAGAATTCATATTCCACAATACTTCGGGCGATCGGCCAGGAGCTTGAGGCGCGGGGGCTCAAAACCTTCGAGTTGAGACCCGACGGCGACGTGTACATCGTCGCCTGTGGGTACCAGGAACCGCCATCGGCCACCCCGGTGACCTTGCATTACAGTTGGGAGGACATCGAGGATCTCGATCGCGCAGGGCGGGCAAAGCGTAGAAAGCTATCGCCTCCCAAGGAATTCGTCACTCTGGTGCAAATCTTTAGGGCCGTCGGCGGTTACCTCGACAAGAACCAGTGCCGTCTAATTGCCATTTCGAATAATCATTTGGCATCGAAGGAGTTGATACTGCGGGTTGAATATCAGACGGCTGACGGTGAACGGATCGTCGATGATCGCACAGGATCAACCATCTACGATTTATGCGTCAGCATGTACAAGCAGCGCGGGAAATTCATGGCCGTGGCTGACCGCTTCGCTTATTGGCGCCGAAAGGCTGGCTAGCGTATCGTTCCGTCCCGCGCGCCCTCCCTGGTGACTGCCTTCACATTTTCAAAGGCTAAATAATTTGGACACGACCATCGATTATTATTCGTTGCTCGGCATCAAGCGAAATGCCAGTCCGAGCGACATCAAGCAAGCGTACCGGAAAATGGTCTTTCGCTATCACCCCGATCGTAATCCCGCCGATGAGCTGGCGGCGGAAAAGTTCAAGCAAGTTTTGGAAGCCTACGAGACGCTCTCAGATTCCGATAAAAAAGGGATTTATGATGAAGCCACTCGACCGCTCGAAGAAGAGACAGAAGAAGAGAATCAAGGAGAACAGTTTGGCGACAACGTAAATCAGGGGTTTCGCTTTTCCCATGAATTCAAATCCAAAGTAGTGCCGGAGCCCAAATGTCCTCACTGTTCGGTCGTCGGCGTCGACCACATCGTTTCCCGCAAGGGAGGCACCGGTTCGTCCCGCGGTAAACAATTTATTCTCTCGCCCTTCAATATCATCTTCTGCCGCCAGTGCGGTCACGTCTACGGCGTTGCCGGAACTTCGTCTTGACCGTAGCGCAGCGAGTTTTTAAACCAGGGAATAAGACTTCAGGCATCAGGACTTCGGGTTAGTGCATAATTCCACCGCCGTCGACGACCAATAGCTGCCCGGTGACAAAATCGCTGTCGGAGCTGGCCAGAAAAAGCGCGGTGCCGACGATATCGGCGGGGGTTTCGACACGTTTGAAGCAGCGTTTGTCTATGCCGCCTGCGCGCCGTTTGAGCACGTCGTCAGTGACCGATTCTTCGCTCATCGTCGAGCCGGGAGTCATGCAGTTGACGTTGATGTTCCATTCTCCGAGTTGCCTCGCCACGACGCGGGTGAGCGCGACCACGCCGCCCTTGGCGGTCGTGTAGTGGGGCATGTCGCCAGAGCCGCTGAAGAATGTTCCCGAAGCGATGTTGATGATCTTGCCGCTCCGCTGCTGCTTCATGATCGGGATCACCGCTTTGCAACAAAGAAAGACGCCCTTGAGATTGACTTCCAGCACCCGATCCCATTCCTCGATCGCCAGTTCTTCGACGGGCCCTTTCCAGAGTTTCTGCGTGACATAGATCGCAGCGTTATTGAGTAAGATGTCGACGCTTCCAAAGCGATCCACCGTTTCGCGCATCAAACCTTCAACGTCTGCGAAACTACGGACGTCCGTTGTTCGTGCCCACGCGGATAAACCACTGTCCACCAGGGCTTTGGCAACGGCTTCACCCCCAGGTCGATCAACGTCAGCAATGACAAGGTGCGCTCCCTCTTGGGCAAATCCTCGCGCGTAGGCTTTGCCGATGCCATGAGCCGCACCGGTAACGATGGCGACCTTGTTCTGTAGTCTCATGGAACCTCCCTTGCTGGATGGGCTGAACGGTTTCTAATGGGGGATTTTACTTTGGAATTAGGTGAAGCTTGGCGTTTTGCCTTCGAGCAACATAGCAAGATTCGCGGCCGGGAACCGCAGGCCGACGAAAAAGCCACCGAAAAGACCGTAGACGGCGCTGGCTTCATCGAAGCGCATCTCATAGACGAGTTTCTTGAAGACCAGGGGATCGTCCGCGAAGAGATCGACGCCCCACTCCCAATCGTCGAAACCGATGGAACCGGAGATGATCTGGATCACGCGCCCCGCGTAATGGCGGCCGATCCTACCGTGCTCGCGCATCATTCTTTGCCGTTCGATAATCGGTTCGCTGTACCAGTTCTTAGCCTCGCCGCGCAGTTTGTTCATCGGGTAGAAGCAAAGATACCGGCGCGCCGGAATCTCAGGCCAGAGACGCGGCGCCGCGGCCTCGCGCTGTTTCGTCATTTCAGCTTCAACCTCTTGGTTCCATTCCGCGGTTCCCGGCTGCAGGCCTCTTTCCTTCAATTCCGCATAAAGCTTCACGGAGGCCTCATAGAGTCCCAGCTCGACAACGGAGAGATACGACGTGGCGGGCTCGAGGAATTCGTGCAGCCGGGAATGAGCCAGCCGCAGCTCGGCATCATTAAGCTCGTCGAGGGTCCGACGAAAATGGACGATCATCAAATCCCCTTTGTGACCCAATAGCGAGAAGAGCGCGCTGGGTTCTTGCTTATTTTGTTCCAAGGGAACGAGTCTTGTCGTTGCCCGATCGAGGATATGCTTTTGATCGGAGGCAGCGAGCGCTCGCCATGCCGACCAGCGGATACGAAACATCTGATGCAGGATGTAGGAGCCGTCGAGGGTGAGAGGAACCGCGGGTACGCCGCTTGCGGGTTGGTTTTTTGGTTCGTTTTTCATCGTAGGGCTTACTTCCTCTAGGATTCCCCGTGGCAGCTAATCTCGCCTCTAGCTCAATTGAGGTGAACTCGAAGGCGGCGATTGATCCGGCTTCGCGCCGCGCATTCGACTACGAAGCGCTTGAAAGCCGCGCTTGGCAAGGCGGAATAATTTTGGCATTAACCAGACGACGAGCGCAAGAAAACCCAAGACCACGATCAACATCAAAAGCGGGTGATTGAACATCAGCCAAATGCTGCCCAAGACCGTAAGGTCTTCAGCGACGCTGGCAATCCAGTTGCTGAAAGGCTCGGGGCTGGCGTTGATGGCTAGACGCGCCGTCGCTTTGGTTCCGTGAGCCGCCAAAGCTATAGTGCCGCCTGCCAAGAGCGCGACGAGTTCCAGCGCAGGGTTCATGTCTCCCATGGAGCGGGCGGCAAGCACCGCGCCGGCGGGGATGCGTATGAAGGTGTGGAGCAGGTCCCAGCCGCTGTCGAAATAAGGCACTTTGTCGGCAAAAAATTCGATCACGTACATGATGCAGGCGACGGTAATGACCGCAGGGTGCATGAGGAGCTGCAAATTGGGCGGGAGCTGGATCATGTCCAGCTGCCCCGCGATTCCCAACGCCGCCACTGTCGCATAAAGGTTTATGCCGGAGGTCCAGGCCGTCCCCATGGCCAAGCTCAGAGCTTCGAGTGTGCCCATATTTTAGCTCCTTCCCTTTGACTGACTTTCCGGCTCTCTTCTGATTGGACGCCGCAATGACGAAAAAATTTCACCCGCTCATTTGAGCCAACGTGGCTTTAGATCTTCCACTTCTGCTCAATTTTGTCCTTGACCTCCTTGGTGAATGCATTGACCGGTGGAAACTGGTCCATCCATCTATAGGGACGGCAGGCGTCGATCAACACACGATCCGACGTGTAGCCGCGCGGCGAGCGCTCCTCCGGCGGCAGCGCGGGTTCGCACACCGAAGCCCAAACGCCTTTTACAACGTCCAGCCCTTCGCGCACGTGACAGCGCGTGGCGATGGCCCAGATCACGTCGGCGGGGTTGGCGATATCGATGTCATCGTCGACCACCACGACAAATTTTCCGCCGTAGGCGCCAGCGCGCGCGCCCGCGGCGACGAGCAATGCTTGTTTCGAATGGCCTGCGTAACGTTGCTTGATGGCGATGACGGTAAACGGGCCGGGTTGGCCGCCATAGACAAAACCCCAGACACCTTTGACTTCCGGTATGCCCGCTTTCTCCAATTGCTCCCACAGCGTGGCCGCGCCCAGTGGTATCGGCAAATAACTTGCCGGCGGTTTGAGCGGCGGCGCGCCAAGAATGATCGGATCGTTGCGATAGTAAATGCGCTTCACGTTCATGATGGGCGTCTCGCCGACATTCTCTTCGGTGAAATAGCCAGGCCATTCGCCGAAAGGTCCTTCTTTAGGCATGTCTTCGTCCTTCATCGCCGGCAGCTCGCCTTCGATGATGATCTCCGCGTTGGCTGGAAGGGGGAGACCGGTGACAGCTCCACGAGCCACGGGCACAGGAGAACCTTGGAGATAGCCGGCAAATTCAAATTCATTCACATCCGGCGGGAGCGGCATTTGCGCAGCCAGAAATACCGCGGGTCCTTGGCCCAACGTGATGGCCACGGGCAACGGCTTGCCGGCATCTCTGGCGCGTTCAAAAGCCAACCGGCCGTGCTTGCCCATGTTCATCTTCACCGAGAGCGTGTTCTTGTTCTGCACCATCACTCGGTAGGTGCCGACGTTGATCTTGCCGGTTTCGGGATCTTTGGTGATGACGCCGCAGCCGGTGCCGATATACGGCCCGCCGTCGAGATCGTGCCACTTTGGCACTGGAAACCTATAAAGATCCACCTGCTCCTCGGCCATCTGGTTCTCAAACACCGGACCGCCTTCGACTTGTTGCACGGGCACGGGCTTGTACGCGGCGAGTTTTTTTCGCCAGGCGTAGAGGTAATCGACGCCGTTGAGCGCCGGATCGATGCCCATCGCCGGGCCGGTGCGCCTGCAGGTGCGAAAGACGTTGGAGATGACGCGAAAGCCTGCCGGATAATTCTTAAACTTACTAAACAGTAGCGCCGGTCCTTCCTTCTCCGCCGCCCGTTCAGTGAGCGCGCCAACTTCCAAGTTGAGATCCGCTCCTTCAAAGCGGCGCAACTCTCCCATCTCCTCTAGGGTGTTGATGTATTCTCTCATATCGGTGACGTCTGACATGCCGTCCTCCTCGATCGAAAGTCATACTCTATTGTGGTGGGTTGGAGGTGTCAACACGAGTTGCCGGTAGCCCGAAAAAAAAGCAGCGTGATGAACTTCTCGAGAAGTTCTCTTACTATCTTCCGCACAACCCTATGATAAAAGTCGACAACTCGCGTTCAGATGCGCCAATGAAATGTCTAGTCGGAGGATCACGCGCTGATGGCGCCTTGCGCTTTCCAAGGTCTTCCTCTAGTCTTTACGTCAAGCATCATGCAGCGGATTCTCCTGCGTTTCGTCCCTTCGATCCTCTCACTCTCCGTCCTCTGCGGCTTCGCCCATGCCACAGACGTCCGCGAAGTCGTTCTCGACAACGGCCTCAAAGTGCTCTTGCTCGAAGACCACAAGAGCCCGGCCGTGACTTTCCAAGTGTGGTATCGCGTCGGTTCGCGCAATGAGAAAGACGGCAAGAGCGGCTTGTCTCATTTTCTCGAACACATGATGTTCAAGGGGACGCCAACCGTAAAACCCGAGGAGTATTCGCGCATCATCGCGAAAAACGGCGGACGTGCGAATGCTTTTACAACGTCCGACACGACCGTCTATTTTGCGATCATGAGTCGCGAAAAGATCGGCATTGAGATCGATCTCGAAGCCGATCGAATGGCGAACGCGTTGTTGGGAGACGCTTATTTTGAGCCGGAAAAGAAAGTCATCCAAGAGGAGCGGCGGTTAAGAACGGATGACAATCCAGCGTCGGCGTTAAACGAAATGGCCAGCGCCGTCGCCTACCTGGTTCATCCTTATCGGCGGCCGGTGGTCGGCTGGATGGACGATATTCTTAATCTCAGCCGGCAGGATCTGGCGGATTATTACAAGCTTTATTACGCGCCGAACAACGCCTTCGTCGTGGTCGCGGGGGATTTTTCCCCGGCGGAGATCTTGCCGAAGATCAAGGCGGCGTTTGAGAAAATTCCGCGCGGGACCGAGCCGCCCAAGGTGCGCGCCGAGGAGCCGCCGCAACGAGGCGAGCGACGGTTGACTCTCAAAAAAGAGGCGGAACTTCCATTCGTTTTGATGTTTTATCACGCGCCGAATTTAAACAGCCCTGACAATTACGCCTTGGACGTCTTGTCGGTGGTCCTTGCCGGCGGGCAGAGCTCCCGTTTGTACCGCGAGTTGGTTTATCAAAAACGAATCGCGCGCAGCATTGATGCCGATTATAGCAGCGTGTCCATCGATCCAACCGGTTTTACCGTGACGGCCCAGCTGATGCCCGGCAAAGCGCCGGAAGAGATTGAGCGTGAAATCGACAGCCTGTTGGAAAAGATCAAGTCAGAGGTGATAAGTGAACGCGAGCTGCAGAAAGCGAAAAATCAAATCGAGGCTTCGTTTGTCTTCAGTCAGGATTCGGTTTTCGGCCAGGCCATGAAAATCGGCTATTATGAAATCGCTGGCGGGTGGCGCCAGATCGACAGCTATCTGGACGGTATCAGGAAAGTGACCCGGGAAGATATCCGGCGGGTCGCCAGACAATATCTCGTCCGCGACGAAAGAACCGTCGGCGTTTTGGTTCCCACTCAAGCCAAGGGCCGATGAAAAAATTTTTCTTGGAGCTCATCGGCATTTTTTTCGTAGTGGCTTTGGCCGCGCCTCTGAGAGCCGGGGTCGTGCCCAAGCGTTCCGTTTTGGATAACGGCATCGTCCTGCTGACGTCCGAACAAAAAGCCTTACCGATGGTTTCCATCGAACTACTTATCGACGCCGGCTCGCGTTATGACGCGCCGAACCAGGAGGGGCTGGCGAACCTCGTGGCGAAGCTTTTGACCTACGGCACGAAGCGGCGGACGGCGCTTCAGATCAATGAAACTCTCGATTTCCTCGGAGCGAGTTTATCGACCCGTTGCAGCGACGATCTTGCCAGCGTCAGCATGACGATCCTGAAGAAAGATCTGACCACGGGGCTCGAACTCTTGGGAGACATTCTGATCAATTCGACCTTTCCTCAACAGGAGATCGAGCGGCAGAAGCAGTCCGTCATCGCGTCGATCAAGGCGCGGGATGAGAGTCCCGGAGATATCGCTCAAAGAAGATTCGCCGCGGCGCTCTTTCCCCAGAGCCCTTATGGTCGACCGGTCGAAGGGACCGAGACGTCCGTGAAAGGTATTCAACAGAAGAGCCTCAGGGAATTCTATGAGCGATACTACCGCCCCAATCGATCGATATTAGCGGTGGTCGGAGACGTGTCCGAGCAGGAAAGCACCCAAGCGCTCAATCAGGCTTTCCGTTCCTGGAGGAAGGGCGAGCCTGGCGGCAAGCGTCTAGTTCCCAGCGTCATCGGTTCGTCGCAGGTCATTCGTGTCAACAAGGATCTCACGCAGGCCAATATCATGATGGGGCATGAAGGCGTTCCGAGGAATCATCCGGATTACTATGCCATTCAAGTCATGAACTACATATTAGGCGGCGGCGGGTTTTCTTCGCGGGCGATGGATTCCATCCGCAACGAGCGCGGCCTAGCTTATTCCGTCTATAGCCATTTCGGCGCTGAGAAAAGCCATGGCACTTTTGTTTTCGTGATGCAGACAAAAAACGACACCGCGGAGGAGGCTATCCGGATCGCGCGGGAAGAAATTCGCCGCATGCGAGAGCAACCGGTTACGGACCAGGAGCTCGACGACGCCAAAAACTATCTAACGGGGAGTTTTCCTCTCCGCCTGGACACCAACCATAAGGTGGCGAGCTTCCTTGCTCAGGTAGAATTTTTCCAGCTCGGACTGGATTATCCGGACCGCTATGCCGATCTCATCAGGAAAGTTACCCGTGAGGACGTTCAGCGCGTTGCCAAGGCATACTTGCACCCGGAAAAACTTATCACGGTCGTTGTGGGGAATCAGAAGAAAGCAGGCGAAAAGTGAAGATAGCCTCCCTAAGGCCGACGGGATCTTTGAGAGAAGGTGGCGCATCCTTGACCCTGGATTACAAATATTGTCAATTTCTCAAATCCTACATCTGTGGGAGTCGGGAAAAAATAGCCATCCTGCTTGACAGGCGGGCGGTTGCTGCGGCATAGTTTCTGCTTATAAGATTCACTTTTGCCAGTTCTGTCGGCCGTCATTTTTGCGTATCGGAGTGTTAGCTCTAATGAAGAAAGTTCTCATCGTCGAAGATCACGCCGATATGCGCGAGCTGCTCACCTGGCAGGTCGAGCTCATGGGCTTTACGCCCATACCGGCGAAGCACGGCAAAGAGGGAGTTGAGAAGGCCATCGCGGAAAAACCCGATTTAGTGTTGATGGATATCATGATGCCGGGGATGGATGGCTGGGCAGCGGCGCGGGAGTTGCGCGCCAACCCGGAAACCAAAAGTATCCCGATTTTAGCGGCGACAGCACTGTTTCGTGATTCCGATCTCAAGACTTGCATCGAGGCCGGTTGCAACGGTTACATAGTCAAACCGTTTACGTTCCAGGAGCTCCAGGGAAAATTGCGGGAATTTATTCCGCAGGCAAACGGTTCCCTGCCCTAGTTCGGTCTCCCCTCACTCTTTCGGTTAAAACCTTTCCCGAATAGAATAAATCGAGGGAGGGTTATTCGTGTCATCACAGGACAAGGCAGTCGCCATCGTCAAGCGTTTGCGCGAAAACGGTTATGAAGGTTATTTCGCGGGCGGATGTGTGCGCGACATGCTCCTCAAAAGGGCTCCTCAAGACTACGACATCACGACGAATGCGCGCCCCGACGACATTGCCAAGATTTTTCCCCAAACGATTCCTGTTGGAGCGCAGTTCGGTGTCATGCTGGTATTGGTCGAAGGTCAGCCATTTGAAGTGGCGACCTTCCGCCACGACGGGCCTTACCTCGATGGACGGCATCCGAGCCAGGTGCGGTACGGCAGTTTACAGGAAGATATCCGCCGCCGTGACTTTACGATCAACGGGATGGTATACGATCCGTTGCAAGACCGGGTTGTCGATTGGGTCGGTGGTATAAAAGATCTCGAAGCCAAACGCATCCGCGCCATCGGCAAACCGCGCGAGCGATTTGAAGAGGATCGATTGCGCATGTTGCGGGCGGTTCGCTTTGCTGCCAATTTGGATTTCACCATCGAAGACGAGACCTTTGCGGCGATTGGTGACCTAGCTCCGACGATCACGCTGGTTTCTTGGGAACGGATCGGCGACGAAATGACGCGAATCCTGACGGAAGGGGGAGCCAGAAAAGGTTTTGAATTGCTGGACGCCACGGCTTTGCTCAAGGTGCTCCTGCCTGAAATCGAGGCGATGAAAGGCGTCGATCAAACTCCCGACTATCACCCCGAGGGCGATGTGTTCGCTCATACGATGTTGACCCTCAGCCACTTGGCCTCGCCCGCGGAGACGTTGGCGTATGGTTGTCTTCTGCATGACGTTGGGAAGCCGGTTTGTGTCCGGCGGGAGGGAGGACGCGTCACTTTTTACGGGCATACGGAGAAAGGCGCCGAGATGGCCGAGGCGGTCTTGAAGCGGCTCAAAAGAAGTCGATTGACCTGGGAACGAGTCGTCTATTTGGTCCGCAACCATTTGCGCCACACGCAAGCGCCTAAGATGCGGCTTAGCACCTTGAAGCGATTTCTCGGCGAAGAAGGAATCGACGAATTATTGGAGCTGACTCGGATCGACGCGTTATCCGCCAACGGCGATCTTCAGTACTACCAATTTTGCAAGCAAAAGCTTGCCGAACTGAAGGAAGAAGAGATTCATCCAAAGCCGCTTCTAGGGGGTAGGGATTTGATCGCCATGGGATTGACCCCGGGCCCGAGCTTCCACGAGATTCTTAAACAGGTCGAAGAAGCACAGCTCGGTGGAGAGCTTTCGAGCCGCGAGGAAGCCATGGAGTGGGTCAGCAAGCATTATGGCAATCGAGGTTGAGGAATGAAGCAGGGACAGACTCTTAACGTCGTCGGCAAAACAACACCGCGGATGGACGGTAAGGAAAAGGTCACGGGCAAAGCGGTGTACACGGTGGATATCGAACTGCCTGGAATGGCTCACGCCAAAATCCTCCGCAGTCCCTATGCGCATGCCAGGTTGGCTCGCGTCGATGGCCGCAGGGCCGAAGCGTTGCCCGGAGTTTACGCCGTCATCACCGGCGATGATCAGCGGCGGCTCGGGATGTTCGGCGCCGCCTATAAAGATCAGACCATCGTGGCGGTGGATAAAGTTCGCTATGTCGGAGATGCGGTGGCCGCGGTTGCAGCGGTAGACGAGGCGACGGCGGAACAAGCCTTGAATCTGCTCGAAGTCGAGTACGAGGAACTGCCGTCCGTAACCTCGATCGATGAAGCGCTGGCACCGGGCGCGCCTCTGGTGCACGACGCGGCATCCAGCGGGGGAGAAATGATGGGGCAACGTTATGAAATTCCCCCGGAGTTTGCCGGAACCAACCTCTGTTATCGTTTCAGTTACGCCAAGGGCGATGTGGAGCAAGGTTTTAAAAGCGCCGACGATATTTTTGAAGACACCTTCAGCTTTCCTCGAGTGCAGCACTTTTCGATGGAGCCCCACGCGACCGTCGCTCATGTCGAGCAGGACCGGATGACACTTTGGGCGGCCACACAAGAGCCGTTTACCTTGCGCGATCATTTAGCCGATATCTTCCGTCTGCCGCTCAACAAGATCCGTATCATTGCGCCCTATCTCGGCGGCGCCTACGGCGGAAAGCTCGCGGTCAAAACCGAGCCTCTGACGGCAGCCTTGTCCTGGAAAGCGAAGCGACCGGTGCGGCTCGCCCATTCGATTGAAGAGAGTTTTAAAACCGTTACGCGCCATCCCGCTCGGGTGCTGATCAAGACCGGTGTTACGAAGGACGGAAAAATCCTGGCCCGGCAGTGTCTGATCCACATGGAAACCGGCGCCTACGCCGATGCCGGACCGCGCGTCACTCAGAAGGCCGGCTACCGTTGTTTTGGACCCTACCGCATTCCGCACATGAAAACCGACGCCTACACCGTGTACACCAATACAGTGCCCGCGGGCGCGTACCGCGGCTTCGGCACACTGCAAGTCACTTGGGCTTACGAATCCCAGATGGATATCATCGCGAAAAAGCTGGGGCTCGACCCGCTCGAATTTCGCCTTAAGAATTTGCTCAAAAAGGGAGAACTTTATACTCCCGGGGACACGCCGGTGGATTGTGATCTCAAGGAAGGCTTACTGCGCGCTGCGAAAGAAATCGGCTGGGGAAAAAGAAGCCACAAAACCAACCGCGGTAAAGGGCTGGCCTGCTGCATGAAAGACGGCGGCGGCACTTATAAGGTTGCCTCGGCGGCGGTGAAGATGAACGCCGACGGTAGCATCATCTTACTGACGGGCACCGTGGAGATTGGGCAAGGCGCCCTCACGGCGTTGAGTCAAATTGTTGCCGAAGAGCTGGCTGTTCCTTTAGAACGCGTCACCGTGGCACAGCTGGATACGGACGTGACACCCTATGATGTTAATACCAATGCTAGCAGCTCGACAGTCGTAATGGGCCTGTCGGTACAAAGGGCCGCTCAGGACTTAAAGCGTCAGCTGTTGCGGCATGCGGGTAAATTGCTCAAGACGAATTCGGATCGATTATCACTGAAGAACGGTCACATACAGGGCGGTAAAGGTTCGGCCATTTCCTTTGAGGAGCTGATGCACCGGGTTTTTTTATCGAGCGCTGGCGAAATCGTCGGGCGAGGCGCCTATCAAGACATAAAGAGCAAGAAGGCGGCGCTCGGCTCGCCGACGACGTTTTGGGAAATCAGCTGGGGCGGGGCGGAAGTGGAAATCGACCGCGATACCGGCGAGATCAAGTTGCTGAAATACGTTTCACTGGCGGACGTGGGCCAGGCGATCCATCCCGTCTTGTGCGAGGGACAGGATGAAGGCGGCGTGATGAACTCGATCGGTCACAGCTTGCTCGAAGAGATGATCTACAAAGACGGTCAACTCCTCAATCCCAATCTGATCGATTACCGGGTTCCGAGCTTCGGCGATTTGCCGAGAGATTTTGAAACCATTCTGGTGGAAAATCACAACGGCCCCGGTCCATTCGGGTCGAAAGGCACAGGCGAAGGCGGATTGTTGCCCGTGGCGCCGGCCATCGGCAACGCCGTGTACCGGGCGACGGGCGTGAGGTTTTATGATCTGCCGCTGACGCCGGAGAGGGTCTGGTGCGCGCTCAGACAGAAGTAACAAGTCTATTGCAGCAACGTAAAGAGCAGTCCCTCAGGAAATGGGATACTCAAAGCCCGTTCAAACAGGCCGTAGATAAACAGCCAGGTAAAGAAAGTCACCGCAATCGTCATCGGCCATTTCTCTTTGCCCGCGAATTTGAGATAGAGGATCATCGACACGGGGATCGAATACGAGAAGCCCAGTAGCCAAATGGCAATGAAAAAACCAACGGTCCAAATGAGAATCGAGACGGTTCGACGACTCGCCACTTCCGGTGGAACGTCGGCTGCGACTTCCCAGGCGGCGGCCGCGGGTTTGGGCTTTTCACGACCCAGCAAATCTTTGCCAAGCTGAGCGAGCGCCAATAGGAGAGTCGGTATGCCGATGGCCCAAGGGAAGAGGCCAGCCCGAAAACCGAAATTTCGACTCTGCCAGAGAGCTAAGGCGAGCAAAACTGCAACAACGACAGTAAAGAGCGTTTTTGAGTTGAATCGCAGCCCGGCTTTTTCAGGCGTCTCAATCACAGCTCTGGCCTGAGGTTCAGAAGCGGCTTTTTCCTTCTCCTGTCGTTTATTTTTGATGATCGGATAAATAAGACCGAACAGGGTTACGGCAAAAATAACCAGCACGCCGGGACGCCCAAGCCAAGCAGCTCCGTAATTGTCGGTGGACAGGAAGAGCCTGTTCTCGGCCAGTGGACCGAGGACGAGACCGAGCAGGACCGGCGGACGCGGCCACTCCAATTTTTCCATGATCCACCCGAGACCGCCGAAAAACAGGACAACCAGCATATCTTCGAACGCATTCTTTTCCGCAAAGGCGCCCAAGTAGACCAACACTAAAATAATCGGAATAATAATACCGCCACGTACTTGGGTTATCCTTGCTAGGGGTTCCAAGAAGAGAAAGCAGATTCCCACAGTGATGATGTTGGATATAATGATCACCCATACGAAGGAAAACGTGAGCCCAAGGTGGCCTCTGGGTTCCGGGATCAGCATGTCGGGACCGGGCACGATGCCTTGAATGATGAACGCGCCGAGCAGGATCGCCATGATGACGCTGGCGGGAACGCCAAAAGCAATGGTCGTGATCAGACTTCCGCCCAAGGTGGAATTGTTCGCCGCGCCGGGACCTAATACTCCCTCAACGGCGCCTTTGCCGAAGCGCTCTTTGTTGGGCGAACTCTGTACCGCATGGGCGTAGGCAAGCCACTGCGTAGTAGCCGCCCCCATTCCAGGAATGATGGCCGTGAATGTGCCGAGGGCGCTGCAGCGGATGACCAACCACCAGTGACGGAAAGTATCCTTGACCCCCTCCATGACCCCGCCGAGCTCTTTGACTTCCTGGGTTGCGATGCTCGTGCCCAATACGGCAAGCTCGATCGTTTCCGGAATCGCATAGAATCCAATCGTAATGGGAACCAATCCGATGCCGTCCCAGAGAAACAGCTGATTGAAGGTGTAGCGCTGAATGCCTGAGATGGGATCTAACCCGATGGTTGCGAGCATCAGGCCAATACCGCCGGAAACCATGCCTTTGAGAATGTCCTCGCCGCTGAGGGCAGCGACAAAGGTGATCCCCAGAAGTGAGAGCATGAAGAATTCAGGAGAGCCGAAGGAGAGAACGAGCGGCCGGACGATAGGGATGGCGACCGCAATCGCAACGGCGCCGAATACGGCTCCGACGAGGGAACTCATGAGGACAGCGCCCAGAGCCCTGCCAGCCTCGCCGTTTCTCGCCATGGAGTGGCCGTCGACGATCGTTGACGCCGTCGTCGGTTCGCCAGGTACTCCGAACAAGACAGAGGTGATGTCGCCGGTTGTCGCTGTCACAGCGGTCATTCCCAAAAGAAAGGCAAATGCCTCGACCGCTGACATCTTGAAGATAAAGGGCAGCATCAGGGCCATCGCCGTCGGTCCGCCGAGTCCGGGCAAAATGCCGACGACAAAGCCGATGGCGATGCCGATGCACATCAAGCTGAAGGTAGACCACGTAAAGCACTGGACCAGGCCTGAGCCCAAGGCGCCAATCATTTCCAGCATAGCGATCCGGCTCCTCTCTGAGCAGCCGCAAAACTTCAACCAGATTTCTTTTTACCTCATTCGTCGTCTTGTCTTGCAATTCGAATACTCAGTTAAATGTGAACCGTCGAGTTGCCAGAAGCTATCGAATTGATCATTAAAAAGCAACGAAAAAGTCCATCTGTGGGTCGTCTCTCCTTCCGTAGCGAACAACGACATTGCGTTAGTTGCATGGGGCTAATAGAATGCCGAGCACGCGGTGGAGTGCTGAGGCAAAGCGTTATGACAGACGCCGGTTTCGCGGTCAAATTCCAGGAGGTTTGCTTATGGCAGATCGCTTTAAAAATCTCATCGACGGAAAATGGGTAGAAGCAAAATCAGGCAAGACTTTCGACAACCGTAATCCGGCCAATCGCAACGATTTGATCGGACTCTTTCCAGCCTCCGGCCAGCAGGATGTGGACGATGCCGTGCGCAGCGCAAAGCATGCCTTTGCAAAATGGCGCCTCGTTCCGGCCCCCAAACGGGGCGAGATGCTCTATCGTGTCGGCGAGCTTTTGCGCCAGCGTAAGGAAGAGATCGCTCGCATCATGACGCGTGAGATGGGAAAAATTCTGAAAGAAACTCGCGGTGACGTGCAGGAGGGAATCGATACCGCCTTCTATACCGCGGGAGAAGGACGCCGACTTTTCGGCGAAACGACTGCGTCGGAGCTTCCCGATAAGTTTGCCATGTCCGTGCGCGCGCCCGTGGGCGTCTGCGCTTTGATCACGCCGTGGAATTTCCCGATGGCGATTCCGACCTGGAAACTGTTTCCCGCTCTACTTTGCGGCAACACGGCGGTGCTGAAGCCAGCCGAGGATACACCGCATACGGCAGTCAAGTTATTTGAGATACTCGAGGAGGCCGGCATTCCTCCGGGCGTGGTTAATCTAGTTCACGGCCGCGGCGAGGAAGCCGGCGCGGCGCTGGTGCGCCATTCGGACGTGAAACTCGTCTCTTTCACAGGCTCCGCTGCCGTCGGCCGGGAAATCGCGTCTGCCTGCGGGGAAAATCTCAAACGTGTCTCTTTGGAGCTGGGCGGAAAAAACGCCCAGATCGTGATGGAAGACGCGGACCTGAATCTAGCCTTGGAAGGCGCGCTGTGGGGTGCCTTCGGCACTACTGGTCAGCGCTGCACGGCGACGAGCCGGTTGATTCTTCATAGAGATATCAAGCGGAAACTGACGGATATGCTCGTCGCGAGAGCCGAGAAGATCAAGATCGGCGACGGCCTCGATGAGAGCGTCGAGACAGGGCCGTTGATCAATCATTCGGCGCGCGAAAAAGTGCATCGCTATGTGCAGATCGGTAAACAAGAAGGCGCGCGGCTTCTCACCGGCGGCGAGATCTATGAAGCCGGCAAGTGGATTGACGGTTACTTCTATCGGCCAACGATCTTCGATCAGGTGACTCCGTCCATGCGCATCGCTCAGGAGGAGATATTCGGCCCGGTCTTGTCCATCATCGAAGTGAAGAGCTTTGAAGAAGCGATCGAAGTTCTCAACGGCACCGCCTATGGCCTCTCCAGTTCGATATACACGAACGACGTAGCCCGCGCCTTTCGCGCGATGAGAGACATCGAGGCGGGGATCACCTACGTCAACGGTCCCACCATTGGCGCTGAAGTCCATCTTCCCTTCGGTGGCGTGAAAGATACCGGCAACGGCCATCGCGAGGCCGGCACGACCGTGTATGACATCTTCAGCGAGTGGAAATCGATTTACGTCGACTATTCCGGTAAGTTGCAAAAGGCACAGATCGACAACGCAGAATAAGTTTCGAGTTTAGGGTTTCGAGTTGAAGAAGTCTGAATAACGCGAAACTTTAAACTCGGAACCCGAAACTGGAGAGTTCCATGAACGCACCTTACATCAAAATCAAACCGCCCGGTCCGAAAGCTCTAGCGCTCATCGAAAAGGACCGGCGCCATACCGCTCCGGCTTACGGGCGCGTTTATCCCTTGGTCGTGAAAGCAGGCCGGGGGACTGTGATCGAAGACGTCGACGGCAATCTGTTTCTCGATTTCATGGCCGGGATTGCGGTGACCGGCACGGGCCACTCACACCCGAAGGTGGTCAAAGCTATTGAAGAGCAGGCGCGTAAGTTTCTGCACATCTGCGGCAGTGATTTTTATTACGAACCGATGGTGCAGCTCGTTGAAAAATTGGCTCAGCTGGCGCCGGGCCCCTCGGTCAAGAAAGTGTTTCTAACCAACTCCGGCACGGAAGCGGTCGAAGCTGCCTTGAAGCTGGCGCGCTACGCAACCGGGCGAAAACATGTCATTGCGTTTTTCGGCGCGTTTCATGGGCGGACCATGGGCTCGCTATCGCTGACGGCCAGCCGCTCGTCACATCGCGCCCACTTTTCCCCGTTGATACCGGATATCCATCACGTCCCTTACGGCACCTGTCATCGCTGTCCGTACAATTTGAAGCACGATTCCTGCGGCATCGAGTGCGTTAATTATCTGGAAAAAGTTCTCTTTAGATATGAAGTCGCCCCGGAGGAAGTTGCCGCGATCTTTGTCGAGCCCATTCAGGGCGAAGGGGGCTACGTCGTTCCTCCTTCTGAGTACCTGCCGATGCTACAGGATCTCTGCCGACGCCACGGCATTCTCCTGGTTTTGGACGAGATTCAGTCGGGCTTCGGCCGGACAGGCAAAATGTTTGCCTGCGAACATTGGGGAATCGAGCCGGATATACTCTGCGTGGCTAAGGGAGTTGCGAGCGGCCTGCCGCTCGGCGCCATGATTGCCCGGGAGGAGATCAGCACATGGACGCGCGGGGCTCACGGCAGCACGTTTGGCGGCAATCCGGTAGCTTGCGCCGCCGCGCTCGCTACCCTTGCGCTCATCCAGGACGGGCTCATGAAAAATGCCGCGGAAGTCGGAAGCTATCTCAAAGAGAAGTTGACTAACTTACAGAGCACATACTCTGTGATCAGTGACGTCCGCGGGTTGGGGTTGATGGTCGGGGTGGAGTTTGGCCAGCCGGGCGCCGGTGGCGCGCCCGATCCGAAACGTAGAGATCAAGTTGTCCAAAAATGTTTCGAGGAGGGCTTGCTACTATTGGGTTGCGGCGAGAGCACGATTCGCTTTTGCCCGCCGTTGATCGTGACGCGGCAAGATGTCGAGACCGCGGTTGCGATCTTTGAAGCGGCAATAAAAGCTGCCAGCCAATAACCACAGGTCGTAAGCGGCCTGTGAAATCCCGTTCTGGCTAAGCGACGGTCATTGTAGCTTGTTTTCTAACTCTTCGATGATTCGAGAAAGGTCTGGATCGTCGGGATTTAGTTTTACAGCGCCGCGAAACTCTTCCAGCGCCTTTTGCAGCATGCCTTTGGCTGCATAAACCCGGCCAAGATTGAGATAGGGGAAGTGGCGCGGCTCGTAGCGTCTGGCCTGCTTCGCCTTTTCTAGCCACTGAATTGCTTCATCCAGCTTTTGCTGCTGCATCAGGTAGACGCCGATATCGTTGTAGGGATTGCCGAACTCCGGATCGAGTCGGATGGCGATCTCGCACTGAGCGATCGCCTCGTCGATTCTGCCCTGAAAACTGTATGTCCAGCCCAAGTAGGTATGGGCGTCCGCCGTCGGATAGAGCGCGATGGACTCTTTGTACAGCCGAATCGCTTTATCCAGCTCACCGGCCAGCTGATGGTCCATCGCCTCCTTGATGAGCTCCATGGCTCGTTCTTGTTCTTTCCACGTCGCAGGAACGTTTCCGCCAAAGGACGGGTCAGACTTGGGCTGAAGTTTGTTCTGTTCTTTGTCTTTCTTCGTTTCCTTTTCTGCCATATGTTTCCAACTCCTTTTCTTAAGTACGCAGAAGGCAACCAGAACGACTGTTTGTCTTGTACTGCATGATGTCGCCAACCATTAAAGCAGCAGCGCTTGGTGAAGAGCAATTAGTTTCATCCCTCATCCCTCCGCTTTTATCCCTTAAATTAAATCCCCCAAGCGCCGCTCAGTTGGATATTCGCGCCGTTAACGTAGCGGGCTTCGTCAGACAATAAAAACCGAACCGCCGCTACGGCGTCTTCTACGCTACCCACGTAGCCCGCGGGGATCCGCTTCGCCGCCGCCTCCAGTTCTTCCTTGGGCGCGCTGCCGGAATCGATGAAGCCGGGAGAAATGGCATTCACGGTTATGCCGTGCGGCGCCACCAGGCGAGCCAGCGAGCGCGCCAGCACGAGCAAGCCGACTTTTGTGATGTAGTGAGCCGTGAGCTGCGGTTGGGCAATCAGCTGTTCGGCGTTCGCCATGCTGAAGCAGATGATGCGTCCCCATTTGCGCTCTTTCATAATCGGAATCACCGCTTTACTGAGGTAGAAAACTGGGTGCAGATTGTTGTCGAACATGGAGTGCCAGCCTTCGTTGGTCTCCTCCAATAACGAGACCCGATGATAGGGACCGGCGCCGTTGATCAGCGCGTCGACGCGTCCCCATTCTTTATTCACGTGCTCGACCCATTCGACCGCGGCTTTCGGATCCGAGACGTCGCACTGAAGCGCCAAGCCGATGGCGCCGCGCGCTTTCGCGGCATCGACAACCGCGCTCGCTTCCTCGGCGCTGGTGCGGTAACAGATCGCGACCGACCAGCCCCTCGCGGCCAGATCCAGCGCCACGGCGCGGCCAATTCCCCGCGCGCCACCGCTGATCAATGCGACTCGATCATTCACGGTTGATCTCACAGAAGTAATGGTTCGTCACGTGCCACCACGTCATCGGCGCCGCTCCGGTCGGCGCTCCGCGAAGGTTCAATCCACGGCCTAAATTTCTCGTACAACTCTTTCAACTTGGCCTTGTAATGTTCCACGTTTTCATCGGGGTTTTTCGCGTCCCATTGCGTTGCGAGCTTGCAGTTCTCGTTGATTTTTACCTTCGCTTTGGTTCCGATCACATAATATGAAATTTGATCCCCAGGCTGATAGCGCCGCTGCGATTTCAAAGCCAATTCGTAAGGCGCCGCCGCGTTGCGTTTTTTGGCTTTGACCTTGATCTGGTAGCTTTCCAAAGAATCTTGCAGCGTTTCCGTCTTTGCAAGCCAAGTAATGTCCTTGCAGTGTTGTTCGAGGCCGTCGAGATAGCGCCGATAGAGATCCTGAACTTTTTCTGTTTCGCCCTTGAGAAGCAGCATCAACATCTCCTCCAACCACTCGCGCTGGAACCCTTCCAAACCGCGGGAGCGCAGCCCCGAGCCCTTGATAAGGAGCCGCTCATTTTCATCCAATAAAGCGTAGTTCTTCATCTTGTAACTGAACATGGCTGGATACCGCCCGTCGAGCTCCAATTCAATCCCGATAGGAAGAGTTTCCTTCAGTGCGGCGATCAATGTCTCTGCTTCGGCGGCGCTTTTAGCGGTTTCAGGCGGGATGAAATAAATACCATCGGTATCGACCTCGATAATTTGCGCGCCTTTCTCTTTGAGCCAGCCGACCGCGGCTTGAATCAACTCCCTGCCCTTGGCGGTGACGTGATTGGCCGCCTCGAAGTCGTTGAAATGGCCCATTTGAAAACCGAGGTAACCATAGAAAGAGTTGATTAGAATTTTAAACGTCGATTGTAAGGCATTGAAATAGACCTTCGTCTCTTCGTCCTGCCGGTCGCGCGCCAGCTCTTTGGCCTTGAGGCGAAACATCCGCAAATCGCGCAGCAGGTTGGGCAATACGCCTAATTCATCTTTTTTCGGAAGATAGTTATAGACCAGCATGATGGAAGGATACAGCGAAGTCACGTCGCAATGGAGAACGCCCCGCGCCGTGCCTTGGTACTCCATATGCGTAAAGCCGCCGGCGACCTCGCGGCCGTCGTCCGGACGAGGCACCGAGCGGCGTTGGTAAACATATTCACGGAGGAAGAGCGCATCGATTTTCGTCGCGTTCCCGCGCAGCGGAATATTTTGATAGCTATAAGGAAAAATCTGCGCTTGAACGAAATGACTCGGCGATAATAGTTCTGAGACGGCGCGGGTTTCGCGCACGTCGTCGAGGGCGTTGCGAAACAACGTGTCCGGATCGTGATCGAAATACCAACTGGCCTTGCCGGCGGGAATGTAGGTCCGATCCGCGCTAGCGATGCCCAAGTGCCGGGCGATTTCGTTCAAACCGACGCTTTCCAGCTCTCGAGTCGCAATATCGTAGTGTTGGGCGAGCATCCACGTGTCGATGAGGTTCCGGCCGAAAATTTCATATCGACGATACGCGATCGTCCGCTCCGCCATCTGCAGGCGAGATCCGTGGCTCTTTAGACCAGAACCGTCCCGACCGACCTTGAGCTCTACTTTATGTCTCTTGGCGCGGGCTTCGATGTATTCCAGACCGAAACGAAAGAGGTTATGCCCTTCGATGACGTCCGGGTCGCGCCGCTGAATTTCGTTCACCAGCTCTTGAAGCATCTGAGCTTCATCAAATTCCTTGCCCGAGATCAGCCGCTCCCAGCCCGTTGAATCCGAGAGCGCGATGGCAGTGATGCGGTCGGAGTCGCGGTAGGCATGGGGAAATTCAAATCCCGGCGGGCAGTAGGTCTCTATATCCAGCTGCAGGCGCTTCAAATTGCCGAACGTCATGCCCAAGAAGTGCGTCTTGCCGGACAATATCAAAAACTGATGCAGCGGATCGCTGAAATACCGATAAGGAGCATCCGGCCCGGAGGATGTTTTACCGCTCTTTTTCTGCGCGTGGAATCTCGCGTGCTCCAGCTGATTCAAATCGGGAAACAGTGCAAGACGGTTAAAAGCCCCTTGACCATCAAGCTTCTGTAGTTCCGCCTCGCCCTTCCAATCCTTCAGAGCCCCCTCACCTTCCAAAAGCATAAAAGGCCGGAAGGGCGCGAGCTCGGTCTCGATGCGGCCGTCTTGACGGCGAAAGATTTTGGCCTTGTTGTTTCCCACGACTTCGAACGCGATCAGGCCCGGCGTGCTGTCGTGGCCGAACAAGATCTCGTTCTGTTGAAAAATGGGCGTAAGATGTTCGCGTTTTTGAGCCATAAGCGGCAGAGTTAATATAACAAATGGGATTACCAAGTCATAGTAGAGAAAACGAATCTGCCAATAGCAAGAGCGTTTTTGGCCGGCCAGATGCTCGGCCTGATTAAAAAAGCTCTGGAGCGATTGGGCAAATTTGTGATAGATTACGACCATGCCTATCGATCCGCTCACATTTGACAGTCGGCCCGCTTTAAAGAAACCGATCCTTCTCCTTTCCTTTGCTGGATGGAGTGACGCGGGTGCGTCGGCTACTACGGCTGTGAGGTACGTCGCCGATCAGTTGCTCGGGCGAAAGTTCGCCGGCATCGACCCTGAGGAGTTCTACGATTTTTCGGTACAGCGCCCGGTCGTCAGATTGACGGAAAGCAAAATCCGCGAGATCCACTGGCCTTCCTACGATTTTTATCACGGCGCGGGAATTGGCGTGGAGCGGGATTTTGTGCTGGGTATCGGCGCCGAGCCCCAGCTTCGTTGGCGGACTTTTACCGAAACCCTGCTCCGATTCACGCGCGAATGTGGCATTGAGACGATCGTGACGTTAGGCGCCTATCTTGACGAGGTGCTTTACACGCGTCCGGTGCCGTTGAGCGGTTTTTCGACTGATCCAAAACTGATGGAAGAGTTGGACCTGATGCCGTCACGATATCAGGGGCCCACGGGAATCATAGGTGTTTTGGGTGACGCTTGCCGTAAGAGCGCGATTCCACACGTCAGTTTCTGGGCCGCATTACCCCATTATCTCAATGTCACACCCAATCCCAGAGGGACTTTGGCTCTGCTTCTCCGTCTCAATCAATGGATCGGATTGCGCGTCGATACGGCACCATTGGAGCGAGCCGCCGGCGATTTTCAAGCCAAGATCAACGAAGCCGTCAACGCTGACCCCAAACTCTCCGCCTTCGTGCGCGAACTCAAGAAACGCGAATTCGAACAGTGAAGCTCTCCGTCCTGATCCCGGTCTACAACGAGGAGCGCACACTGGAGGAGGTCGTGCGCCGCGTGTGCGCGGTGCAAATTGCTAAAGAAATAATTCTCGTCGACGACGGCTCCAAAGACCAAAGCCGTCAAATTCTTACTCGATTGCAGGAAGAGAACGAACGGGCCAGAGATCCGCTGAACCAGATTCGGGTGTTTTTCCAACCCTTCAATCAGGGCAAGGGAGCGGCGCTGAAGACGGCCTTCGGTCACGTCACGGGTGATGTCGTGGTCATCCAGGACGCAGACTTAGAGTACGATCCCAAAGACTATCCCGCGCTTCTCGATCCGATCCAAGCGGCGCAAGCCGATGTCGTCTACGGAACCCGTTTCTTCGGCGGCGGTGCCCATCGCGTGTTCTTTTTCTGGCACTACGTGGGAAATCTAATGCTCACTCTGATCTCGAACATGCTCACCAATCTCAACCTCTCCGACATGGAAGTTGGTTACAAAGTCTTTCGCGCCGAAGTCCTCAAAGGCATCGAACTCAAATCCAAGCGCTTCGGTTTCGAACCGGAAATCACCGTTAAACTTGCCAAGAAACAGTGCCGCTTCTACGAGGTCCCCATCTCTTACCACGGCCGAACCTACGCCGAGGGGAAAAAGATTACTTGGAAGGACGGCATCGCCGCGCTCTATTATCTGATTCGATTTCGCTTGGCGGATTGACTGCCGCTGCTGAAAAGCTGCGACCTCCCACTTGTGCGCCATGAGAATGGTAAGTCCCATTGGACGCCAATGTAGATGTCTTACGTCGGAACGGACGTTAAGCCACTATCTTCCCTTCACTCCACAACGCTTCCATATAATCCTGTAGCGCCTCCTTCAGTGGAAACTGAGGCGTGTAGCCCAGCTCAGCTTTGGACGTGCTGAGATCGAGAGGGGCTTGTTTACCGTCTGTGCCGCTTGCGCCGACGATTTGAACCTCGGTTTTCGGTGCCAATTCCTTTACGATTTGAGCCAGTGCGTCCGGGCTTGTGACAACCCCGCTGCCGGCGTTGTAAGTTCGCTGCTTCGGACTCGATGCCTTGCACGCAAGATGCAACGCGAGCGCAACGTCTTTGGCGTAGACGTATTCGTTCGGAGCGTAGACCTTGGCGTCGATGGTGAAGGGCTCCCCTTTGATGATGTTCAATGCCAAATCGCGCATGACCATCCCGACCGTCGAGCCGCCGACGTAATGGCCGCGGCCAAAGACGCCGCTTGGACGGATGATAATCGAGTCCAGGTTGTGGTGAAATGCGTAGCCATGCACGAGATGTTCTGAGCAAAGCTTGGTGACCGTGTAAAGATTGTGTCCGCCGGTAGCGGCGTCTTCGCGGACCACGGAGTCCTTAATCTTCGAGCGATCGTACACGCCGAAAGTGCTAACGTAAACGATGCGTCGCAAGCCTATGAGGCGGGCTGCTTCCAAGACGTTGATTGTCCCCAGAATATTATTGGTGGAGCCGGTGTAGGTGTTTTCGGCAACCCGTTTGCCGATGAGGCCGGCGGTGTGCACGATGGTGTCGGTGTCAAATTTATTGAGCGCTTGGATCAACGCGGGCAGGTCGCGCATGTCTGCCGCGACGACGTGTGCCTTGTCGGGCCCAACGACTTTCCCGATGTAGTCTCGGTTCGGCACGAGATCATAAAGGACCACCTGGTCTCCGCTATCGACGAGTCTCCGCGCGAGGTGGGTACCGATGAGACCGGCACCAGTAATCAGAACGTTCATGGCAAATCCTCCGAATAGTGAGTTCTACGTAGCTTAGGTTGGCCAAGGAGCGGTGTCAAACTCTGAAAAAAAGTTCTTGCGGTTGCTGCAGCGAAGCGATTATCCTGGGATGGCCCGGGGGATATAGTCCTTACTAAGATCTCGCCATGTCAAAGGATAGTTATAACTCCAATGCGAAAGGGGAATGATTTATGTTCGATAGGGTAAGACAAAAATTTATCCGCGACCGCCGAACGCTGGTGGTATGTTTCACAGCCGCTGTTACTCTTTCAGCCGGATCGATTGTCTTGGCGCAGCCGATCAAAATCGGCAGAACCACGGGTGGGAGCGGCTTTCATATCCCGTCATATGTAGCCATAGACAAGGGGTTTCTCAAAGCCGAGGGGCTCGATGCTAATTTCATTGCAGCGACCGCCGGTGTGCTTGTCAGGGCGGCCATCGCCAAAGAAATAGAATTCGTGCCGATACCCGGCGGCGGTTCGGAGGCGATGCTCAAGGGTGCGCCGTTGGTTTTTTTCGTCGGCGAGTCTCTGATCTCGCAGTGGACGCTTACGACGACCCCGGACATCAAACGAGCGGAGGATCTTAGAGGGAAAACTCTAGGGCTAGGTAGACCGGGCTCCGCCGACTACAGCGAAATCGTCATCACGTTGGGAAAACACTTCAACATGCAACCGGGGAAAGATTATAAAGTCATCAGCTTCACCGGTGAGCCGGACAGAATCGCCGCATTGATCAAAGGTTCGATCCAGGGCGGGGTTCTCTCTTTCCCGCATGCCGCCCGGGCTGAGAAAGAAGGAATGAAAGTCTTGCTACGAACCGGTGACTATATCCCGAGATTGGGCGGCACCTTTCTCACGCACAAGGATGTGATCAAGGAGAAGCGCGATGTGGTGAAGCGGTTCACTCGGGCCATGATTAAATCCGAGGACTACATCAGGGCCAATAAGAAAGGAACGATGGAAGTCATTCAGAAATATTTTGAAATCAACGACCCTAAAGTCGTCGAGAGCATCTACAATCAAGTGCACGACAAGTTTGGCCCCGAAATGCCTGCCGAAATGATCCGCGACCTCTTCGAATCGAGAACCACCCCGGAACTCGGCTGGCCGCAAGGAAAGCCGTTGCCAGACTTAGAACAGTTCGTCGACCGAAGTTTTGTCAGCGAGGTGTTGAGAGAGATGGGCAGGAAGCCGGCCGCTAAGTGACGAGCCGAACGCTGGAAACGTGACGATGCGGAAGATACGTAATCTAGTGATATAAGTGATATAAGGGACGGCAGACGATTTCTGCACCTCTCGCCGGTCTCTTGGGTTCGGATTGCGACACAACAAAGGTCGAAGCAGGAAAAACTCTTTTCAATCAATTTGCGTCAATTCCCTCAGCTTAATGCGTAAAAGCTACTCCCAAACCTCTAATCTAAAAGCCTGTCATTCCCGAATGCTTCTATCGGGAATCCAGATGAAACCATGACTGGACCCTCGATAAAAACGTTCGGGGGTGACAACTTTGGGATAAATTCTCATAAATGTTTTCCATCACGGCAGCCTGCTGCGGGCAGATTCAATGAGCCGGGTGGCAGTTAGAATGTCTTTGCCGTCTCCGGGCGCCAGCTGGCGAGGCGGGATTCTACGTACTTAACAGCGAAGGTGAGGATCACGGACAGCGCCATGAAGATCGCGACGCCGACGAAGACGACATCGACTTTATAATTGGTGGCGGCCGACGCGATCATGTAGCCCAGGCCTTGGCTCGATCCAAAGAACTCGCCGACAACGACTCCTAAAATGGCCCGCCCGATGGCGAGCCGAAGACCGGCGATGATGTAGGGCAGCGAGTTCGGCAGAACAACGATCTTCATGAGCTGCCACTCATTGGCGCCGAAAGATCTGACCACGTTGACGAGCACCCGGTTGACATTTTTGACTCCCGCATAGGTATTGATCAGCAACGGGAAGACGGCGCCCGCAAAGACAATCACAATCTTCGACCAAATTCCGATGCCGAACCAAAGGATCAGGAGCGGCAATAATACGATACGCGGGGTGGCGTTGAATGCGGTCACGTAGGGGTCCAGCAAAGCCTCCAAGGTAGAGGATCTGCCTATGATGAGTCCGGCGGGCAGTCCGACGGCGATGGAGAGGCCGAGGCCTGCTAGAAAAGCGATCGCGCTGATATAAAAGTGCTTTTCAATTTCACCGTTGAGGAGAAGTTCGTAGAAGGCAGCAGCGATTTTTGACGGGGTCGTAAAGAAGAGCGCCATTCCTTTTGGCAGGCTATACCAGAGAGGAATGCTCTCCCAGACGATGAGCAGGACTATGATAAAGCCCGTTCCCAGGATGAAGGGCTCGTGTTCCGCGTAAAAGCTTTTGACTTTCATGATCGAACCTCTTCGCTCGCTCTCCATGGTGCTAACGTCAGCTCCAGCTTGCGCATCAGTTCGGTGAGCACGACGGCAATCACAGAGAGAATAAGGATGCCGACAAACATATCCGGTAAGCGGTACGTGTCACCGGCTTGAGAGATGGCGAAGCCGATGCCCTCGGAAGCGGCGTAGAACTCGCCGACAATAATGCCGACGAGGCCACGGCCAACCGCCAATCGTGCCCCAGCGACAATGTAGGGGATCGTGCTGGGCAAAATCACCTTCAAATAAAGGTCCTTTTCGCTGCCGCCAAAGGATCTGATCACGTCAATCAGGAGCCGATCGGTCGACTTAACTCCGGCGAACGCGTTGAAAATAAACGGGAAGACCGAGAGCAGAAAGACCAGAGCCGCTTTTCCCAGCACGCCGACGCCAAAGGCAATGATGAAGAGCGGCGCCACAGCGACCAGTGGGCTTGCATAGAGGGCAGTCAAGAAGGGGTCGAGCGTGTACTCGACTCTGCGTCGCCATCCCATGATGAGACCCACCGGAATGCCAATGACAACGGCAAAGCCGAAACCCCAGAGGAAGGCCCGGCTGCTGATCGCCAGATCGTGCCAGAGCTTGGGACCGCGAACTTGCTCCTTAAATGCTTCTGCGATGAGCGATGGTTTGGTAAAAAAGAAGGGATTAAGGGGAAAGAGATAGGTGAGCAGCAGTTCCCAAGCGGCTAAGAGTGAGATCACCGAGAAGAATCCGAGCAAAAGCCGGCGATGCTCCGCGTAGAATTCCTTTGGCTTCATATTCTACTCTCGGGTGTTAATTCTTCTTTCAAGACTTCCCAGATCCGCGACTTGATCTCATTGAATTCAGGGGTAAGCCGCATCTCGTAATCTCGCGGTCGCGCTAGTTGGATCTTAAGTACGTCCTTTGTGCGTCCCGGTCTTGCGGTCATCACGATGACTCGGTCAGAGAGGTAAGCCGCCTCTTCAATGCTATGGGTGACAAAGAGGACCGTCTTCTTTGTCCGCCCCCAGATTTGCAGCAGCTCCGCTTGCATCAGGTCGCGCGTCTGGGCATCCAGGGCAGCGAAAGGCTCGTCCATGAGCAATACTTCAGGTTCTGTGGCCAGCGCGCGAGCTAGTCCCACGCGCTGTTTCATTCCTCCCGATAACTCGTGGGGATAGTGCCGCTCAAATCCCTGCAAGCCGACCAGCTTGATCAATTCCGCCGCGCGTTGAGATCTCTCCGCGGACGGGATGCCTTTGAGCTCCAAACCCAATTCGACATTGGCGCGCACCGTTCTCCATGGCAGTAGGCCGAACTCTTGGAAGACCATCGCTCGTTCCTGGCTTGGGCCGGCAATGGGCGTACCGTTGAGCCGCATTTCGCCGGCCTCCGGTCTAAGGAGACCCAGGAGAATGTTCAAAAACGTGCTCTTGCCACACCCTGACGGGCCGACGATGCTGACGAACTCTCCTCTGCCGACTTCCAGGCTAAAGTTGCTCAGCGCCGTGACGGGCTCACGGGTTTTGGATTTAAAGACCAAAGTGATGTTCCGGGCTTGAATGAACGGAGTCATAGAGCGATCGTTTATTTGCGTCTCAACGGTTGCACAGCTCAAGGATCAGAAATGCGACGACAGACGCACCCGATCTTGAGCGTCACGGCGCTACCTTATTCCCAACTCCTGGTTCACTTCTCTTTGCAGGGTGAAATCAAACAGCTTGGCCGGCGAGACCGGCTCCCGGAGTTTTAAAAGCTCAGCGTCCGACTTGAGAAATTCATCGATCTCTTTATCCGTCGGGATTCCATTCGCTGTAAAAGCCTGCTGGGCCAAACGGTGCGACTCAGTCGCAACCGGCAATTCGACTCTCAAATATTTCGCTAGCACTTCCGCCGTGCCACGTTCGTTCTCCCAGAAGTATCGGTTGGCTCTCGCTCTGGCCCTGATGATTCGCTTCACAACGTCCCGTTTTTCACGCAGGAGCTTCTCGGTGACGGCCAGACCGTTTTGGAGATTGATGACATCTTCAACGGCGCTACCCAAAATCCTCAACTTGTATTTGTCCCTTGCAAGGATGACCGTAGGCGGCGAAAGCGCGGCAGCTTGCATCGCTCCGCTCACCAAACTCTGAAGCTGTGCCGGCGCGTCGCCGGCAGCCATCACGGTAACATCTTTATCTGGATCCAGGCCTCCTTTGCGCAGTACCCGAGCGGCGGCCAGATGCTGGGAGCCGCCAATAGTCGTGGTGCCGAGAACCTTGCCCTTGAGATCGCCGATGGAGCGAATTTCCGGCCTCGCCACGAGCCAGAAAAGATTGCGTTTAAGGCTCATAGACACGATCTTCAGTGGCGCGTCGGTGCGTTCCATGGCTCGAAGGACGGTACCGACGTTGTTTGCCGCGTGGGTCTCTCCGGCCAGCAAGGCGGCCATCGCGATGTTTCCTCTGACCTGGACGAGCTCGGCATCGAGTCCCTCTTGCCGAAAGAAGCCGCGGTCTTGCGCGATGTAAAGATCGATGGAGGCGATACTCCGACTCGGATAGGCGACGACCACTTTCTCGGGCGACGATTGTCCGCGCGCGTGCGGAGCGAGAATCATAAAGAAAGCAAACAAGAAGATTCGGCTTTTCATGTGTTTCCTGTAGCGCTCAATGTTTAGACGCGCACCTCTTGGATGTCAAGGTGATCGCGTGATCACGCACCGAATCCGTTCTCTCGCGCTCTCCGCTTGACGAGCCAAGCCGGGTGCAATATATCTTTTCGTCGGAGTTCCGAGCAAATGGGGCGTTCGCCACTTTTGTTAGGAAGCGCTTTCCGTGAGCTCGAAACCCAAAATCGAACAATAGCTTCAGGGCTCGAAAAACTCAGAGTAAGGAGAAATCATGGGTAGACCAAGACCGATAGAATGGCCAGACAAAGCCAAGATCTGTGTGACTTTCATTGTGCCGTGGGAGGTTTGGCCGGAGAACTTTGCCACGCACGAATCGCTTCAGCGCCAAGGCGGCGCTACTATTCCGCCACCAAAGGCTGTTTTTAAGCAGAATATGGCGCTCGTGACCGAGCGAGAATACGGCGACCGCGTCGGCATCTGGAGAATCGTGGATCTCTTCGATCGCCATAACCTCAAGGTGACTTTTCTGATGAACGGATTGAAGGTGGAACAGTTCGCCGATGAATGCAGAGAGTTCAAGTCTCAAGGTCATGAATTTTCTTCCGAAAGTTATGAGCATGAATATTCCTTCATGTACACCAGAGAGCAGGAGCGAGAATCGATCCAGAAGACGGTGGGCGCCTTTGAAAAAGTTCTAGGGCAAAAGCCCACGGGTTACCTTTCGCCGGGCCATGCTTCCACCCCTAACACACTGGAGCTGGTTGCCGAGGCCGGGTTCGTTTGGTGGGCGGATCCTCTGAACAGCGACAATCCCTACATCGTTCAGGCGCGCGGACGAAAGGTGGTCGTCGTTCCTTATAACGTGCCCGGATGCAACGACTACTCGACTTACGGAACCGGAAGGACACCGAGAGATTTGCTACAGATCATGAAGGACCAGTTTGACTATTTGTACTGGGAAGGGGAGCAAGGCTCGCCAAAATACTTCGCTTTCAATCTCCACCCCTTTGTCTCCGGCGTTCCGTTCCGAACCAAAATCATTGACGAGTTCATCAAGTACGCCAAGGGCTTTTCCAAGGTTTGGTTCGCCCGCCGCATAGAGATCGCCGAGTGGTGGCTGCAAAAGGGCTATTCGTGAGAAATGGCCTCGACCCAGGGTTTTCCTGAAGCGAAAATCATCGACGAATCATGGAGCCCGGGGAATGTCTTTTTGGCCGCCGGCCAATCTACGAGCCGAGGTGAGAAATCCGGTGTGGGCCACCATGCGATGCTGGGGTCTGGCGCTCATGCCTTTGATGTGCCAGAAACGCATCAAAGTCTCCATCGTCTCGATACACGCGAAGCGTTTATCGTCTCGTAGAGCATCGACCAAACTTTTGACCTGCAATATCGTCGGCAGATAACAGAGCAAAATCCCGCCAGGCCGTAGAATTTTCCAGGCGCCTTCGATCACCTGCCACGGCTCGGGCAGGTCCAGAATCATACGGTCGATCTCCGTTTCGTCCAATGCCGCAGCGACATCACCCACTTTCACTGTCCAATTCGTCACCGGTCCGAAATATTTGGCGACATTCTTCCGCGCCATGTCCGCAAAGTCTTCGCGTATTTCATAGGAGAAAAGATGGCCTTCAGTCCCGATGGCACGTAACAGCGCCATACTCAACGCGCCCGCTCCCAGTCCGGCTTCCACTACCCGCGCCCCGGGAAAGAGATCCGCCCAGACCAAGATTGGGCCGATGTCCTTCGGATAAATGATCTGAGCATTGCGTGGCAGATTTGGAATGAGTTGAGGAAAGCTCGGACGAAAGACCAAAAAGGGCTCGTTCAGCGAAGAGCGGACGACACTGCCTTCGTCTTGACCGATGATCTCGTCGGCGGAGATCTTACCGCCGCGGATCGAGATGGGATGACTCCGATCGAGGCGAAAGAGATACTCTCTGTCCTTGCGGTCTAGAAAAATGACCGGGTCGCCTTCGCGCAGCGGGCCTTTGGCTTTCATCGGATTCAGAACCGGAATCATTGCGGCGAGCGCGACTACTTGACTGTGTAAGGACCGTAGCCTTTTTGCCTAAGCTCTTCCACCAGCTCGCGAACTTCCTGAGAGCGTTTGAGATCACCCACGAGCAACGCGTCCGGCGTATCGACGACAACGGCATCTTGGACGCCCAGGAGCACAACCAGCCGGTCCTGGGCGTGAATGAGACAATTTTTGGCTCCAAGCCCAAGCCATTTGCCATTCCCTGCGTTACCGTCGTGATCCCGATGCATCATACGATGTACGGCCGCCCAACTGCCGATGTCGCTCCAACCGAAGTTTGCTTCCAAGGTCAGCACTTTGCCTTCAGAGCCCGCCTTTTCGAGCACGGCGTGATCGATAGAGATGTTGGGCATTTTTTGGTACTCACGAGCAATCAGGCATTTTAACCCCGGATTCGGTTTTGCCAGGGATTTTCCTCTCGCGGCTTGACTGATTTGGCTGAGGGCATCGGCGATGGCAGGTTGGTAGCGACGCATCAATTCCAGCAGGGTCGAAGCCCGCCAAATAAAAATCCCGCTGTTCCAAAGCGAGCCTCGACGGATGAGTTGGCGCGCCATTTTTTCGGAAGGTTTTTCTTTAAATTGTTTAACCTGATAAGCGCCGCCAAGGTTATTTGCGCCAACCGGTTTACCCTTCATGATATAGCCGTAGCCCGTTTCCGGGTAATCGGGTCGAATGCCGATGGTAATCAGGTTGTCGCTCGCGCTCGCAAGCTCCACCGCGCTGTTGAGCGCGCGGCGAAACGCGCTGACATCGGCCACCCAATGGTCCGCCGGCAGCACGAGCATGATGCCCCTGGGATCGCGGGCGACGACCTCCAGTGCCGCAAGGCCGATACAGGGCGCGGTGTTTCTTCCCTCAGGCTCGGCGAGAAAATTCGCCCGCGGCAACATCCGAAGCTCTTTGGCTAAACCCTTGAGTTGATCGGCGACGGTGACCACCAAGGTCTGCTTGGGACCGCTCAGAGCAAACACCCGATCGGCGGTTTCGCGAATCAGTGATTTCGAGCTGAGAATCTTTAGCAGCTGTTTAGGCCGCTGCGAGCGGCTCAAGGGCCAAAAACGGGTCCCTTTGCCGCCAGCTATGATCACGCAGAACGCCGATCGTTTCATGCTGTCGTCCAATTCAGAATATTGCGAGATAGTGTAAGGTAGCTATCGTGGCGGATCAAGGGTCGTTGTTCAAGCAAAAGAACTGGACGGTTTCCATAGATCAAGCCGGCCTCCGCTTAGACGTTTTCGTGCATCAAATTTTGCCTCATCTATCGCGGCGGGAAGCAGAAAGGCTGATTGAAGAGAGGCTCTTTTTGCTGAACGGACGACCGGCTAGCAAGGGACAACGCCTTGCGGCGGAGGGCGTCGTCAGTTTCGTGGGGCCGGAGCAATGGTTATCTGACGGACCGCTCCCGAATTTGGAGTTGCGGGTGCCGATCGTGTATGAAGACGCATGCTTACTGATCGTCGACAAACCGGCTGGTATGGACACGCACGGTTTCTCCGGTCGAGATGACCGAACGCTGGCCAATTTTATTGCGGCCCAGCGTGTGGAGGTTCTTAACGTGGGAAAGAGCAAGTGGGAGCCGGGATTAGTTCATCGGATCGATCGCGAGACCTCGGGTTTGGTCTTGATCGCGAAGACACAAGCCTCCTTCGAGCGCCTGCGACGGCAGTTTCGCCGGCGGCAAGTTACAAAGAACTATTGGGCACTGGTGTGGGGTATCACACCAGCGGAAGGGAGTGTCTCGTATCCACTCGCTCATGATTCACGAGACCGGAAACGAATGCGAGCGATTTTGAATCTTAAAACGCAGAGGGGGCAGAGAAGCTGGAAAGCGCTGACGCGGTTCCGGAAGCTCAAGGATTCGCGAGGATTGAGTTTAGTTGAGATCGAGATGGAAACCGGCGTGACGCATCAGATTCGAGTTCACATGGCTGCCATCGGTCATCCCATCGTCGGGGACGCGCTTTACGGCGCGGAAAACACAGACACCCTTGGGCTGGGACGTCACTTTCTGCACGCAGCCGCTTTAGAGTTTCAGCATCCGGAGACCGGCCGAACGGTTAAAATCGAGGCCGGCCTTCCCGGCGAGCTTGGGGAAGTGCTCAGCCGTCTGAGGGTGAACTTTTAGGCCGCGTTGCTGCGAATACCCTTTGCCTTTGCGCAAGCGCCACAATAATTGTTTTGGGTCCCGGCTTCCTCCACCCATCCATCATCTAGATTGTGGCAGATTTTCTTGCATTCGTAGCAGATGAAGTACAGACCATCGATGCTCTTGTTGATCTTCTCGCGGTTGAGCACCCGACCCCTCAGCTTTTCGATGCGGATGCCGAGCAACTCTTCGTAGTTTTTCTTGATCTTTCGTCTGCCCGCTTCGTCACTTGGAAGATCTTCGTTTTCACCTTCTTCCTGATTGGCGTCGTCGAAGTAATTCTCCGAGCGGCTTTTTGCGGGCCGTCCGGCAGTTTTCTTTTTCGTTCTCGGCATCTTTCTGATCTCACCCTCCCGTGATGTTGCCGCCGATAGAGGGGCTCATGGGTTGTTTCCAGCTTCCTTGGGTAACCATCGAGTAGGTTTTATTTCATAATGAACGGTTCCTTGGTTGTCAATAGGATCGACGGATCTGGACGGTTCGAAGCCGAGATTCATCGGTTAAACGGATTGACATAAGGAAAACGGGATGGGTACTTAAGAACACCAAATCAGTTTAATTCCAATTGATCGCTTCGCTGCTGCAGAACGGACGCGCGGCGCATGGGCAATGAGGAGGATCGTATGAAAGTGATCCGATCGTTAATAATTTTCGTCGGTCTCGGGTTAACTTTGTCATCCCCGTGTTACTCCGCTGAGCCTGGTACGCATCAGGAAGATTTTCGCGAGACTCCGAAACCGTTCCGCCTGCTCGCCGATCAATGGTCTGCCTATCCTTCGCTTGCGGAGGCCTACAGCCTCGAATTCCTGCGGACCGCGGACCGCGAGACCGCTCAGATGACACTGAAAGAAGCGATCTTTGTGGGCTTGAAAAACAATCCGGGCATTGAAGTCGATCGCTTGGAGCCATTGCGGGCGGCGGAACAGACCCGGATTGAAAAGTCGATCTTCGATCCCACTTTGAACTTGGAGTTTCACAAAGACTACGCGGTTGATCCGTACGGGATTACCGCCAGCCCATTTTTTCAGCCGGTTCAAACCAGCCAGAACCGCGATTACAACTTGGCGATCAGAAAATTTCTCCTCACCGGCGCTCAATTTGAAATCTCCTTTCTCAACCCTGTGTTCATCGGGAGTTTGCCCGACCAAGTGCTCAAGCCGCAATATCGGCCGCGCCTGGGCTTTTCGCTGACGCAACCGCTGCTGCGGGATTTTGGCTGGGGGCTGACAACGATCTTCGTGCGCATCGACGAAAATCGCGAAGGCATCAGCGTATTTGGGTATCAGGCTAAACTGGCGCAGCTCATTCAACGGATTACCGAGGCCTATTGGGCGGTCGTGTTTGCAAGGGAGAATTTGACGGTGCAAAAAAAGGGCGTGGAACTGGCTGACTTACTGCTCAAAAATGCCGAGTCCAGAGTCCACGCCGGAGCTTTGCCGCGGGTTGCAGTGACGGAAGCCCAGGCCGAGAGAGCTCGCCGAGAAGAGCTTGTGATCATTTCAGAAAATGACTTGGGAATTGCGCGCACCAACCTGAGATTGACGATCAACTTTAACCCCGAGAAAGTCTTTTTGCCGCGCCAGATTGAACCGAGTGAAAGTCCATCGGTGAAGCCCGTGCCGGTGGATCACGCGATGAGCCTGGAGACGGCTCTCACCCGGCGGCCGGAAATCTTGTCCGCGGCGCTGACGGTTCAAAATCAAGCTCTGCAAGTCCGCTACGCTGAGAACCAGCTGCTGCCCCGCTTGGATTTAAAGGCTGGAGCGGGGCTCACCGGCATTGCGGGTGATCTCAAGCCCAACTCTGACAACCCGTTTCCCGGTAACTACTCCCGGTCGCTCGACCGTCTTGGCAGTGGTGATCTTTATAATTACAGCGTGGGCGTGGTCTTGCAGATTCCGTTCGCCAACGCCCAAGCCAGAAGCAAGTTTGCCCAGGCGCGGATTGAGTTGGAGCAAGCTCGGGCGCGCCAGCGGGATCTCGTATCGCAGATCACTTTAGAGGCGGAAAAAGCGCTGAGCGACGCGGAGGCGAACTGGAAACGCATCCAGAGCACGCAGCGGGCTCGCGAGTTGGCGGAAGAAAATTTGCGCGGCCAAGAAAAGCGCTTTGGTGTTGGTCTCGTGACGCAGAAAGATGTCATCGACTTTCAATCCAGATTCCTTGAGGCTCAAGGAGCAGAGCTGCGCGCGGTTACGGACTATAACAACTCGATTTCGAAGCTGAAGCTGGCCGAAGGTACGCTGCTCGAAACTTATGACGTCAAGGTCGAAGGACCCAAGAAGGAACCCGATCCCTGGTGGGCGAGGTTCTAGTGTTCATGAAAAGATAATTTCTGTGGCGGATGCGGAGTGAGTGGTCTCTAATGCCACTCACTCCGAACCATTGTCTGGCTTACAGCCGATTACTGCCGGATCGCCGCGGCTCGCCTTTGCAGGTAGGCATTGCGCACGGCTCCGTAGAGGTCGACCGTGCTTTCTTCGACCCGTTCAAAACGGTCCAGGTTGAGGGATCGCTCGTTAACGATGTTAGTCGCGTTCCCGCTAATAGTGACATACCACGGCACAAAGTAGATGTAAGGGGTCATGGCCGAGTCTAGGGCATAGCCGATACCGTCACGAATCGTGAGCGGCGGCAGAAAGGGGAGAACGAGGTACGGACCGGGGCCCATTCCCCAAACGCCGAATGTTTGTCCGGTGTCCTCGTCGCTTTGTTCGATGCCGAAGCCGTCCTTAGCCAGGTCAAATAGACCGACGACTCCGAGTGTGCTGTTGATACCGAAGCGCGCGATTTCCTTGGCTGTGCCGACGAATTTGAGTTGCAGGGCATTATTCACCACGCGCCGGACTACCTGGAGATTGTCAAAGGCATTGTGAATTCCCCTTTGCACGGGATCTGGAAGCACGAAGTCCCAAGCGGTCGCTACGGGTTTGAGTATAAACCGATCCAGTACCTCCCGATTGAACCAAAACATTTTCTCGTTGAAGCTTTCGAAGGGGTCGCTTTCGAAATCCTCGCCCCCTGCTGATCCATCGGCCAATTCGAAGGCGTAAGCAGAGCTTTCAGAAACGGTTTGAATGTCGGCAAGAGGCGTCGTTGGCCCAGCTCCAATTCCATCTGAACTCGGCTCACCGATTTGGGCCTCATCGCCCGCATAGATTACGCCGACGCTCACTAGCGACCAGCTGAGTGTAACCGCCAACAGCACCCCTCGCCAAAAATACGATATCGAGAACCGAGAAGCTCTATTCATGCATGTCTCCTTTGCAGCCTTCGTTGTCACTTATATTAAGTTGATATTTTGGTCAAGTAAAAACACTAAGTTCTACCGTAGTTTGAATTGAGAACGTTACGCCAAAAGCATGCCACCTGTCCAAGCCCTTCTGACATTAATAATTGGCAATTGAAGGAACTTCCTCGATTGTGGTGGAATTATTAACTTGAATGTTAGAGAACACGAACGACAAAAAGTTGCAACTGAGTCAGAACGGGGTCAATTTCACAATTCCTACTCAATCCGAGGCGGGTAAAAGTTTGCAAACCCCTGATTATTCGGTTATTTTGACAATATGACGGCGGGCGAGAAGGAAAAAAGAGTGATTATTGGTGTAACCGGAGGGATCGCCTGTTACAAGGCCGTCGAACTCGTCCGACTATTGGTCAAAGATAGTTTGGCCGTGCAGGTAATCATGACGCGGGCAGCCATGGAGTTTGTGACTCCACTCACTTTTCAAACCCTTTCTGGAAAACCAGTTGCAACTGAAAGTTTCAATCTTACCCAAGAATCGGAAATCGGCCATATCAATTTGGCGGACTCCGCGGATTTGTTTGTCATCGCGCCAGCGACCGCGAACGTGATCGGCAAGATCGCAGCGGGAATCGCCGACGATTTATTGACGACTGTGCTGATGGCCACGCAAGCGCCCGTCTTGATCGCGCCGGCTATGAACATTCACATGTACGAAAATCCTATTTTACAGGAGAATATTCGGAAACTACGGCGGATCGGTTACCATTTCATGGAACCAGCGGAAGGCTATCTTGCATGTGGCTATGAGGGCAAAGGCCGCCTGCCCGAGCCGGAGAAAATCTTAGAGGAAATACGGTCTCTGCTGAGAAAAAAAGACCTGCTCGGTGAAAGATTTCTGATCACCGCGGGGCCAAGTCGCGAGCCGTTGGATCCGGTTCGTTACATTTCCAATCGTTCGTCCGGAAAAATGGGTTATGCGCTGGCACGCGCCGCGGTGCGGAGGGGAGCCGGGGTCGTTTTAGTTAGCGGCCCCAGTGCGATCGAGCCTCCGTCGGCAGTCCGACTCATCCCGGTGAATACAGCGGCCGAGATGCGCCGCGCCGTGCTCGAGCAATTCCCGGAGTGCACGGCGGTCATCATGGCCGCGGCGGTTGCCGACTATCGCCCTGTGGACGCTTCCAGCAAGAAATTGAAGCGGGGAAAAGCTCCCCTGGACATTCGCCTCGAACCGAATCCCGACATTCTCAGGGAATTGGGACGGAGGAAGAATGGCAAGCTGTTGGTGGGTTTTGCTGCGGAGACGGAAGAACTCATTGCAAACGCGACACGGAAACTCCACGAAAAAAACCTCGATTTAATCGTGGCGAACGACGTCACTCAAGCAGGAGGCGGATTCGACGGCGATACCAATATCGCAACGATCGTGGATCGTAGCGGCGCGAGCGATTCCCTATCACTCATGACTAAGGATGAGTTGGCGGATCGGATCTATGATCATCTTCTGGCTTTGAAAGACAAACATTCAGATGGGAACTCCTAGGGAACCCAAGCCTGCGAAATATTTCGTTGCCCTACTGTCATCTGACAGCGAGCTTTTAGCCGCCGTCGAAACGGACTTGGCCGCAATCTTCGGTTCTATCGATGCCCGCAGTGAAATTTTCCCCTGGAGTTTCTCCAGATTCTACGAAGAAGAAATGGGTCCCCGGTTGTTGCGGAGATTCGTTTCTTTTGAGCCTCTGGCCTCTCCGGAAAGACTCGCCGATTTCAAACTCGCGACACAAAGGATAGAGGACAGGTACCGGAGCGAAATGCCGCAGCATTCGGGACGGAGAGTGAACCTCGATCCCGGCTATCTTGAAGCGGGTAAAGTTGTCCTGGCATCGACGAAGAACGCGAGCCATCGGATATATCTTCGATCCGGTATCTTTGCCGAGGCAACGCTGCTCTACTACGACGGCGCTTTCCATGGCTCTTCCTACACCTATCAAGATTATTTATGGCCGCAGACACTAACTTTCTTGACTCCCCTCCGGTCGGTCTATCTGGCTCAGCTGGGGCAGCTTGGCTAGGTCCCTATCGATTGGCGATCGACCTGCGCCCGTGTTATTGATACCTTTCGTCGTCCGGTGATAAGATCCGCCGATGGAAGGATGGTGTCGCTTATGTCCGAACAAGGTGACGGAGCAGAATTGGCTAAGCTGGTGACCTCCTTGAGCCGTCACTTGGAACGGCGGCAGCGCATCGGCGTCCGCTTTGTGCCGCAAGACGATCTTCCGGAAACGGGTTCCGTAATGGCGAACAACGAGAATCTCTTAAGTGGCACTGCTGGTGACCTTTTTTCCGACTCCGCAGCCGCATTTCAAGCCAAAAGCCTTGAGGAGCTGCGCGCGGCCATCGGCGACTGCCGTCGGTGCAAACTCTGGCCCGGGCGAACGCACTTGGTCTTCGGCGTGGGCAATCGCAAGGCAAAGCTGATGTTTATTGGCGAAGGACCGGGACGCGATGAAGATTTGCAAGGAGAGCCTTTCGTCGGGCGGGCCGGACAGCTCTTGACCGATATTATCACCAAGGGAATGGGTTTTCGCCGTGAGGACGTCTACATCGCCAACGTTGTAAAGTGTCGCCCACCGGAAAACCGCAATCCCGAACCCGACGAGGTCGCCTCTTGTGAGCCCTTCCTGAAAAAACAGATTGACCTGGTGCGGCCCGAAATAATTGTCGCGTTGGGCAAGTTTGCCGTGCAGACACTGCTGCAAACGAAAGCTCCAATTACCAAGTTGCGGGGCAATTGGCACAGTTATCATGGAATCAAACTGATGCCGACATTCCATCCGGCCTATTTACTGCGCAACCCGGCGGACAAGAAACTAGTTTGGCAAGACATCAAAAAAGTGATGAAAGAGATGCGCGGTGAGAACGCTTAAGATTCTTTTTTTCCTGACATTAATGCTAGCGGGACTGGGGGTCATGGCGCAGCCGCAAGACGCGTCGGCACCGCATGTCGATGTCATCGTTATCGACGGAACCATTAATCCGGCCGTGGACGATTTCATCCGCGAGAGCATCGGGCGCGCGAAGTTGAACCGTGCGCAGGCGCTGGTGATTCAACTCGATACCCCGGGGGGGCTGCTCACCTCGACGCGCACCATCGTTAAAGAAATTTTGGGCGCGCCGATCCCGGTAATCGTTTATGTCTCACCGAGTGGCGCCGGGGCGGGCTCCGCTGGGGTGTTTGTCACCATGTCAGGTCACATCGCGGCCATGGCGCCGGGAACCAATATCGGCGCGGCGCATCCGGTTTCGGGCGGGGGACAGGAAGTCAAAGGCGTCATGGGCGAGAAGATCGAAAACTTCACCGCCTCATTCAGCGAAAGCATCGCCCAGCAGCGTGGCCGCAATACCGAGTGGGCCGTGCAGGCGGTGCGTAAAAGCGTTTCCATCACCGAAAGAGAAGCGTTGAAAAAAAACGTCATCGATATCGTGGCCAAAGATATCGACGATCTGCTCAGGCAGGCGGATGGACGAAAAGTCGAGCTCGAGGGGCGTCCGCATACTCTGGCTCTGAAAGGGGTTCGGATAGTGCGCTATGAGATGAGTTTAAAGCAGCGAATCATCAACGCCATTGCCGACCCGAATATCGCTTATTTGTTCATGATGGCCGGGATTTTAGGGCTCTACATGGAGTTCTCTCACCCCGGGGTTTTTTTTCCGGGCGTGGCGGGGGCCATCTGTCTTTTGCTGGCGCTGGCGTCGTTCCAACTGCTGCCGATCAATTATACGGGACTCGTTTTGATGCTGCTCGGCGTGGGGCTTCTCGTCGATGAAGCTTTCTTTCCCAGCTTCGGGGTCTTGGGGGTCGGCGGCATCATCGCGATGGCGCTTGGATCCTTGCTATTGTTCGACACCCAGGGATCTGATTTCGGCGTGGACCGTCCGATCGTTTTCACCGCGGTCGGGACTTTGGGAGCCTTTGTGCTTGCCGTCAGCTACCTGGTTTTTCGATCGCAGAAATCCAGGCCGACGTTGGGATTGGAAGGACTCCTCGGTGAGGTCGGTGAGGTGCGCGGCAAGCTAAATCCCGCCGGTAAGATATTCGTTCATGGCGAATACTGGAATGCTCAAGCTGACGCCGAAATCGACATCGGGGAAAAAGTCAAAGTGGTGGGTTACGACGGTATGTGTCTCAAGGTGAGTCGCTTTTCCGAGAGCAGAGCAAAGAACTAGGGGAGGCAGCCATGTTTGGAGTCGGACCGCTTGCAACGTTTTTTATTATCGTCGTTATTCTCATTATCAGCGGAATAAAAATTCTTAAGGAATACGAACGGGCGGTGGTTTTTAGACTGGGCCGTATGGTGGGGGCACGGGGGCCGGGGATGGTTTATGTGATTCCTGGCATTGAAAAGATGGTGAAAATGGATCTTCGCACCGTGACCATGGACATTCCACCGCAGGACGTCATCACCCGCGACAACGTGTCGGTGAAAGTCAATGCGGTGCTCTATTTTCGAGTATTGGACCCGAATCGGGCGGTCAGGGAAGTGGAGAATTACCTCTTTGCGACCTCCCAGCTCGCGCAGGTAACGCTGCGGAGCGTCTGCGGGCAAGGTGAGTTGGACGAGCTCTTGGCCGAGAGGGAAAAGATCAACACCCGCATTCAGGAGATTCTGGACGCCCAGACCGACCCCTGGGGGATCAAAGTCGTGCTCGTCGAGCTGAAGCACATCGATCTCCCCCAGGAAATGCAACGGGCCATGGCCAAACAGGCGGAAGCGGAGAGGGAAAGGCGCGCCAAGGTCATTCACGCCGAGGGAGAATTTCAGGCCTCACAGAAGCTGGCGGACGCGGCCGAGGTTATCGGCAAACAACCCATGGCGTTACAGCTCCGTTTCCTTCAAAGCCTCGTCGAGGTGGCATCGGAGAAAAATTCAACGACCATTTTTCCCGTGCCTATCGACTTGCTCACACCGTTTCTGAAGAAGAATGATACATGACGTTGTAACCTGCCCGACATTACATCTTTGATCCAATTCAAGCTGTTCCTTCCGTCGCAGCCTTCGACCTGACCTGGGTGAGAGGACTTCGAGGTCACCCTCGCGCGCCGGAATCACATTTATTTTTTATGGACCTTAAGGAATTCAATTACGCGCTCCCGGAATCTTTGATTGCCGCCTATCCGAGCCAGGACCGGCAGAGGTCGCGTCTCCTCGTGCTTGAGCGACGGAGCGGTGAGCTGACTCACAGCGTCTTCGCAGACTTGGAAAATTTTCTTGAACCGGGCGATCTGCTGGTCTTGAACGACACCAAGGTTTTCCCGGCTCGGCTGCATGGCACAAAAGCGAGCGGTGGCAAGGTGGAAGTCTTGCTCCTCGAACCATTCCCCGGAAGGCGCAGCCTTTGGCTGGCTCTCGTCGATAGCGCCAAGAAGCCGCAGGTCGGGAGCCGAATTATTTTTGCGAACGGCATGACGGCACAGGTCATCGGCGACATGGGCCGCGGCCGTTTCGGATTGGGATTTCATCATTCCGGCGACTTTCGCGACCTACTGCAAGCTCTCGGCGAACCGCCTCTGCCTCCCTATATCACGCGCAACCGCGAAGCGGCCGCGCTCGACTGGGAGCGCTATCAAACGGTCTATGCTGCAAATGATGGCGCCATTGCAGCGCCGACGGCGGGATTTCATTTTACTCCTGAGTTGTTGGAGCGTTTGCGGGCAGCCGGAATTGATCGCGCTCTATTGACCCTCCACGTGGGGCCGGGTACTTTCCAACCGGTGCGTGAAGAGCGAGTCGAAAACCATCGGATGGAAGGGGAGCGGTACGTACTCTCCACCGAGACGGCGGATAAAATCAATCGGACCAAACAAGCCGGCCATCGGGTGGTGGCGGTCGGTTCGACCAGCACGCGCGCATTGGAGTGGATCGCCCTGCAGAAAGGCAAAGTAGAGGCGGATGAAGGTATCGCGCGTCTGTATATCCATCCGGGGGACCGGTTTCGCGTCATTGACGCTCTGATCACCAACTTTCATCTTCCAGGTTCGACGCCCTTGATTCTCGTGGCCGCGTTTGCCGGCCTGGAACAGGTACGGCGGGCCTACGCCGAAGCGATCAAGATGCAGTATCGGTTTTATAGCTACGGAGATGCGATGTTGATTCTTTAATATTGGCATTTTAGATTGCCGATTTTACATTGAAGCGAAAATCCAAAATCAAAAATCGAAAATTGGAAGATGACCGCTCACTTTGAAGTAATAAAAAAAGATGCGGAGACCAAGGCTCGTCTCGGTCGCCTGGTCACTGCCCATGGCGTGGTGGAGACGCCTGCCTTCATGCCGGTCGGGACGCAGGGAACGGTGAAGGCGATGCTACCCAGAGATTTAAAAGAAATGGGTTGCCAGATTCTTCTCGGTAATACCTACCATCTCTATCTTCGGCCGGGTGCGGATTTGATTCGAGAGCTGGGTGGTTTGCATCGCTTTATGGGTTGGGATGGGCCGATTTTGACCGACAGCGGCGGGTATCAGGTT
>WNFW01000045.1_pt1 | contig 59558 bp, 39 predicted proteins | sample 5400131 | NCBI WGS metagenome assembly WNFW01 (sample SAMN13153362, study PRJNA577476) | soil metagenome | isolation source: 20 cm soil or saprolite under grassland replicate 1 | place: USA:California | collected 2016-06-15
TCGACCCCAGCGCGGACGTGAACGAGACGTCGGCCATCGTGTTCGACGCGAAGACCCACGGCGGCAAGAGCGGCATCCTGATCATCGGCGGCGGCAGCCCGAAGAACTTCGTGCTGCAGACGGAGCCGCAGATCCAGGAAGTGCTGGGCATCAGCGAAAAGGGGCATGACTACTACCTCCAGATGACCGACGCGCGCGCCGATACGGGCGGCCTGTCCGGGGCAACGCCGGCCGAAGCCGTGAGCTGGGGGAAGGTGGACCCCGACAAGCTGCCCGGCACGGTGGTGTGCTATCTCGACAACACCGTCGGCTTCCCCATCCTCGCCGCGTACGCGCTGGCCAAACGCAAGAAGCGGCGGCTCAAGCGACTGTACGACCGGCGCGAGGAGATGATGCGGCAACTCACCGAGGCGTACCAGGACGCGAAGGCGGACCGCGACGCGCGCGCGGAGGCGACGACTGTCGGGCGCAGACACTGAGCGCGGCGCCCCCGGCGCCCCCCCTCCCACGGGCACGTCCCGGGCTTACGCGGCGTACGCCCTGGGGCTCTTGACGCTCATCAATCTCCTCAATTACACGGACCGGAACGTCGTTTTCGCGCTGTTCGAGCCGATCAAGCGGGAGCTCGTCCTGTCGGACCAGCAGCTCGGCTGGCTTGGGTCCGCCTACGTGATCGTCCTCTCGCTCGCGGCGCTACCGCTCGGGGTGCTCGGGGACTTGAAGTCCCGGCGCGCCGTGATCGCGTTCGGCGTCGGGCTGTGGAGCGCCTTCACGGCGCTGGGCGCGACGGTGAGCCGTTTCTGGCAGCTACTGATGTGCCGCTCGCTGGTGGGCGTGGGCGAGGCGGGCTACGGGCCGGCGGCTCAGGCGTTGCTCGCCGAATTCTTCCAGGGCAAGCGCCGCGCGTTTGCGCTCGGGATCTACTCCGTGGGGATGGCGTTCGGTGGCGTGCTCGGGATCTGGCTGGGTGGCGTCCTCGCCGGGCGGTACGGCTGGCGCGCCGCCTTCGTCGCCCTCGGCGCCCCCGGCTTTCTCTTCGCATTGCTCGCCTCCCGCCTGCGCGAGCCGCGCCGGCGTCCGCCCCCGACGATCCGGGCCACCGTGGAGAGCTGGTACGCGCGCGGTCGTGTAGGCGCCCGCGAAGGGCTGCGACTCGGCACGCCCCTCATCTGGCTCACGCTCGCGGGTGCGGCGCTCTCCGGCGTGCTCGATCTGATCGAGGGACTGCCGCGGGGTCTCGATACCGCGCTGTTCGCCGCCTGCGTGAGCATCGGCATCGTGTGGACGGTGCTCCGGCTCGTGCCGGTGGCCGTGCGTGGCACGACCGAAGCGTCCGAAGTCGCGGCCACGGCATTCGGCGACTTCCTCCAGGCCGCCGGGACCGTGCTCCGCACGCCGACGCTGATCTGGATGTTCGTGGGAGGCGCGCTCGTCACCTTCGCCGTCAACGGCCTGATCGCCTGGGCGCCGAGCTTCTTGGAGCGCACCCATGGGCTTCCGGTAGCCGCCGTGGGTCGAGAGTTCGGCGTGTGGGGACTCGCCGGCGGAGCGCTGGGCGGGTTGTTCGGCGGCCGGACGGGCGACTGGCTGCTGACGCGGTGGAGCGGAGGGCGGGTCGTCGTGTCCGGCGCGGGGTTCGTGCTCGGCGGGCCGGTCTGCGCCGCATTGCTCCTGATCGACGAGCTCCGGCTCTTTGTTCCGCTCTTGTTCGGGACATTCTTCCTTTACTCGTGGTATAACGGGCCCCTGTCGGCCGTGATCCTCGACGTCGTGCCGGCGGCCGTCCGCGCGTCGGTGCTCGGCGCCTATGTGCTGTTCTCGCACCTCGCCGGCGATGCGATCGCCCCACCGCTCATCGGGTATCTGTCCGACCGCTTCGGCCTCCGGCCCGCGATGCTGCTCTTGCCGACCGCGGGGGCCGTGGGCGGGTTGGTCATCCTGATCTCGCTCAGCACGGTCGGCCGGGACATGGCGCGGGTGCGGACGTGAACGCGGAACGCGGAACGCGGAGCGCGGAACAGAGCGGCAACCTAATTCGCGCGATTCGGCCTGTCTTGCTGTTCCCCGTTCCGCGTTCCCACTTCCGCGTTTGGGGCGGGGGAGGGGCGGGGCGGTGAAGATCGCCGTCGTCTTCGACACCCTGCATCCCGACTGGGAGGACGCCGACTACAAGAAGGAAGTCGAGGCGAAGGTCGAGGAGGCGGAGTACGACGTGGCCCGGGCACTGATGGCCCAGGAACACGACGTGCTGATGGTCGGCGTCGCCGACCAGTTGGCGCCGGTGCTCGAGCGGTTGGCCACGTTCCAGCCAAAGCTCGTCTTCAACGGCTGCGAGTCGTTCCGCGGGCACGCCCGGCACGAGTACGCGCTCGCGACGGTGCTGGAGATGCACGGCTATCGCTACACGGGCTCGTCTCCGACGGGGTTGCTGGTCGCGCGCAACAAGTCGCTCACCAAGAAGATCCTCGCGCACCACGAGATCCGCGTGCCGGCGTTCGCCGAGTTTCGTCCGGGGGAGAAGCCCGTGCGCCCGTCGGAGCTGCGGTTCCCGCTCATTGTGAAGCCGCTCTTGGAAGACGCATCCGTGGGCATCGCGCAGGCCTCGGTCGTGAAGGACGACGAAGACCTCGGGGTACGGGTGAAGTTCATTCACGAGAAGTTCCACCAGGCGGCGATCGTCGAAGAGCTGATCGAGGGACGGGAGCTGTACGTCGGGCTGATCGGCAACGACACCCTTCAGGTCCTGCCGATCGTCGAGCTGACGTTCGGCGAGTCCGACGGCGAGCATCGCATCGCGACGTACAAGGCCAAGTGGGACGAAGAGTACCGCAAGCGAAAGAAGATCAAGAACGTGTTTGCGAAGGGGCTGTCGGACGAGGTCGCGGCCAAGATCGCCGGTACTTGCACCACGGCGTTCCACGCGCTGTGGCTCCACGACTATGGACGCGTGGACCTGCGGCTGACGCACGACGACGCCGTCTACGTCCTGGAGGTCAACCCCAACCCGTTTCTCGCACAGGAGAACGAGATGGCGGACGCGGCCGAGAAGGCGGGCATGAGCTACAACGCCTTCATCCAGCGGATCGTGGAAGAGGCGCTGGCACGTGGCGCAACGTAAGCGCGAGGTCCCGACGCCCGAGCTGCGCTGTCCCACGTGCGCGGCCGAGGTGCAGCGCTTCTGGGCCAACTGCTCGAACTGCGGCCGCCGGCTCGAGTGGCGCGACACCACCAAGGAGACCGGTGCGGAGTGCTACTACTGCCGTTGGGTCGTATCGGACAGCTTCTCGTTCTGCCCCTGGTGCGGTCGCGACATCGCCGACCGGGACTCGAGCCCCGAGCCCCTCAAGGCCCCGAAGGGATTCAAGTACCATCGGCGCTGCCAGTGGGGCTGCGGCGGCGGCGTGATGTACCCCATGCGCGCGTGCCCCTGGTGCGGGCGCCCCCAGAAGTGGCGCTACCAGGAGTTCCAGAACATCTGCCCGCGCTGCAACAAGGGCGTGAACGACTGGATGGACGTCTGCCCGTGGTGCGGGAAAGACGCCACCGGGCGCGACCTGATCCGCCAGGCGCTGCGCCGCGTGCGGCAGCTCCTGGTCGTCGGCCGGCTCAAGGACTGGAACTACCGGGTGCTGCTGCGACCGGGTGTTTCCGGCGTGACGCACCGGACGCCCAAGATCATCGAGATCGAGCGCCGCTACGTTACCGGCAAACGGCGGCGCCGCGACGAGATCTCGTGGAACATGCTGAGCGGGCTGATCCTGCACGAGCTGGGGCATTCGTTCCTGTACCACAATTGGTCGTTCACCCGAACCGGGCGGTTCCGGCGGGCCTTCGGGGAGGTGCGCAAGGCGTATCGCGTCGCCGACTCGAAGTGGGTCGACTTCGAGCGCCGGGGGGTCACCACCACGCTCCCGAACTACGTTACCGCCTACGCGGCGACGCACCCGCAGGAGGATTTCGCCGAGACGTTCCGGTTCTACGTCGCGCGGCGGGGGCGGCTGCGCGAGCTGTTCGCCGAGTTCGGCCGGAAACGCAAGGGCGTGCCCGTGTTCGAGAAGTTCCTCGTGCTGCACGACTTCATCCGGAGCCTCAGAGGATGGAGCTGAGCGGCGTTATATTATAGCCATGGCGCTGATGCGTACGTCGAACCCAGCCCTGAATGCGAAGACCTTCGTCGATGTCCGGCGCGACCCGACCGCCCCCGCGATGACGGTCGAAGGCACCGTGAACAAGACGGCGTTCCTGCTGTTTCTCGTCGTCGTCCCGGCGGCGTGGGTATGGGCCCAGGTCCGCACCGCGCTTGCTCCGTCGGTGGCCGGCCCGTGGATCCTGGCCGGCGCGATCGGCGGCTTCGTGATCGCCCTCGTAACGATCTTCAAAAGGGAATGGTCTCCGGTCACGGCACCGATCTACGCCGCGCTCGAAGGCTTGGCCCTGGGTGGGCTGTCGGCGCTGCTCGAGACCAGGTATCCGGGGATCGCGATGCAATCGGTGGGCCTCACGTTCGCGACGCTGGCGGCGATGCTCCTCGCGTATCGCTCGGGACTCATCAAGCCGACGGAGAAGTTCAGGCTCGGCGTCTTCGCGGCGACCGGCGCGATCGCCCTGTATTACCTCGTCGGGCTGGGCCTGTCCTTCTTCGGGGTCGCGATGCCGTTCCTTCAGGGGAACAGCACGGCGAGCATCGTAGTGAGCGGGATCATCGTCGTGGTCGCGGCGCTGAACTTGATCCTCGACTTCGACTTCATCGAGTCAGGCGCGGCCGCCGGAGCGCCCAAGTACATGGAGTGGTACGGCGCTTTCGGCCTGATGGTCACGCTGATCTGGCTCTATCTCGAGATCCTGCGGCTGCTCGCCAAGTCGCGCAGCCGGCGCTAGCCTTCCGTGGCGAAGGCGCGGGATCGCTCCACCAGCTCCAGGTAGGCCGCCACCTCCTCCGTACGGCGCGTCGTGTCCCAGCCGAGCGCCTCCGCCAGCCAATCCGCGACCGCGTTCGCCGCCGGGACGCCCCGGTCGCGGGTCGCGTAGAACAGATGCAGGCGTCGCACCAGCACGTCCGTGAGGCGAACGGCCATCTCGCGCTCTACCGCGTGCGCCACCTCGGCCCACAGCACCGCCCGACCGGCGACGATGGGTCGTCCCAGCGCGCGGTCCCGGTCCACGAGGTTCAAGACCGCGGCCGACTCGCTGCCATAGCTCGAGACCAGATGCCGGGCCGTCCGCTCCGGCGCCCCCCGGTCGACGGCCGCCTTGACGAGTCCGTCCAGGTCGGCCGTCTCGCCGCCCGGGAGCGGCAGTCGCTCGGTCGGAGCGCGGGGCGCGCGGGGACGGCCGTCCAGCTCGCGCAGGCGGGCCGCGACGCGATCCACCACGTCGCGAGCCATGACACGATAGGTGGTGAGCTTCCCGCCGGCGATCGTCCACAGGCCGCTCCGGCTCTCGATCACGCGGTGCTCGCGCGAGGCCGCCGAGGGCGCGAGGTGCCGCGGTGGTCGCAGCAGGGGTCGTAAGCCGGCCCAGCTGGCGATGACGTCCGACGGCGAGAGACGCGCGTGCGGAAAAAACGCGTTGACCGACCGCAGCAGGTAGACGACGTCCTGCGCCGTCGCGCGCACCTCGTCGGGCGACGCGTCCTCGTCGGTGTCCGTCGTTCCGATGTAGCTCAGATCACCCCACGGCAGCACGAACATCACGCGCCCATCGATTGGTGATGTGAGCGTGACCGCCAGCGTGTGCCCCACGCGCTTGCGGGGGACCGCCACGTGCGCGCCTTTGGTGGGCCGCAGCAACGGCTCCGCCCCGGCGTCGTCGAGGCGCCGCACGCGGTCGACCCACGGCCCGGTTGCGTTCACGACCACGAGCGCGCGTACCGTCGAGACGCGGCCCGACAGTGCATCCCGCACCGTCGCGCCGCCCACCCGGCCGTCCGGCTTGATGAGCGCCGTGACTTCGACGTAGTTCGCGACCATGGCGCCGGCCTGCGCGGCGCTGCGCATGGTCGCGATGACGAGACGGGCGTCGTCCGTCTGTGCGTCGTAGTACAGGGCGGCGCCCCTCAATTCCTTGTCGCGCAGTCCGGGCTCGAGACGCTGAGTGGCCTTGCGTCCCAGCCAGCGGTGCGCCTTCACGTTGTGGAAGGCCGCCAGCAGATCGTACAACCACATCCCCGCGCGGAGCTTCCAGGCGGGGACGCGCGCCCCGCGGTACACCGGGAACAGGAACGGCAGCGGATGCACCAAGTGCGGCGCGATCCCGAGCAACACACGACGCTCTCGGCTCGCCTCGAACACGAGGCGGAACTCGCCCTGTTCGAGGTAGCGGATCCCACCGTGGATGAGCCGCGAGGAAACCGACGACGTCCCGCCGCCGAAGTCGCCCTTGTCGACGACCGCCGTGCGAAAGCCTCGCAGTGCCGCATCGCGGGCGATCCCGGCGCCCGTGATCCCGCCCCCGATGACGAGAACGTCGACCGGTTCCGCGGCCAGCGATGCGAGTGCCGCGGCGCGCGTGCGATGGGAAAAGGGCGTCTCGCTCGTCGAGGTTCTCCAGCTTGGCCCGGCAGCAGGCTCGGGGTAGGTTTCGGGACTTCACCGCCGACAGGGGTGAGGTCCAACGGGAGGAGAATGTAATGCCGGTTGCCAACGGACGCCGTGTTGCGGTGATCGCGGGCTGTCGCACGCCGTTCTGCAGGTCAGGGACGCTGTTGAAGGACGCCCGCGCCGTCGATCTGGCCCGGTTCGTGGCGCGCGAGCTCCTCGAGCGCACCAACCTGGACGGCGCCGACGTGAATGCGGTGATCTTTGGGCAGGTGGTGCCGTCGGCGCTCGTCCCGAACGTCGCCCGCGAGGTGAGCCTCCTGCCGCAGTTCCCCAAGGAGATCCCCGCGTACTCCTTGAACCGCGCCTGCGCGTCCTCCGGACAAGCCGTCGCGAATGCGTACGACGAGATCGTGCTCGGCGATGCCGAAGTCGTGCTCGCGGGGGGGGTGGAGTCGCTCTCCGACATCCCGATCCTCGCCTCGCGGCGCCTCGCGGACATCCTGGTGGAGGCGAACAAGGCCAAGTCCCTCGGCGCGCGCCTCCGCACCATCAGTCGGATCCGGCCGCGCGACCTCGTCCCCGTGTCACCCGCCATCGCCGAGCCGTCGACGGGCGAGACCATGGGCCAGTCGGCGGAGAAGATGGCCAAGGAGAACCACATCTCGCGCGCCGCACAGGATCGCTGGGCGCTCCGCAGCCACCAGCTCGCGGCTCGGGGAACCGACGACGGTCGTATCCCGGCGGAGATCGTGCCGTGGTTCGCACCGGGACGCGCGGGCGACGGAGTAGTGACCCAGGATAACGGGATCCGCCGGGACACGTCGCTCGAGCAGATGGCCAAGCTCAACCCCGTCTTCGACCGCCGCTACGGCAGCGTCACGGCCGCCAACTCCTCGCCGCTCACCGACGGGGCGTCCGCGGTGCTGCTCATGAGCGACTCGGCGGCGCGCGCGCTCGGCTACACGCCGCTCGCCTACGTCCGCTCCTACGCGGTCGCGGCTGTGGATCCGGGATGGCAGCTGCTGCAGGCGCCCGTCGTCGCCGTTCCCAAGGCGCTCGAGCGCGCCGGCATCAAGTGGAAGGACCTCGGGGTGATCGAGGTGCACGAGGCATTCGCCGCGCAGGTGCTCTCGAATCTGCAGGGATGGGGAGCGCTGGGCTGGGAGATCAACGAGGACGTCATCAACGTGATGGGCGGCTCCATCGCCATCGGCCATCCGTTCGGTGCGACCGGCACCCGGCTCGTCGCGACACTCGCGAACGAAATGGCCCGCCGGGACGTGCAGTTCGGCCTCCTGTCGATCTGCGCGCAGGGCGGGATGGGTTTTGCCATGGTGCTGGAGCGCCGCTGATGGCTCCGGGGGCGGCGCTCACGTGGGAGCTCGCCGATGACGGTGTCGCCGTCGTCACTTTCGATTTGAAAAACGAACCGGTCAACAAGATTTCGGCCGCCGTGAAGCAGGACCTGCTGGCGACGTTCGAGGCGTTGGAGCACGACACCGCCGTGCGGGCCGTCGCGTTCTTCTCCGGGAAGCCGGAGAACTTCATCGCGGGGGCCGATATCGAAGAGTTCGTGCGGCTCACCACCGCCGCCGAAGCCGAGCGGCTCTCGGCCGAGGGGCAGGAGCTGCTGGGGCGCGTCGCCCGTTTTCCCAAGCCCCTCGCCGTCGGGATCCACGGCGCGTGCCTCGGCGGCGGGCTCGAGTTCGCTCTCGCCTGCGGGTACCGCGTGGCCTCCGATCACCCCCGGACCCAGCTGGGCCTCCCGGAAGTGCAGCTCGGCATTCTTCCGGGGGCCGGCGGCTGCCAGCGGCTCCCCCGGTTGATCGGCGCCCGCGCGGCGCTCGACATCATCCTCGCGGGCAAGGTCGAAAGCGCCCGGAAGGCGTTCCGCCTGGGGATCGTCGACGAGCTGGTGCATCCCGCGATCCTCCGGGACGTCACCATGGCCGCGGCGCAGCGCATGGCGGGCGGCTGGCACCCCCGGCGCAAGCGACCGGGTGGCTTCCGGGGGTGGCTGCTCGACGGCAACCCGCTGGGCCGGCGGCTGGTCTTCCGGGCCGCCCGGAAGCAAGTCCTCGCGCAGACGCACGGCAACTATCCTGCGCCGCTCGCCGCGCTCGAAGCGGTCGACCACGGGCTCCGGCGCGGCATGACGGCGGGGCTGAAGCGCGAGGCGCAGCTGTTCGGCCAGCTGGCCGTCACCGACGTCTCGCGCAAGCTGGTCCAGATTTTCTTCGCCACCACCGCCCTCAAGAAGGACTTCGGGATCCCCAACCCGCCGCCTCCCGCCGTCGTGAGCCGCCTCGGCGTCGTGGGCGCCGGGTTCATGGGGTCGGGGATTGCGGGCACCGCGATCGCGCAAGCGGGTGTCGACGTGCGCATGAAAGACGCCGATCTGCCGCGCGTTGCGAAGGGGCTGGCCGCCGCGCGCGAGATCCTCGACGACCGGCTCAAGCGACGCCGCATCACGCCCTACGAGCACGCCCGGCTCGTCGCGCTGCTCTCGGGGAGTGATCACTACACCGGGTTCGGCCGCGCCGAGCTCGTGATCGAGGCCGTGTTCGAGGATCTCCAGGTCAAGCAGCAGGTGCTGCATGAGGTCGAGACGGTGTCGGCTCCGGACGCCGTGTTCGCGTCCAACACATCGACCATCCCCATACACCGGATCGCGGAGGCTGCGAGCCGGCCGGAGCAGGTCATCGGGATGCACTTTTTCTCCCCGGTCGCCCGGATGCCGCTGCTCGAGGTGATTCCGTCGGCGCGGACTGCGCCGCAGGTCGTCAGCACGGCCGTCGGGTTCGGCCGCCGCATGGGCAAGACCGCCATTGTCGTGAAGGACAGTCCCGGCTTCTGGATCAACCGGATTCTCACGCCCTATATGAACGAAGCGGGGCATCTGCTCGTCGCGGGCGTGGCAATCGAAGAGATCGACCGGCTGATGGTCGAGTTCGGGTTCCCCGTCGGACCGATCACGCTGCTCGACGAGGTGGGGATGGACGTGGGAGAGAAGGTGGTCGGGGTCATGCACCAGGCGTTCGGCGAGCGGTTCGCGCCGGTTGCCGCGTTCGCGGGCATGGTCAAGAGCGGCCGGCTGGGTCGCAAGGCGGGGAAGGGATTCTACAGGTACGCCGGCGGCAAGAAGGCGAGCGTCGATCCCGCCGTGTACGAGGTGATCGGCGCGCATCCCAACGGAGGTCCCAGGCCCGCGGAGATCATCCAACGGCTCGTCCTCGTCATGCTGAACGAAGCGGCCCGCGGGGTAGGGGAGGGGATCGTGCGCACGCCCCGCGATGGCGACGTCGGCGCCATCTTCGGCTTCGGATTCCCGCCGTTCCGCGGCGGCCCGCTCCGGCACGCCGACGATCTCGGCGCGGCGCGCATCGTGGGTGAGCTCGAGCGGCTCGCGGAGCGCTACGGAGCCCGCTTCGCGCCGTCCGAGGTGCTGCGCGACCAGGCGCAGCGGAACACGAAGTTTTATCCCTAGCCCGTAGCCTCCACCACCCAGCATCTGATGCTCCGCGCCGGCCTGCTGTGGCTCAGCGAGCAATCCCGCGTCTTCCGGTTCATCCGCAGCAACGGGTTGGCCCGCCGCTTCGCCGCGCGCTTCGTCGCGGGAGAGACGGTGGACTCAGGCGTAGCCGCGCTGAAGGACCTGAACGCCGCCGGACTCACCGCGAGCCTCGACCTGCTGGGCGAGTCGGTGCACAACGCGGCCGAGGCGCACGCCGCCCGAGACACCTATCTCGCGACGCTCGAGCGGATCAGGACCGTCGGGGCGGATGCCAACGTGTCGGTGAAGCTCACCCAGATGGGCCTCGACATCGACGAGGGGCTGTGCGTCGAGAGCATGCGCGCCATCATCGGCCGGGCGAAGGTGCACGGCTCCTTCGTGCGGATCGACATGGAGCAGTCCGACTACACCGAGCGCACGCTGCAGCTCTTCAAGCGCACCCTCTACCCGGAGTTCGGGAACGCGGTCGGCGTGGTGCTGCAGTCGTACCTGCGACGCACCGAGCAGGATGTGGACCAGATGATCGCGCTCGGCGCCCGTGTGCGGCTGTGCAAGGGTGCGTATCAGGAGCCGGCCACCGTCGCCTTTCCCGACAAACGCGATGTGGATGCGACCTACGTACGCTGCATGGAGCGGCTCATGCTCGAGGGCACCTACCCCGGCATCGCCACGCACGATGCGCGCATCATCGAGCACGCCAAGGCGCTCGCGCGCGACAAGGGCATCCAGCCCCCGCGCTTCGAGTTCCAGATGTTGTACGGAGTGCGGCGCGACCTGCAGCTCGGGCTGCGGCGCCAGGGATACAACGTGCGCGTCTACGTCCCGTTCGGCACCCAGTGGTATCCCTATCTCATGCGCCGCCTCGCCGAGCGGCCGGCGAACGTGGCGTTCCTCGTCGGTAACATGCTACGGGAGTCCCTACGGCGGAGCTGACGGACGGTACGCTGGGCGGCTATCAGCGAGTGCACGAGCGCGCGCCCGCGTTCTCCGGGAGCGACGGCCAGTCCTACTCGGTCGGGACCTACGTGGACGACGCCCCGGACGCCCGGGGCGGCTATGGTGCGGCGCTGTTGTTCGTGCGCTGGTCCGACGCAGGAGATCATCCGGTCGGCCATCTGGAGACGGACTACCTGTTCCGGGGCGCGACGCCCGCCGACGCGCTCGCCCCACTTCTCGCCCTGACGTTGCAGGACGTGAAGCGGCATCTCGACGCTTGCATCCAACGGCAGGAACGAAGGACGGAGGACGAGGGACGCGTGTGATCACCACCGGCGTCGTGCTCGCGCGCACCGGCTCCGCGTATCGGGTGCATACCGATGGTGGCGAAGTTGTGGCGACGCTTCGCGGCAAGCTCAAGCATCGCGACGACGACCGCGTGGTGGCCGGAGACATGGTGGAGCTCGAGCTGCACGCCCACGGGCGTGCCACGATTGCCGCCGTGCGGCCGCGCAGGAGCGTGCTCACGCGCCGCGCCGCCGGTGAGCGGAGCCCGCGGGCGCATCCGATCGCCGCCAACGTCGATCAGGTCGTGGTCGTCGCGTCGGCTCGGAGCCCGGAGCCGAGCCCCCGTATGCTCGATCGATTCCTGGTGATCGCGGCGGCGAACCGCATCCCCGCCGTGCTCGTCCTCAACAAGATCGACCTCGGCGGGACCGCGCTCGACACCCTGCGGCGGCGGTACGGCCCGGCGGGCTACCAGGTGCTCGGCACCTCCGTGACGCAGCCGGAGGGCCTGGTGGCGCTGCGCGATCTCTTGCGAGGGCGGGCGTCGGTGCTTGCCGGTCAATCGGGGGTCGGCAAGTCGAGCCTCTTGAACGCGCTCGACCCGGCCTTGAACCTCCGCATCGGCGGGATCAGCGCGAAGTGGGACACCGGGAAGCACACGACCCGCGCCGCCCTGGTCGTGCCGGTCGCCACGGGCGGCTATGTCGTGGACACGCCGGGGCTGCGCGAGCTGGGCACCTGGGGGATCGATCCCGAGCGCTTGGGCGTCTATTTCGCCGAGTTCCAGCCCTTCCTCGACGAGTGCCGCTTCGACAACTGCCGGCATCTCGCCGAGCCCGGCTGCGGCGTGCGGCAGGCGGCGGAGCGCGGCGCGTTCGACCCCGATCGCCTGGTGTCCTACCAGCGCATCTACGAGGAAGTCAGCGTGCCTTCCTGGTCCAGCGATCGGCGTCGCGGGAGGTGACCTTTCGCATCATCTCCGCGAATGCGTCGTCCAAATCGATCCCCTGTGAGTTGGCGAGGCAGATGACAACGAACAGGATGTCGGCGAGCTCCATGGCGATCGAGCCCTCCGGCTCCTCGGCCTTCTTCGTCTTCTCGCCGAACCGGTGGTTCACTTCCCGCGCCAGCTCTCCCACTTCCTCCGTGAGCCGGGCGAGGTTCGTGAGCGGGGGGAAGTATCCTTCCTTATATTGGCCGATCCACCGATCGACTGTCTGCTGGGTTTCGCGCAGGGACACGGGAGGCTCCGGGCAATCGTGAACGCCGAGCTGCCGCCGCTCGTCGCGCCGTTCCGCGGAGAGCGCTACACCGCGAGAGAGTTGAGCGCCCTCATCGCGCCCCCCTACGATGTCATTTCTCGCGAGGATCGCACCCGCTACGCGGCGCGCGATCTCCACAATATCGTGCATCTCATTCTGCCGGAAGCGCCGGCGGGCGGGGGCGGGGACCGCTACGCGCACGCCGCGACGCTGCTCGCGACGTGGCGGGAGGGAGGGGTAGTGCGGCCGGATCCGGCGGAGTCGGTGTACATCGTCGCGCAGGACTACGCCGTGCCGTCGGGCGAACGCCGGACGCGCATCGGGATGCTGGCCGCCGTGCGCGCCGAGCCGTTTGCAACCCGGCGCGTGCGGCCGCACGAGCAGACGCACTCGGCGCCAAAGGCCGACCGGCTCGCCCTGCTGCGCGCCACCGGTGCGAACCTCGAGTCGATTTTCCTGCTCGCCCCGGACCCCGACCGGACGCTCGCGCAGGCCCTCGTGAAGGGCGCCTCGGGCGTGCCGGCCGCGCGCGCGGAGCTCGACGGCGTGGGGACCCGCCTCTGGATCGTGTCGGGGGATCAGGCGGCGGAGCTCGCCCGGCTGGCGGGCCGGGCGCAGCTCTACATCGCGGACGGCCATCACCGCTACGAGACCGCCGTGGCGTACGGGCAGGAGCACCCCAGCGCCGACCGCGTGCTCTCGTTCATCGTGTCCGCAGGCGATCCCGGCCTCACGGTCCTCCCTACCCACCGCATCATCTTCGGCGCGGGGCGCGATGCGGCGAAGCTGGTCGCGGCCTGGCGGGAGTGGTTCGAGGTCGGGCGGGTGGCACCGTGCATGGACCGGGTCGAGCGGCTTGCCGAGCTCGGGCGCGAGCGCACCGCGTGCATCGTGGCGTTCCCCGACGCCTACGACGTTACGCTCGTGCTGAAGAATGACGCGGCCCTCGACAAGGTCCCGGACCTGGGAAAGACCCCCGCGGTCCGCGCCCTGGACGTGGCCCGGATCGAATCGCTCGTCGTGCAGCGCATCCTCGGGGCCGGCACGGCGACGCCGTCGCTCGCCTACACGCCCGATCCGCGAGCGGCCTTCGATGCCGTCCGGAACGGCCGGGCCGCCGCCGCGGTCCTCCTCAATCCCACGAAAGTGCGGGACGTGTTCGCCGTCGCCGACGCGGGGGAGGTGATGCCGCCCAAGTCGACGTACTTCGTGCCGAAGGTGCCGAGCGGATTGGTGATCCGGGCCGTCTAGAAGGCGGCCGCAGGCCGTCGCCTCTATATTTTCTCCCCATGTCTCCTTCCGCCTCCCCCCGCTCCCGCGACCGCATCCTCGGCAATCTCGAGTCCATCTACCGCGAGGCCTACGAGCGCGCCAAGGCCGCGAGCGACCAGGTGCGCATGGCGGATCTCGACGCCGCCTACCAGCGCGAGCAGCTCCTCCTCGAGGTCTTGCTCGACATCCGCGACGCGCTCACGTCCCTTCCGGCGGCTGCCGAGCCCGGCACCGGGAAGACCCCCGGACCCGACCCGATCACCGCGCTCGAGACCATCCACCGCATCACGAGATTGCGCTGAGGAAACCGCATGCGCCTGCGTTTGTCTCTGGGACTCCTGTGCCTGACGCTCGCGGCCTGCGCCCGGAAAGCGGACATCATCATCTCCGACGGGATGGTCTGGACCGGCCTTTCGACCGGCGCACCCCAGCGGGGCGCGGTTGCCATCGCCGACGCCAAGGTCATCGCGATCGGCGACAGCGCGCAGGTCGGGCGGTACGCGGGCCCCAAAACTCGATGGATTCAGGCCAACGGTGGGCTCGTCCTGCCCGGCTTCACCGACGGACACACCCATTTCATCGGCGGCGGGTTTCAGCTCGCGTCGGTGGACCTTCACGATGCCGCGACCCCGCAGGAGTTCATCCGACGTCTGAGGGATTACGCGAAGACCCTCAAGCCCGGCGACTGGATCAGCGATGGCGGCTGGGACCACACGCTCTGGCGCGGTCAGCCGCTGCCGCGACACGAGTGGATCGATTCGGTCACGCCGGCCAACCCGGTGTTCGTGAGTCGGGTCGACGGTCATGAAGCGCTCGCCAACGCCGCCGCGATGCGCGCGGCGGCGGTCACGAAGGACACGCCCACTCCACCCGGCGGCGAGATCCTGCGCGACGCGAGAACGGGCGAGCCGCTCGGCATCTTCAAGGACCGGGCGCTCGACCTCGTCGGTCGAGTGATCCCCCAGCCGTCCCCCGAGCAGCAAGATTCGGCCCTCGCCCGCGCGCTCGCCTATGCCGCCTCCCTGGGCGTCACGGCCACGTCCCACGTGTCCGCGTCGTGGGCCGATCTCGAGACCTACCACCGCCTCGAGCGGGCCGGCCGGCTCACCATGCGGGTGGCGCTCTATCTCCCGCTCGAGTCATGGCAGGCCGTCGCGGAGACGGTGAGCCGCTCGGGGCACGGCGACGATTGGGTGAAGATCGGCGGGCTCAAGGGCTACATGGACGGTTCGGCGGGGTCCCGTACCGCCTACTTTTTCGAGCCCTACAGCGACTCGGCGGGCTATCATGGGCTGTTGCAGCATCCGGAGGCGGACATGCGGCGCTGGATCGGCGGCGCCGACTCGGCGGGTCTCCAGATCGCCGTCCACGCGATCGGCGATCGCGCCAACGCGATTCTCCTGTCGATCTACGACAGCGTGGCGCGGGCACACGGGCCGCGCGACCGACGCTTCCGGGTCGAGCACGCCCAGCACCTTCGCCCGCAAGACATCCCCCTGTTCGGGAAGCTCGGCGTGATCGCGTCGGTGCAACCCTATCACGCCATTGACGACGGGCGCTGGGTGGAGCAGCGCATCGGGCCGGTCCGCATCAAGACGACCTACCCGTTCCGCACGCTGCTCGACACGGGCGGCCGACTCGCGTTCGGGTCGGACTGGACGGTCGCGCCGCTCGACCCCATCCTCGGCGTGTACGCGGCGGTCACGCGCCGCACGCTCGACGGCAAGCATCCTGATGGGTGGGTACCGCAGCAGAAGATCTCGGTGGCAGAGGCGCTGCGTGCCTACACGGCGGGCAACGCCTATGCGACGTTCGACGAGGCCAGACGAGGCACGCTCACACCAGGCGCTGATGCGGATCTTGTCGTGCTGGACCGCAATCTCTTCACGACGCCGCCCGATTCGCTCGATCAGGCACGGGTGCGGTACACGATCGTGGGCGGCAGGGTGGTCTACCGGCGCTAGCCGGAGTACTTGAGCCCCGACGCCTGAAGCGTGAGGGGCTGCGCTCCCTCGTGCTCGACGCCTGCCTCGACCACCTCACCCAGCACCAGTGTGTGGTCTCCGCTCGGCAGGGTCGCGACGACGCGACACTCCAGCCAGCCGAGCGCCTCGGCGAGCACCGGGACACCGGAGATCGGCCCCGGCCTGGTCTTGATCCCCTTAAGCTTCGACGACGCGCCCGCCGACCCCCGCCCCAGCTTGTCGGCCAGGTCGCGTTGCCCCTCGTGAAAGATACTGATGGCAAAGTGATGCGCGTCGCGGATCATCTCGATCATCTTGGACGTGCTTTCGACTGCCACGACCACCATGGGCGGATCGAACGAGGCCTGGCTGACCCAATTGGCGGTTATGCCGTGCTCATCGCCCTCACGCTTCACGGTGAGCGCGTACAGGCCGTACGTGAAATGCCGGAGGACCGTCTGTTTGGCGGCCACGTTCATGGGGAGGGAATATGGTACTATCTTTGTCCCATGGCGACGCGCGCTCAACCCCGGCCCCGGGCCGCCAAGTCCCTGTCGAAGGCCGACCTGCTGGATATGTATCGGCTGATGCTCCTGTCGCGGCGCATCGACGACAAGGAGATTCAGCTCAAGCGGCAAAACAAGATTTTCTTCCAGATTTCCGGGGCCGGCCACGAGGGCGTCCTGGTCGCCGCCGGGAGAGTGCTCCGCCCTGCATACGACTGGTTCTATCCGTACTATCGCGACCGCGCGCTCTGCCTCAGCCTCGGCATGACCCCCACCGAGATGCTCCTCTCCGCGGTCGGTGCGGCCGAGGATCCCAGCTCGGGGGGCCGCCAGATGCCGTCCCACTGGGGCCACAAGGCGCTTAACATCGTCAGTCAGTCGAGCCCGACCGGTACACAGCTGCTCCAAGCCGTGGGCTGCGCGGAGGCGTGGCTCCGTTACAACCGGATCGACGCCATCGCCGAGAAACCGGTGCACGGCGACGAGCTCGTGTACGTCTCGGCCGGGGATGGTACGACGAGCGAAGGCGAGTTCTGGGAGGCGCTCAACACCGCCAGCAACCTGAAGCTGCCCGTGCTGTTCCTCATCGAGGACAACAAGTACGCGATCTCGGTGCCGGTCGAGGTGCAGACCGCGGGCGGCTCGGTGTCGAAGCTCGTCCGGAGCTTCCCCGGCCTCCTGGTCGAGGAAGTAGACGGCTGCGATCCGATCGCCGCCTATGACGTCCTGTTGCGGGCCTCGGAGTACGTCCGCCAGCGCAAGGGCCCGGCTCTGGTGCACGCCCACGTGACCCGGCCCTACTCGCACTCCCTCTCGGACGACGAAGTGTTGTACAAGCCGCCCAAAGAGCGGGAAGAGGAGGCACGCCGCGACTGTCTCACCCTGTTCCCGAAACGGCTCATCGCGGACGGCGCGGCCACCGCAGCCGAGATCGAGGCCATCCAGCGCCAGGTGGATGAGGAAGTCGGCGTCGCTGCCGACATGGCGCTGGCCTCGCCTCAGCCCGAGCCGGAGACGGCACTGTTGTACGTGTACTCGCCCGAGGTGGACCCCACGTCCGAGCAGTTTGATACGGAGGACGATCCGCAATTCGGGGGCGATCCCACCACGATGGTGGACCTGCTCAACGCCTGTTTGAAAGACGAAATGGGGCGTGATCCCCGCATCGTGGTGTTCGGCGAGGACGTGGCCGACGTCAGCCGCGAGCAGCACCTGGAGCACGTGAAGGGCAAGGGCGGCGTTTTCAAGGTCACGTGGGGGCTTCAGCGCCAGTTCGGGAGTGATCGGGTCTACAACTCACCCCTCGCCGAGGCGAACATCGTGGGCCGCGCGATCGGTCTCGCGACGCGCGGCCTGAAACCGGTCGTCGAGATTCAATTCTTCGACTATATCTGGCCCGCCTATCATCAGCTGCGCAACGAGCTCGCCACGCTGCGGTGGCGCTCCAGCAACGCGTTCTCGTGCCCGGTCGTGGTGCGCGTCACCTACGGCGGCTATCTGAAGGGCGGCTCGATCTACCACTCCCAGACGGGGGCCGTGGTGTTCACGGCCGTTCCCGGGCTCCGCGTCATCTGCCCCAGTACGGCGCTCGACGCCAACGGCCTGTTGCGCACGGCGATTCGGTGTGACGACCCGGTGTTGTTCCTCGAGCACAAACACCTCTATCGTCAGACGTACAACAAGGCGCCCAATCCCGGGCCGAACTTCATGATCCCCTTCGGCAAGGCGAAGGTCGTCCGGCAGGGCCGGGACCTCACCGTGGTGACCTACGGCGCCGTGGTGCAGCGCGCGCTCGTTGCGGCGAAGGAGCTCGAGGAGCGGGACGGCGTGAGCGTCGAGGTGATCGACCTGCGCAGCCTCTCGCCCGTCGATTGGGAAGCGATCACGGCGTCGGTGACCAAGACGAGCAAGGTGCTCGTCGCCTACGAGGACGCGCGGTCGTGGGGTTACGGCGCCGAGCTCGCCGCCCGGATCGCCGACGAGTGCTTCCCGTGGCTGGACGCGCCCGTGAAGCGGGTGGCCTCGACCGACACCTTCGTCGGCTACGCGCCCAGGCTCGAAGATTTCATCCTGCCGCAGGTTGAGGATCTCGCGCAGGCGATGCGCGACCTGCATGCGTTCTAGCGCGGCCCGCCCCTAAGGCGCGCTAGGCACCGCTCTGCTCGCCCAGGACCGCTTTGACCTCACCCGCCGCCGCGATTACGTGGTCGACGTCGCGCGACAGCGCGCGGGCCTGCTGGGTGGCACGGGTGAGATCATCGAGGGCCACCGCCACGCCCGCGGAGCGGAGGCGCAGCAGGTCGAACCGAACGTTCTGCATTGCCAGCACGCACGACTCGAGCTGGTCCGCGACGAGCTGACGCCTGGTCAAGAGATCCGTGACCGCCTGACGCTGGCGCTCCAGCAGGCTTACCTGTCGATCCCGTTCCGTGCTGGCCCCTTGATGCTTGGTCGCCTGGATCTTTTCCTCGAGGCGTGCGAGGGCGCCCCGGTCCACGCTCCCGCTCATGGAGTGCAGGGCGCGCGCCAGGTCTTCAGCCCGATTCAGGAGCGCATCCGCGGTCGCGATCACGTCGGGCAGCAGCTTCCGCTCCGACTTGGGGAGACGATCCACGATCCGCAGGATGGCCTTGCGATCGCTGCGGGCCTGCTGGATCGGCTCGGCATGGCCGCCGAACTCGTCGGTCGTCGCGCGCGGCAGGTCGACGGGGCGGCTCCCCACCGCGGCGAGACGGGCTTCCATCGCGTCCGGCGCCGGCGGCCGCGCGAAGACGTCGCGCCATGAATAGCCGGCGTGCCACAGCCGGATGTAGCGGGGGACGAGCGCGGTGCCACCCCAGACCGCCGCCACGACGAGCGACCACCCGGGCGTATGGTTGCCCGTGGCGACATCGATGATGAACAGGGATCCGCACACCGAGGCCCAGGTGACGAATCGGCTGCGCAGCTCGCGCACGATCTCGGGCTCGCCGCTGGGGGCGAGTGTCGGTCGGTCGCTCATCCGGTCGACCCGCCGGGCACGCTGAGCGAGCACGTCCGGCCGCCCCCGCAACGGCGGCGGGGGCAGGGGCGGCGCTCGCACCCCGCGCGACGGCGAGGGGCCGCTCGAGCGACGCGGCTTGTACATGGTCGCGCTCCGGGCCTCGAGCGCGCGCCGCAGCGCGTCCGCGGTGGGCCAGCGGTCCTCCGGATCCTTTGCGAGCGATCGCATCACGCAGGCCGCGAGATCCTCGGGCACTTCCGGCCGCCGGTCGGTGATCAGTGGCGCCCGCTCCGTGATGTGCTTCATCAGGATCCCGGGGACCGTGGGGGCTTGGAAGGGCAGCTCCCCCGCGAGCATCTGGTAGGTCACCACACCCAGACTATAGATGTCGGACCGTCCGTCGATCTCGCGGTCTCCCGCCGCCTGCTCCGGGCTCATGTAGTGCGGCGTGCCGATCGCCACACCGGTGGCGGTGAGCGTCGCGCCGCCCGTCGTCGAGGATAGCGCCTTGGCGATCCCGAAGTCGGTGACGACCACGCGGCCGCGACTTCCCTCCAGCAGGATGTTGTCGGGCTTCACGTCGCGGTGGATGATTCCAAACGCGTGCGCGGCTCCCAGTGCATCGGCGGTCTCTTGCATGATGCGACGCGATTCGTCCGGGGGCAGCCTCCCGCGCCGCTTGAGCTTCGCGCCGAGCGGCTCACCGTCCACGTAGGCCATGACGAAGTAAACCAGCCCGTCTGGTCCCTCGCCGACGGAGTGGATCGGCACGATATGCGGGTGCGACAACCGCGCCGCCGTCTCGGCTTCGCGCAGGAAGCGCAACCGGATTTCTTCCCGGAACGCGAGTTCCGGCGGGAGCACTTTGACGGCGACCTGACGCTTCAACCGCTCGTCGCGGGCGTTGAACACCACGCCCATCCCGCCCCGGCCGATCTCTCCCTCGAGCGTGTAGGAGCTGCCGAGGGCCTGGCTAAGACGGGTGGCGAGTGCCTTGTCTGCGTCGTTCATCGAGCGTCGCGTGAAGTGCGCGCGGATAGATTAGCCGCAGGGCGACGAGCGTGCAACCTGTAAGCGCCTTTTGACTTACGCTTCGGCAGCCGGGTTGGCGCCCGCGCGGTGGCTATTCGGCAGCCTCTGCCTTATTGGCCGCCGGTCGCCGGAACGCACGTGCTCAGGGAAGTGTTTAGTGGTGGCACGGACGATGCTTAGGGCTGTGCGAACTATGTGCATGCGTACCCTGATCAGAGTTGAGGCCCATGTCTGAACGACTGACCCTTCCCGTGCTTCCGCTCCGGGAGGTCGTGCTGTTTCCGGGCGTGTCGGCGCCGGTCGGCGCCGGACGCCCCACCACGCTGCGTGCCATCGAGGCGGCGCTGAAGAGCGATTCCCGCCTGATTTTTGCCGTGGCGCAGCGCGAGAACGTCGATGCGGTCAGCCCCGAGGTGCTCTACACGACGGGCACGATCGCCAAGATCAGCCAGATCCAGCGCGGCCTCGGCGGCGTGCAGCTGCTGCTGCACGGCGAGCGCCGGGGCACCGCGCTGCATTACCGGGATAACGGCCGCTACCTCGAGGCGGTGGTCCACGAGGTCGACGATATGCCGCCACTGAACGCCGAGGATCCAGCGTTCGTCGGCCTGCACCGAGAGGCGCGCGAGCGGGCCGCGGAGCTGGGCCAGAAATCAGGACTCCCCGAGGACGTCGTCCGTCAGGTGCTCGAAGAGGTCGCCGACCCCGGCAGGCTCGCGGATCTTGTGGCCGGCTACCTCGAGATCCAACCGGCGGAGCGGCAGGGGCTGCTCGAGACGTTGTCCGTTGAGGAGCGGCTGCGGCGCGTCCTCATTCACGTCCAGCGCCAGATCGGCGTGCTCGACGCCCAGGAGCACATCAAGTCGCAGGTGCAGGAAGAGCTGGGCGAGCGTCAGCGCGAGATGTTCCTGCGGGAGCAGATGAAGGCGATCCGCAAGGAGTTGGGCGAAGAGGACGAAGGGACCGAGGTGGAGCAGCTGCGGAAGCGGTTCGAGGCCCTCGGGCTCCCCGAGGCCGCGCGCAAAGAAGTCGACCGCGAGCTCGACCGCCTGGAGCGGGCGAACCGCGACTCGATGGAAGGCCAGGTGATTCGCACCTACCTCGAGAACATGGCGGAATTGCCCTGGAACAAGCGGGCGGAGGAGTCGCTCGACTTGAAGCGGGCGGCGGAGATCCTCGAGCAGGATCACTACGGCCTCAAGGACGTGAAGGATCAGGTCCTCGAGTTCCTGGCCGTGCGCCAGCTCCGCCAGCGCTCGCCCGACGCGGTGGCGCAGGGCAACGAGGACGACAAGCAGGCGCGGGGCCAGATCTTGCTGTTCGTCGGCCCTCCGGGCGTCGGCAAGACCTCGATCGCCAAGTCGATCGCGCGCGCTATGGGCCGGCCGTACGTTCGCATTTCGCTGGGCGGCGCCCGCGACGAGGCGGACATCCGCGGCCACCGGCGCACCTACGTCGGCGCCATGCCCGGCCGGATCATCCAGGGCATGAAGCAGGCGGGCGCCAAGAACCCGGTGTTCCTGCTCGACGAGCTCGACAAGCTTGGCGTCTCGTTCCAGGGAGACCCGGCGGCGGCGTTACTCGAGGTGCTCGATCCGGCGCAGAACGATTCGTTCACGGATCACTACCTGGGGGTGCCCTTCGACCTGTCGGAAGTGTTGTTCGTCGCGACGGCGAACTTTCCGCAGAGCATCCCCGGCCCGCTGCTCGACCGGCTGGAGACCGTGACCTTCGCGGGCTACACCGAGCGTGAAAAGCTGGAGATCGCGAAGCGCTATTTGGTCCCGCGCCAGGTGCGTGAGAACGGTCTCACGCTGGAGCAGCTCACGGTCACGGACGCAGCGCTCGGCGAGATCATCACGAGCTACACGCGTGAGGCGGGCGTCCGCCAGCTGGAGCGGGAAATCGGGAAGCTCGGGCGCAAGGTCGCACGCCAAATCGCCGGCGGCGAGCTCGAGCGCGTCACGGTCGACGCCAAGGATGTTGACGACCTGCTCGGGCGCCCCAAGGTCCATCCGGAGCACAAAGAGCGCGAGGACCAGGTCGGGGTCGCCACGGGCATGTACTATACGCCGGTCGGCGGGGATATCATGTTCGCCGAGGCGAGCGTGATGCGCGGCAAGGGCGAGCTCGTGCTCACGGGCCAGCTGGGCGACGTCATGAAGGAGTCGGCCCGGGCGGCGCTCACCTACGCGAAGTCCCACGCCGATCAGCTCGGGATTCAGGAGGAGGCCTTCGCCGGCACCGACGTCCATATCCACGTCCCCGCAGGCGCCATCCCCAAGGACGGCCCATCGGCGGGCGTGACGATGGCGACGGCGCTGGTGTCGGCGCTGTCCCGCCGACCGGTGCGCCACGACCTCGCCATGACCGGTGAGATCACCCTACGAGGCCGGGTCCTGCCGATCGGCGGCGTAAAGGAAAAGGTGCTCGGCGCGGTGCGGGCGGGTATCCACACCATCGTGCTGCCGAAGGAGAACGGCGCCGACCTGGAGGATCTTCCCGAGGACGTCCGCTCGTCACTCGACGTGCACCTCGTGGAAGATCTGGACGAAGTCCTGACATTGGCGCTGCGCGGCGCGCGCTTCGAGGCCGGTCACCTCGTGTTCGACGGCGAAGCACCGATCGAGCCAAGCCTGCTCGCGAGGCACAACTAAGGCTTTGGAAGGGACAAGCCCCCGGGGAATCCCCTCGGGGGCTTGTTCGGTTTTTGTCACGGCCGGAACCCGCCCAACCCTTTCCCCGTAAGACCTGTCTAACCGTCCGACCAGGCCACGGGGGACCCCGTCATGCCGGCTGCCGTCCTGCTCGCGATCGTCCTGCAAACCGCCACACCACCTTCCGCCGCCGGTGGTGTCGCCGCGCCCCAACCCGCCAGCACTACTCGGGCAACCGCCGTGCGGGCGGCCGTCCCCGTGGTGATCGACGGCCGTGACGACGACGAAGTATGGCGCAAGGCCCAGCCGATCACCCAGTTCCGGGAGTTCCAACCGAAAGAGGACGGGGATCCCCGATTCTCCACCGAAGCCAAGGTCGCCTACGACGACCGCTACTTCTACGTTTTTATCCGGGCCTTCGACCCGCATCCGGACAGCATTCTGAAGCTGCTCGCGCGGCGGGACGTGCGCGCCGCCACCGATCAGCTCAAAATCATGGTCGACTCGTACCACGACCGCCGCTCCGGCTTCGAGTTCGCCGTGAACCCGGCCGGCGTGAAGCGTGACTACGCGATGTACAACGACGCGCAGGAGGACGACGCCTGGGACGCGGTCTGGGACGTCGGCACGCAGGTCGACTCGCTCGGGTGGACCGCCGAGTTCCGGATCCCGCTCTCTCAGCTACGTTACGTCCCCCGTGCCGTGAACACCTTCGGGTTCGCGGTGTGGCGTGACATCCAGCGCTACTCCGAGCGGGTCAGCTGGCCGGTGTACCGAAACTCCCAGGCGGGAATCTCGTCGCAGCTGGGCGAGCTCGCCGGCCTCGAGGGGCTGCCGTCGCCGCGCCGGCCCGAGATTGCGCCGTACCTGGTGACGAAGAACGTGTCGGTGCCGACCGGCACCAGGTTCGACCGCTCCCAGAAGCTGACGGGCGGCGCTGACTTGAAGTACGGGCTCACGCCGAGTCTCACGCTCGATGCGACGATCAACCCCGATTTCGGGCAGGTCGAAGCGGATCCGGCGGTCCTCAACCTGACCGCGTTCGAGACGTTCTTTCAGGAACGGCGCCCCTTCTTCGTCCAGGGGGCGGGAATCTTTCGGTTCGACGTGAATTGCAGCGCCGTGAACGACTGCAGCACCGGCGAGGGCCTGTTCTACTCGCGGCGGATCGGGCGCGCCCCGCAGCTGGACTACGGCGACCCCAACCCCTCCACCGCCACGACGATCGATGGCGCGGCGAAGCTGACGGGACGCCTTCCCGGCGGTCAGACCGTGGGCGTACTGGACGCGGTCACCGGCCGCGAGGTCGGTTCGCTGGACCGCACCATGGAGCCGACAACCAACTATGCCGCAGTGCGGGCCCAACAGGACTTCCGCAACGGGGAGAGCGGCATCGGCGTCATGGCGACCGCGGTCAATCGGAGCCTCGACCAGTGGACCGAAGGCTCGTTACACCGTAGCGCCTATGTGGGGGCCCTCGACTTCCGGCACCGCTTTTTCGGCCGCCGCTACCAGATCTCGGGATCGTTGGACCTGAGCCGCGTCGCCGGGACGGCGTCCGCGATCGCGGCCACCCAGCAAGATCCGGTGCACTACTATCAGCGGCCCGGCGCCGGGGTCTCCTACGACTCGACCCGGAGCTCGCTCGCGGGCGACGCCGAAGAGCTCAAGTTCGGGAAGGTGGGCGGTGGAATCACGCGGTTCGAGACCAGCTACCAGCGCCGCTCCCAGGGCTTCGAGGTGAACGACCTCGGCTTCCTGTTGCAGGCGGATCAGCAGAGCTGGAACACGTGGTTCGCCTTTCAGTCCCGGCACCCCAGCTCGTTTTATCAGACCGCGTTCTGGAACTTCAACTGGTGGCAATTCTGGACGGCGGCAGGCACGCCCGTGGAGCGCGCCGCCAACACGAACGTGCACGCCCAGCTTAAGAACCGATGGTGGGTGCACGGCGGCGTGACGGCGGGCCAGCTCGGCGCGCCGTTCTGCGATCGCGACTGCACTCGCGGCGGGCCGGCCGTGCGCGTCGATCCATACCTGTCGGCCTGGGCGGAGGTGGACGGAGACGAGCGGCCCGCGTTCACGCCGTACATCTGGTTTAACTACCGGCGCGGCGACGTGGGCCGGTCCGAGCGGTTCAACGGCAACGTCCAGGTCGCGTTTCGCGTCGCGTCCCAGTTCAGAACGTCCTTGACCTTCAGCGCGACGCACAACGTGAAGGACGTCCAGCCGCACGGCGTCATCACCGACCCGACCCCGCCGTTCGCGACGCACTACACGTTCGCGCATCTGAATCAGAAGGAAGTATCGCTCACCGGGCGGGTCGACTACACGCTGTCGACCACGCTCACCCTCCAATTGTATGCGCAGCCGTTCGTCAGTAAGGGCACGTTCTCAAATGTGCGCGAGCTCGCCGATCCCAACGCCGCCGCCTTTGACGATCGTTACCAGCCGTACCCGGCTGCCTCCGACGGGTTCAACAAGAAGGCGTTCAACTCGACCGCCGTGCTGCGCTGGGAGTACCGACCCGGCTCCGCTCTGTTCCTCGTCTGGACGCAGGGGCGGCAACAGCGCGACGGCGCCGAAGGGCCGCGCTCTATGGGCGGCGACTTCCGTGACCTCTTCGACCTGCATCCGGAGAACACGTTCCTCGTCAAGGCATCCTACTGGATCAACTGGTAGGGCATCAGTGCGCCGCCACGCCATCCAGCACCAGTCTCACGGCAGCCTCTTTCCAGCGCTCGCGGAGCGCCGGCTCGTCGGCCCCGAGCGGGGCCGCGCTCATCGCGATGAGCGACTCGAGACCGAGATAGGCGACCATGAGCACGAGCGCCTGGGCGGCCGCCAGATGTGGGTCGAGATCGTCTCGCACCTGCCCGCGGCCCTGGCCCTCGGCGAGGAGGACGACCAGCCGCTTGATCGCGGGCGCGAAGGGGCGCGCCTCGGACCGGCCGGCCTGGGTTAGTAACGTCACGAGGTCAGGGTGCGCAGCGAGGAAGTCGAATTGCGCGCCGAGTGCTAGGCGGATCCGGTCCAGCGGGCGCTCGCCCCCGGTCGGCAGGCCGGCCAGTGCCTCTTCGAGCTCAGCCGCACCACGCGCGAGCACCGCGGTGAACAGACCACGCTTGGAGTGGAAATAGTAAAAGAGCAGCTGCTTGTTCACTCCCGCCCGCCGCGCGATCTGCTCGACTCTCGCCCCGTCGAACCCGCGACGTGAGAACTCCTCCCGAGCCGCAGCGATGATCCGCAATGCACTGGAATTGCTGAGCTTAGGCTTCATGTGATGATTCCTCAACCGGCCGGTTGAGAAATATAGGCGACTACCGCGCGAGCGCCAGATCCGCGGGGATCCGTGGCAGGCCGTCCCTCAGGAACGCGATGAGGAGGTGGTTCACTTCGTCTGGCGCCTCCTCCTGGACCGAGTGGCCAGCGTGCGGCACGCTGAGGAAGGCGGAGCGGGTGATTCCACCAGCGAGGGCACGGCCCAGTCCAAGAGGCGCCCAGCGGTCCTCTTCCCCCCACAGCACCAGAGTCGGAGCCGCGATGCGATCGAGCCGGCCCCCGAGATCGTCGAACCGGAACTGCCGGAGGGCGCCCCGGAGAGCCCGTCCGTAGTCGGGCAGCGCGACAGGCGCGTAATACTGATCCACGTCGGCCTCGGTCACCTTGCGAGGATCGAAATACGTGGACTTGAGGAGACGGGCGGTGAGGCCTCGCCCACGGAACGCGAGTACTGCCGGTCCGAGCACTGGCCACCGCACCACTCGGAACAGGAGCGGCTCACGGGTGCCCAGCCCGGCCGAGCCAACCAGTACCAGCCCCCGCACCCGTTGTGGATGCTCGATCGCGACCTCCGCGGCAATCGCGCCGCCCATAGAGTGCCCGACAAGCACGGCATCCGGGAGCCCGAGCGAGTCCATGAAGGCGATCGCGAGGCGAGCGAAGGCGACGTTGTCGTAGGGGGCCGGTGGCTTGTCGGAAAGACCGAATCCGCGGTTGTCGAACGCGATCACCCGAAAGCCCGCTGCGGCCACGGCTGCGAGGTTGTTGCGCCAGGCGTACATCGAGGCGCCGAGGCCGTGTAGGAAGACGACTGGGGCGCCGCGCCCCGCGTCGATGTAGCGGATCCTCGTCCCCTCGACCGGGAGGTAGCGGGCGGTAAACTGAGTCCCGGCGGGAAACAGCTGAGCCTCCGGCAGCGCGGCGGCCCGACATGCGCCGACGGCGCAAAGGAGCAGCAGCAGCAGGCGCCTCACGCGGGGCCCCGGATCCACGCGCGGGCCAGGGCGGCGACCGCGGGGTGCGAGCTCCACATCCCTGCGGCCGTTTCGCCGCTCCCCGCCACCACCAGCGTTTGCACGTCGTCGATCAGCAGCACGATGGGTACGTCCGCCGACACGGCCCCGCTGAGGATTGGGCTCGCTTCTGCGGGCGCGTCCCCCGCGACCCGCAGCTCGAGTGCCGCGCGTTCCTTGGCGCGGCGCCAGGCAGGCAGCGTAGGGCGAAGCAGCTCGGCCGAGAGCACGCCCTCCACGCGTCGCTCGGCCCGGGCGACGACCTGGATGATCAAGTTGGCAACGGCCCGCCCGCCCGTGACGCTCCGGGTTTCCGGCTCGGCGGGGCCAGCGGCGTCGCGCAGGGACCGGCTGAGGCGGTCGAGAGCCTCGCCCTGCTGTGCCGCCAGCTGGACGATCAGTGCCGCTGGGTCCGTCGCCCGATAGCGGGCGGGACGCCCCGGTAGCCGCAGCGCCGCGGTGCGGCCTACCAGGCCTTCCAGGGCGCCGTAGGTGTTGGCGCGCGCCACCCGCGTGGCATGGGCGACCGCGTAGCCCGTCGAGGGACCGAGCCTGAGAAGCGCGGCGTACGCCTCGGACTCAGTGACTGTGAACCCGAAAGGGGTGAGATCGATCTCGATGGGCATGTGCGTAGTAGTAATTACTACTACGTAAACAGGTCCCCATAAGCAATGGGGAACCTAGAGGATTTCGACCGGAATCCCCAGCAACCGAGCGATGAGCCCGAGCCGGAACGTTGCGTCTGTTTGCCGTTGCGCCGGGCTCTTCCCCGCTCCCTCGAGCGGAAAGTAGTGAGCCGTGAGGGGGCTCGTCGCCTTGGGCATCGCGCGCAGGCTCTTTGGGCTCCAGATCCCCCGATCGTCGCACTCATTGAACAGCCGCGCCAGCACGCGGCTGGCGCTCGGGATTTGGCGCACGAGACCGAGTCGAGCCAGGAGCTCGATCCAGTAGAGCGCGAGCGGGACGTCGGTGATGTGGCCTTGGGCGTCGGACCGCAGCGGGTCGCCGAGGATCTCGAATAGCGGCTTCAGGAGCTTCTTGCCAGCGAGGATGAAAAACGCCCGTCGTGGCGCGGGCGAGGAGAAGTAGTGCCCCAGCCGCTCGATGAAACCGGCCCGCTCCCGCTGTACGGAGGGCAGGAATGCGAGCATCTCTACGGCGAAGATGGTCGGGGGGCACGCATGGGGATCGAGCACGGTCCTCCCCTGCGCCCGCTTGAAGGGGTTGGCGGCAAGCTCGCTGCGCAGGTATTGCGAGATGTTGCTGGCGATGGTATGCGCCGTGCCGCGCACCCGCGGATCGTCGCTGTGCCCGCCACGCGCCAGTGCGCAGGCCGCTCCCTCGCGCCCCATACGACGCGCCCAGCGCCCCAGCCCGGGGTCTGTCTTGGCAGGCCTTTGGAACTCGACCAGCAGCTCGAGCGCCCGCTGGGCGACCGTGCGATCGGGATCGTCGGGCTCGATGCGCGACAGCAGCTGAAACAGGAATCGGTCGGCGTTGCGAAACACCCGCTCCGATGGCGGCCACCCCAGCTCGAGCAGGCGCCGGTACTGGTACACCGTACCCGGCTCGGTCCAGCCGTACGCTTTGGACGCCGCAGGCGCGAGCAGGTTCCCGCCCCACAGCCCCGTGGCCTTCTGCTTGCGAGCAATTGCCTGAGCCGCCTTGTATTGCGACACAGACTGGTGCAGCGCCTCGAGGCGCGCCGGATCCCGCTGGCCCTCCGGCACGACTTCGCTGTAGGCTCGATAGACGATCGGCGGGCTCGCCGCCTCCGCGAGCCAGGACAGCGGCAGCCGATGCGATGTGGGGAGGTCCAGGTGCCCACTCCGGAGTGCGGGAGGTGCGACTGCCGCAAGGCGGGCGCAAACTTATGTGGGTGCCTCCCAATCGGCCAGAGGCACCCACGAGCGAGTCTCCCGGTCTTTGTATATTGCTTATTCACAGCGGCTTACGCGTACTGCAAGGTGTTGCACTCAGGGGTGAGCGCGCCCGCTCGGTCGCTGGAATTCTGAATTCGGCAGCCACTCGGGCAGCGCCGGCGCGTTCGCGACCGCCAGCGCGACTCGCATCGCCACTCGCACCTCCTGCGCCATCCCCGCGTAGCTGAACGTCGGGCGGTACTCGTCGCTCGGCTGATGGTAGCGCTCGCGGTTGTAGCGGGCGGCTTCCTGCTCGCCCCAGCCGGGGGGTCGACCGACGAAGTCCCTGCCGGGCTCGATCGACAGCGCCGGCACGCCCGCTCTGGAAAACGGAAAGTGGTCCGACCGGTAGAACGAGCCGCGCACGTCGGGCTCGTGCACCACCGCCAGCGATTCGGCACGAGCGGCTTCCGCGAACGCGGCGCCCAAGGTCGAGCGGTCCAGGCCCAGCGCGTCGATGTCGCGCGTCGCCCCCCGCACGTTCGCGACATCGAGATTCAGCACCGCCGCCGTCTGGTCCAGCGGGACGAGCGGGTCCCGCGTGTACGCCTCGCTGCCGAGCAAGCCGCTCTCCTCGGCCGTGGTCGCCACGAACAGCAGCGTGCGCCGGGGGCGAGGCTGTACCTGAACCAGCCCCTCGGCGGCCCCGAGCATCGCCGCGACGCCCGACGCGTTGTCCTCCGCGCCGTTGTAAATCGAGTCGCCGTTCGCGACCGGGCCGATCCCCTTGTGATCCCAGTGCGCCGTGAACAGCACCGCCTGGCGGGCCACCGCGGGGTCGCTCCCGGGGATCCTCGCCACGACGTTCTCCGAGCGGACGTGACGCAGCGCACTCGTGACCTCGACCGCAACGTGGATCCCGGTCGCGACGGGACGGAACTCGCGGTGCGCCGCCGCCCGCGTCAGGGAGTCGAGGTTGAGGCCGGCCCGGGCGAGGGCGGCCTGCGCGGCGTCGTGGGTCACCCACGCCGCGAACGCGATGCTCTGCGGCGCCGGCTGGTCGAGCTTGAATTGCTCCACCGACCAGGACCCGCGCACCACGTCCCATCCGTACGTGGCGCTCTCGGCGGTGTGGAGGAGGATCGCGCCCACCGCGCCACGACGCGCCGCTTCTTCGAGCTTGTAGGTCCAGCGGCCGTAGTAGGTCAGGGCCCGCCCGTTGAAGATGGTCGAGTCCTGGAGGCCGGGATCGTTCACGAGCATCAAGAGCACCTTGCCGCGGACGTCCATGTCCTTGTAATCGTCCCACCGCCACTCCGCCGCTGCGACGCCGTAGCCGACGAACACGACCTCGCCGTCGGCGACGATATGACGCTCCGGCCGCTCCGCCCACGCTACGAAATCGTCGAGATAGGTGAGCGGGCGGGTCGCCCCGCCCTTGCCCCACACGAGGGACGGGTGCGGCGTCATGCCGACGAGTGCCACCGATTGGAAGTACGATCCGTCCCTCGCCGCGGGCTCGAGGCCGAGCGCCTCGAATTGGGCCGCGATGTACCTCGCGGCCAGGAGGCCGCCGCGCGTCGCGGGCGCGCGGCCCTCGAGCAGGTCGTCGGCCAGGTATTTCAGGTGGGCGTCCATCGCCGCGGTGCTCACGGCCGGGAGGGGGGCGGCGCGGGTCGCCGGCGTGCCGCCGGGCCGTGACGCGCCGGCGCAGCCGACCGATATCATCGCGACGGTGATCGACCATTTCCGGTACACGTGTGGTCACTCCTTTCGAAGTCGGCTGGGGCAGCGCACCGCGTGGATGAGCCCGCGCCGTGTGGCGGCGGCTTCGCTTGTGAGCACGAACGTCGAGTCGTCGAGGAAATCGATCGCCTCACCCTGCGGCTCGAGCCCCGAGACCTTGCACACGGGCCACCCGCTCGGGGTCAGGAGCCCCCCCGCACCGGGGACGAAGGTATAGATCTCGGTGTATGTGCGGATCGCGACCAGGCGGCCATCCGGCCGGATCGCAGCACCGGTCACGAGGCGCCCGACGGGCGCGAACGGAGCGACCGGCAACTGCTGGAGCGGCGTGGCGGTGACCACGGTGTCGCCCCCCCAGGCCTGGCGCGATACGCGGTACAATCGGATGACACCGTAGCGTCCCTTGGTCACGAGGTAGAGCGCGCTGTCCCGAGGCGAGACGTAAATCGCCTCCACGTCATCCGGGCCCTCACGGTATCTGAGGCGTAGCGTCGCGGCCGCTGCCGAGCGCCCCGGACTCCCGCCCCTGGCAGGCGGATCGGGCTCGGGCACGGTGTAAATCACTACGGATTTGCGGGTCCTGTCGTTATCGCCCGTGTCCGCGATGTAGAGGCATGCGCCTTCCTGCGTGGGGCAGGGGCCGAGAGCGATGTCCTCCCAGTCTACCGCACGGGCGCCGCGGATTCGGACGACGCCGCGATCCGTGCCGGCGAGGTCCGTGGCGTACACGTAGGCATCATCGCCCGAATCGTTGTGGGTCCACAGCACGCCGCGGTGCGCGCGGCTCACGGCAATGCCCGAGCTCTCCCTCACGCGCGGACTCTGAAACGTGGCCGTCAGCGCGACGCCGGGGATGCCTTGCAGTGTGAAGAGGAGGAGGAGCACGGCCCCCAAGGAAATCCGCTTGCTCGGGACTAGGCAAGGGGTAATCTTTCGGCCGATGCTCGCTGCGTTGCGCTCCCGTCGCGTCGAGAAGCTGCCGGATCAAGTGATGCTCCGGGGGCGGATCCTGTTTCTGACGGAGGACGCGGCGCTGGTGCGCCGACAGCTCGACGGGCAGGATATCGACTGGCAGCCCGCAACCAAGCTCCGCGACAACATCTCCACCGACGAAATCACCCCCGCGTACATCTGCTACTACTACGACGACACCCTGGGCGACTTTCCCTACCTGGGGCTGAAATGCGGCGACGAGTTTCCCATCACCCGCGGCGCGGTGAAGCGGGCGGGCTTCGTCGCCTCGGTGAGCGGCCAGCGCCGGGGGAAGGGCTCGTCGCGTGAGCAGTCTCCCTACGCCGAGATGTGCGCCGGGATCAAGCTGGTGGTCGCGCAGAACATCGAGCGCATCTACCGGGAGAACTGTCAGAACCTCGGCGTCTTGACCACCACGGACTTCTCCATCATCGACAAGGTGCGGCGCGGCGAGGCGATCCCGCTGAGCGCGTTCACGGCGGGCGAAGGCGAGATCACCCGCGGCATCATCGAGTACGGCGGGCTGTTCAACTTCAACGTGGCCCGGCTCCAGGGGAAGGTCGTGCTGTCACCCCCCGCCACCCCGCCTCGCCCCATGACGCTCGGCGAGAAGATCATCGCCCGCCATTGGGTCGTGGATCCGTCCAAGGGGACGATCGGCGTCCCGGCGGTCAAGCCGGGAGACGAAGGGTTCGTGGTCACCGATGTCCGGTTCAGCCACGAGTACGTCACCCCCATGGCGGCGATCTTTTTCGAGCAGCTCGTGGGACCGGACGAGAAGGTGCTCGACCCGGGCTCGATCCTGATGTTCCGCGATCACCTCACCTTCCTCGGCGACGCCATGACGCCCGAGCGCGTGAAAGAGGGCCTCCTCGACGTCGCGCTCGAGCTCGAGAAGAAGCAGCGCGCCTTCGCGCAGAAGCAAGGGATCCGGCTGTACGGCGAGCTGCGACTGGGCCACCACGGGTCCGAGGCGATTTGCCATTCCAAGATCCTCGAGGGGCACGCCGAGCCGGGAATGGTGATCATCGGCAGCGACTCCCACACGCCGCATGCCGGCGCCGTGGGGTGCGTCGCCTTCGGGGTCGGCACGACGGCGGTCTTCAATTCCTGGATCACGAAGGACGTGCGGCTCACGGTGCCCGAGACCGTCAAGGTCGTCGTGCGCGGCAAGAAGCCCGACAACGTGACGGCGAAGGACTTCATGCTCGAGATCCTGCGCCACCCGTACGTGAAGAGCGGCCGCGCGATCGGGAAACTGGTGGAATACTGTGGCGATGCTGTCGAGTCGCTGTCGGTAGACGAGCGTGCGACGATGACCAACATGACGGCCGAGGTGGGCGGCTTCACCGGCTACGTCGCTCCCGACGAGAAGACCGTCGCGTACCTGATGGCGTACCGCGGGATGGACCGCGGAGCGGCAGAGCGGCTGTGTCGGGGCCTCGCGAGCGATGCGGATGCGGAGTATTGCGAAGTGATCGAGATCGACGCGGCCGCAATCCGACCGCTGATCGCGCTGCCCGGCGATCCGGGGAACGGGCGCTACATCGCCGAGGCGGCGGAGCGGGTGAGGGTGGACATCGCGTACGCCGGCTCCTGCACGGCAGGCAAGAAGGAAGACATGGATATGTACGCCCGCGTCCTCGAGGAGGCGGCGGAGCGCGGGGAGCGCGTCGCGCCCTGGGTGCGCTTCTTCATCCAGTGCGGGTCGCAGGACGTGAAGCGTTATTGTGAGGAGCGGGGGTACCTGGAGCTGTTCCGGAAGGTGGGTGCCACGTTCCTCGAGCCCTCCTGCGGCGCGTGCATCAACGCGGGGCCCGGGGTCTCAAAGACCAAGGACGAAGTCACGATCAGCGCGATCAACCGCAACTTCCCGGGTCGCTCGGGGCCCGGACAACTCTACCTCGCCAATCCCTACACCGTCGCCGCGTCGGCCATCGCCGGCTACATCGCCGAGTGGCAGCCCGGGATGGCGCTCGCCGAGCCGTCGGCTTGACGGTCGGGCCGATTAGCGGCCGCCGCTGCTGGAGAGGCCCTGTCCCGCCGCCGACTCGGCGCCCTGCTTCGGTCGCAGCGAGCCGCGCTGGTACACGCTCCGCGGATTCCACAGCACCCACGAAGTGATCCCCAGGTCTTCGACGGCACGGATCTGCTCGCGGATCTCGAAGGGCGTGTAGCGGGGGAGCCGGCGCCCGAGCGTGAACGCCTGCAAGAAGGGGCGGATCTCGGCCGAGCCGGGGAGCGGTTCCGAGCGTTTCAGCGCCTCGGTCAGGGCGCTGCGCACGACGCGGTACGGCTGGCCGTTGGGCCACGCGTACCCGAAGGCGCCTCGGTAGTAGTGACTCGGATACACCATCGGCAGCACCACGTCGGCCACGGTGACGAAGTCCTCCCACACCTGCCCGATGCCGAGGTCGCTCGTGGCGGACGCGGTGAGCCCGAAGATGTCGAACGTGACCGGTACGCCCGATGCCTTGAGCCGGTCCTTGAGCAGCGCCACGTGCTCGCGCACCGCTGCGCGCTGGGTCTGCCCCGACCGGTGCGCCGGGAAGATGGCGGTGGCCATCCGCTCCCGGGGCTCGTCCGGGAACCGCACGTAGTCGAACTGCACCTCCCGGAATCCCATCTGCGCGGCTTCTTGCGCCAGCTGGGCGGCGTAGATCCAGACGGAGTCGTTGTAGGCGTCCACCCACGCGATGTTGATCCGGTCCCGCCACAGCTGACCCGTCACGCGCTCCTTGACCGACCACCCGGACTTCCGTTCCGCGAGGAGGGGATCCTTGGCGACCACGATCCGCGCGATGGCATAGATGTCGTGCTTCGCGAGAGTATCGAGCCGCGCGCGTGCGTCTTTCGCACGCACGCACCGGTTCGCGCCGATCTGCTCGGCGGTGGGCACGGTCGAGGGGTAGAGCAGGCAGCCGGTGTCGTCTTTCACGTCGACGACGAAGGCATTGATCTCGGTTTCGTCGGCGAGGCGCACGAGCTGCCAGAGCTTTGGCGACCCGAACGCCCACGCGTTGACGTACAGTCCCTTGATCTTCGCAGTCGGCGGGAGCAGCACGGACTCCTGGTGGACGTACCGGATCTCGGTTGGCCGCAGCAGAACCTTGACTTGGTCAGCGGGACTGGCGACTTGGTCGGTGGGACTGGCGGTCGCGACCGCGGCGCTGTCTTGTGCAAAAAGGCCGCGACTCGTGAGGAGCGCGGCCAGCAAGAGAATGCCTGCCTGCCGGACCACAATCATAGGGGGCTACACGATAGGAATCACTCGACAATCGGACAAGAGACGGGCATCACTTTACCGTGGCGTCAGCCGCAAGCTGTTGAATAGCAATGGGTAAGTAGCGATGCTTTGCCCTCGGTATTGGGGCCGGAAGCCGAACAGGACGACCCGACCGGTGCCGAGCTTGGCTTCCACCACGGCGCCGCGACCGGCCACCCGCTCGGGATGCAAGGCCCAGCCGGAAAGCAGCACCTTATCCGCATCAGCCGGATAACGCCCCACCACACGCGCAGCGCTGGAATCGAGCACCTCGAACGCGGGACCGCTTTCGTACCACGCCACAGATTGGGGGGGCAAGCCTCGAGCGATCGGGTCGCTCGGGTCGAGCTCGAGCCGGAAGATCGATCCCGGAGCGTAGAACTCGTCGTCGGCCACGCTCTCGAGGACGTTGCGCACGGGAAGCAGGAGCCGCTGGACGACGAAGCGGCTCGCGTCATTGAGGGCGACGAGCGTGCCGCCGTCGGTCACGAACTGGCGCAGCGCCTCCACGCCTTCCTGGCCGAGGCCTCCGGCGTAGGGCGCGGGATATTGGCTCGGCAGCCCGTCGAACAGCTCGTGGGGCGACTGATCCGGCAGGACGATCACTTCGAAACGGTCTCTGAGCTTCCCTGCACGCACCACCGAGTCGACGACCGACACGTAGGGCACCTTCCACGTATCGAACACCCAGCGCGTCCACCCCTCGTCGATCGGCGCGGCGTACGAGCGGTACAGCCCGATCCGCGGCGCCTCCGGGCCGGCGAAGCCGGGATACCCAGGGCTCGCGGCGGGCGGCTCGACCGGGGCGGACAGGGCGATGCGCAGTGAATCGCGCGCCGGCACGGCGGTCACGCCCATCAGCAACGGCAGTGTGTGGGCGGTGACGTCGTACGGCGGGAGTGGCGGACCACCCGCATACAGTCGAAGGTCGGGATAGCGCTGCGGCTCGAGCAGCGTCTTGGCGAACCCGGCATACGGCTGCCGCAGCACCACCACGTAGCTTCCGGCCGGAAACCGCTGGACACCGAGCGCGACCGGGTGGAGCGCGGTGCGAATCTCGACTTGGCCGCGATGCAGGATGCCAAGCAACGTGGCGAGTCCGACGGAGTCCTGATGCTGTCGAGGCATGACGTACGCGTAGGGCCAGCCTTTCCACCCGCGGACCGCGCGCCCTTCGACCGTCAGGAAGTTCGCGAGCCAGCGGTCCCGGTAGCGGGCCGCGTTCTCGAGCAGAGCGTAGGCTCCGTCCGTCTGGTAGGCCACGATGTCGCGCAGGGTCCACCGACCGCCCTGCCAGGGATTCGTGAAGTTCCAGGAGCGCTCGCGCGGATTGAAGCCCCGGCCGCGCGTGGCGAGCTGGTCGGCCGCGAGATCGAGGGGCGACGCGAGGTTCGCGCTCGCCGCTTCCGAGAGGATGCGGACGCCGCCGTGGTAGTGCTGGTAGGCGCGGGCGGGCGTCCACGCGTCGTAGACGGCATTGATGACGATCCCCGTTTTCCCCTGCCCGGCGAGCGCCCACGCCATGGCGGTGCCGAGGGCGTTGACGCCGTCGACCAGCAGGGGATCGACGTTCGGCTCGATGGGATCGAGGTACGGAGGCAGGAAGAGCCGCGACCCGTCGGTGTCCTGCTGGTGAATGTCGTGCACGATCTGCGGGTGCCACACGTTGTGGATCGAGTCCACGACCACCTGCGTCTCGATCTGTGTGAATGCGTACCAGTCGCGGTTGTTGTCGTGCCCGGTGTAGTGATGATACAGCTCGGGTGGATCCGTCCCCTCGGCTGCCGTGCCGATCGTGCGGTTGTACCAACGGGTCACGATCGAGACCCCATCGGGGTTGAGCGACGGCACCAGCCAGAGGATCACGTTGTCGAGGATCGTCCGGGTCGCGAGACTGGTGTCGCTCGCGAGCCGGTACGCGAGCACGGCAGGGGTCAGGTGTCCGCCGACTTCCGTCGAATGGATGCCCGACGTGATGAGCACGACGGCCTTGCCGTCACGCAGCACGTCCTCCGACTCCCGAGCGGTCTTGAAACCCCGCGGGTCTGCGAGCTTCGCGTTGAGCTCACGGTAGCGGTCCAGGCCCCGCAGGTTCTGCGGGCTCGAGATCACGAGCGCAATGAGCGGGGCTCCGAGGGTGCTGTGCCCCAGCTCGCGGTACCGCAAGCGATCGCTCGCGGAAGCGAGCGCCTGGTAGTACCGGACGAGGGTGGGCCAGTCGGCGAGCTTCCGGTCGTCGCCGGGCTCGAAGCCCAGGATCGACCGCGGGGTTGGAATCCGGTGGGCGGTCACCGGCGGTGGCCGGCGTCGGGCCGGCGGCGTGCGGCGCGGTTGCTGGGCCGCGCCAGGGGGAGCCGGCGCGACGGTGATCGCCAACGCGAACAGAAGCGCCTGCGGGCGGAGCATGGGGGCAGGAGAACATACCGAGGCCCCGCCCACCACCGCTACGGCAGCTTGTGCAGCTCCACCCGACGGTTCTGCGCGCGCCCGGCCGCGGTCCTGTTGGGCGCGATGTAGCCGGAGGCGCCATACCCCTTGGCCACCATGCGGGCCGGTGTCACACCCTTGCGCGCGAGGTAGAAGCGCACGGCCACCGCGCGCGACTGCGACAACCGCAGGTTCGAGAACTTCGTCCCTGTGCTGTCCGTGTATCCCGCGATCTCGATCCGAATCTCCGGGTTCGCGAGCAGGGAGGCGGCGACCGCGTCGAGGACCATATACGAGTCGCGCGTCAGCGCCGACCGACCGGTCTCGAAGTTCACACCGGTCAGAATCAGCGTGGGTCGCGGCGGCGCCCCCGGCGTCGGAGACCGTGCCGCCTCCGGTGCGAACAGGATGAGACAGCCGTTTGCATCCACCTGACTTCCGGGCGGCGCGGGCGGGCACTTGCCCGGGGTGGGAGCCGGAGTGGGCGTGGGCGCCAGTGGTGTCTTTTCCGCCCCGACGGGCAGCGGGCAGCCCGCCGCATCCACCTTCGTACCCGCCGGCGTGTTGGGACATTGGTCGAGCCCATCCGGTACGCCATCGAGGTCCGCGTCCAGCGGGCACCCGCTCGCGTCCACCGTGGCTCCGGCCGGCGTGTTGGGGCACTTGTCGATGCCGTCGGGAACGCCATCCTTGTCCGAGTCCAGCGGGCAGCCGGCTGCGTCGACCGTGACGCCCACGGGCGTATTGGGACACTGGTCGACGCCATCGGGGACGCCGTCGCCATCGGAGTCGACCGGACAGCCCTTCGCGTCCACGTGCACGCCCGCCGGCGTGGCCGGGCACTGATCGATCCCGTCGGGGACGCCGTCGGCGTCGCTATCGGTGGGGCAACCCGTCGCATCGACGTGCGCGCCCGCCGGCGTGCCGGGGCACTTGTCGATCCCATCGTACACGCCGTCATGGTCGGAATCGATGGGGCAACCCTTCGAGTCCACGGCCGCTCCGGCGGGGGTGTCCGGGCAGGCGTCCTTCTTGTCGGGGACCCCGTCGTGGTCGGCATCCTTGGACGGCGTACCCAGGTGGAACACGGAGAGCCCGGCGGTGGCGACGTAGTGCGTGGCCGTCTTGGGGCCGAACGTCGAGCGGGTGCTCGGGCTGTAAATGGCCCGCCCCTCGGCACGCAGCGCGACACGCTCGGTCAGGAACACGCGCATGCCGGCGCCGCCGTGGGCGCCGTTATCGGTAAAGCTGTAGGGCGCGCGTGTGCCGAAGTCGAGCAGGGAGTAGCCGCCGAGCACGTAGACCATGAGTCGGCTCGTATGCACCGCGTTGATCACAAGGGACGCGCTGCCGATCAACGGCTCGAGCGTGGTGGGCGTGCCGCCCGGTGAGACGGTGTACTCGGGTTGAAACAGGATGTCGCCTTCCACGCCGACGATGTTGCCCAGCAGGTATCCCAGCCGGACGCCGCCCCCGATCTTGTGGGCGAGCCCGAACGTGGCGTCGTAACGCGTATAGGAGCCGAACGCGCCGACTTCGACCTGCCCGGCGTGCTGCGCTGCGAGGCGTCCTGCGGCGAGCACCAGCCCCGCCGCCAGCATCCCGAACCGTCCCATGTCGGCTCCCGCGCGCATCGCGCTTAAGGTAATTGGTGCAGTTCGACGCGCCGGTTTTGCGCGCGCCCCGCGACCGTCGTATTCGGGGCGATCGGGTTCGCCGCGCCGTACCCCTTCGTCACCATGCGGCCCGGCGCGACCCCCTTGCTCCCGAGGTACGCGCGCACCGCGTCCGCCCGGGCCTGCGACAGACGGAGGTTGGTGGCGTCCGAGCCGGTGTTGTCGGTGTAGCCGGCAATTTCGATCCGGATGTCCGGATTGGCGTTGAGCGACTGGGCGACGATATCCAGGACCGTGAACGACTCGGGCTTGAGCGCCGACTTGCCGGTCTCGAAGATCACGCCGCGCAGGATGACCGGGGTGCGCTCCGGCGTGAACAGAATCGGGCAGCCGGCGGCGTCCACGCGCGCGCCGGTGGGCGTGCCCGGGCAGCGGTCCTTCGTGTCGTCCACGCCGTCGCCGTCCGAGTCCTTGAAGCGCTGGCAGCCGACGTCGTCCACCTCCGCTCCGGGCGGGGTGTTGGGACACTTGTCGAGTCCGTCCGGGACGCCGTCCTTGTCCGCGTCGAGCGGGCAGCCGACCGTGTCGACCACCGCGCCGGCGGGCGTGCCGGGACACTGGTCGAGGCCGTCGAGCACGCCGTCGCCGTCGGCATCGGCGGGGCATCCCTTGGCGTCCACGCTCGCGCCGGCGGGTGTGCTGGGGCACTGGTCGAGGCCGTCGAGCACGCCATCGCCGTCGGCATCGGCGGGGCAGCCCCTGGAGTCGACGCGTGCCCCCGCGGGCGTGCCGGGGCACCGGTCGAGGCCGTCGTACACCCCGTCGTGGTCGGAGTCAGTGGGGCAGCCGCGCGCGTCCGTCGCTGCGCCGAGGGGCGTGTCGGGGCACACATCCCGCTGGTCGGGAACCCCGTCGTGGTCCGTGTCCGCTGGCGGGCTGCTCCGGGTAAAGACGGACAATCCGAGGGAGCCGACGACGTGCCCCGCCCAGTCGCCGCCGGTGAATCCCGTGCTGGGCGCGTACGCGCCACGCACCTCGAGGCGCAGGGCGGCTCGGTCGCCCAGAAAGATGCGGTCGCCGATCGCGCCGTGGACGGCGTTATCGGTGAAGCGGTATGGCGCCGTCTTCTCGAAGTCGAGCCGGGAATAGCCGCCGAGCAGATAGAAGAGGTTGCGGGCGGTGCCGAAATTCAGCAACAGGCTCGCGCTGCCGTGGGTGAGTGTGGGGGAGGCGCTGCCCGTCTTCGGATTGGGGCTCTGATATCCCGCGTCGAGCTCCGCGCTGACGACGTCACTGAAGAAATAGCCCAGCCGGCCGCCGCCGCCCATCCGGTTGTCGAGGTTGAAGGCTCTGTCGTAGCGTGTGAACGATCCGAACGCGCCGAACTCGAACTCGTGCGCGCGCTGCGCGCCGAGGCCGGAGGTCCCGCACGCGAGCGCTACTCCCAGGACCGCGAGTGTCCGCACGGACCGGCTTCTCCTCTAGGGCCGGCCCTACGGTAATAACTCGGGCTCCGGTTAGAAACCCCGGAGAGCAGTCGTGGTGACGTGGGTCACCGAGCTACTGTCGCCCGTTCTCGCCGCGTACGAACCGGACGGCCCTGGCGAGGTTGTCGGCGAGCGCCGCTAGCTCGGTCGCGCCGTGAGCGAGTCCTTCGATGGCCTGCAGCTGTTCCGCGGCGGCGGTGGCGACGGCTTCGGCTTCCTGAGTAGAGGCGTGAGCACCCGCCCTAGCCTGCTCGAGTGACTGACTGATCCTGCCCGCCCGCTCGCTGATGCCCTGCGCCAGCTCCGCGACCTGCTTCCCGGCGCGCGCCGTGCCGCCCGCTGCCTCCGCGATTCGAGTCAGGTCCTGCACCCAGTCGGTCGAGGAGCGCACGACGTCTCCGAGGTCGCCTCGGACACGCTCGAGCAGCTGCGCGGCCCGGTCGAGCGCCCGGCGGGTCTCTTGGGCGGATTTGCCGACGTTGCGCGCCTCTCGACCGCTCGCCTCGGCGAGTTTGTGGACCTCGTCCGCGACCACCGCGAAACCGCGGCCGTGCACGCCGGCGCGCGCCGCTTCGATCGTGGCGTTGAGCGCGAGCAGGTTCGTCTGATTCGCGATGAAGCCAATCGTTTCCGAGAACTTCTCGACCTGCTCTGCCACGTCGCGCAGGCGCCGCACCTCGCGGGCGCTCTCTTCGGTGGTCACACCGAGATCGGTGAGGCGACGGACCGCCGTCTGGGTCGCGAGACGGACCTTCTCGGTGGTCTGCTCCATCTGTGCACCCGAATCGCGGGTCTGGGCCCCCGCGGCCGCCACCTCGCCGGCGTGCTGGGTCAGCTGCTCCGAGTCGCGGGCCAGCGCGCTCACGAGGCTCGCTGCTTGGGCGGCTCCCTGGCTGGCGCGCCGCGCCGAGGCCGCCACCTCCTGGCTCGCGGCGTGGATCTCCTCGGCCGTCGCGGTCAGGGTCTGCACGTAAACGCTCGCGCGATCCGACGCCCCGACGACCGGCAGAACCGAGCCCTCGATCGCCAGCATCAGCGCCAGCTGCGGCGCCAGCAGCTCCAGCAAGTCGGCGTCGGCGTCACGGTACATGGTGGGATCCGAGTGTCGCACGCTCCACAGCCCCACCAGCTGTCCGGCGTGGTACAGCGGGAGCAGCACCTCCGAGCCGGGTGCTTCCCGCCCCGGCACGAGCACTTGCCCGGGGGAGACCCCGCGGCCCACGACCGGCCGCCGCAGCCGCACGGCCTCGCCGGCGAGCCCCGCATTCGCGTCGAAGCGGACCGTTCGCCCCTCCCGATCGCCCGTCGCCGTGTCCGCGACGAGCTCCATCTCGTTCGTCCCCGCGTCGTACCGCGCGAAGCCCATGTGCTCCCAGGGGACCAAGCGTCGGGCGAGCTCCTGAATCCGCGGGAAGCTCTTCGCCAGGCTGATGTCTCGCGCCATCGCCTGTGACAGGCCCTGAATGAGCGCGAGCTCATCGGCACGAACCCCGCGCCGGATGACCGACACGCTCGCGACGGCGGCGCTCACGAGTAGGGCGCCGATCACCAGAAGCCCGATCATGTCGAGGCCCGCGTGCGCAAGGTCGACGGACGCGAGTGCCAGACCCGCCGAGCAGGCGTAGACGACGGCCTCCCACCGGGCGGTGAGTGCGGCGTCGACCCAGGCGAGCCTGCGGCCGAGCGCCAACTCGATGTAGAAGGTCCCGTTCACGACGCAGGGCAGGACGACGAGGAACACGACGAGGGGCACGAGGTTGCCCGCGGCGAGCGCCTGGGCGCCCGTGGCCCCGCCGAGTCGCGCGTACGCGAGCCCGGCGAGGGCCGCGCCCGTCGTGAGGTGCGCCGCGTTATCGAGCGCCGCGGCCACGGGCAGACGGCGCAGTGCGAGGTCGCCCGCGACCATCGCGAGCGGCGCGACGAGGACGGCGAAGGGCCAGCCACGGTCGAGGATGGCGTACGCCGTGACGCCGAGGATGTACGAGGCGAACCCGTTGCCCGGGAGGGCGATGCCGTAGCGGCGGGTCAGCGCCCCGACCACGACGAGCACCACGATTGCCTCCGCGACATCCGCGCCGAGCGGCACGCGTCGAGTCGCGAACGCCGCCAGCCCCGCGGCGATCGCCGCGACGGCGCCGAGCGCGACGAGCGTCCGTACCAGCAGGCCCGGCGACGCTTTGAGGCGGGAGAGGGCAGCCATGGGGAAGCTGGGAGCAAAGTCGGCCCCTTGGCATGACCTGTCAAGCGCGACTATCGTTTACGGCATGCGGGTCACGATCGAATACTGCGTCGTCTGAAACTACGAGCCGCGCGCCGCCGGTCTGGCGGCCGAAATTCGCAAGACCTACCCCCACGCCGACGTGAAGCTGATCCAGTCGTCGGGCGGCGTCTTCGAGGTCGAGGTCGACGGTCGCCGCATTTTCTCCAAGAAGGCGCAGGGACGCCACGCCGAGCCCGGTGAAGTCGTACGGCTGATGCGGCAGGCGACGCCGCCGCCCGCACGTTGATCCGTTGCAGGCACGGAGGACAGTCGACCCGGGCAGGTGACACTCCCCGCTCCCGCCGCTTCCCCACCCGGTGCCCTAAGTCTCCTTCGCAGTTGTCGTTGCGATCGCGCGGCCCGTCTGGCACGAGCCTTCCGAACAAGGCCGCCTGGAGGTGACCTATGAAACGGGTGCTCTTGGCAGTTGGACTGGCATTCGCGCTCGGTGCCGCGCCCATGGCGGGGCAGACGCGCGTCAGCGTCGCGGTTGGTTTCGGCGTGCCGCGGCCGTACGTGACTGGCGTCGTGATCGTTGGAAGGCCACACGTCTACTACCCAGCGCGGCGTGCATTCTATTACCGGTACCGGCCCCCGCTCTTCGTGGCGCGGCGCGGCTACGTAGCCCGGCATCGTCGGCATCATCACGCCTATTACTACGATTACGACTGCGACCATGACTGAGGTGGGGCGGCCGGCACCCTAGGCAGTGCGGCAGGTATGGTCGCAAAACGGGAGGCGCGCACGCACGCCTCCCGTTTTCTTTTCGTCGCGCGCAGAGCCTCTCTGCCCTGCTCCGCCAATCTATATTGCGACCGTGCGAATCTCCCGAGACCACTTCCTCCCCCCCGATCCCAACGCTTTCCGCGCCGCGGAGCCCGCCACCGGCCGGGTCGTGGTGATCGCCCCGACGCGCGCGGCCTGCGAGACGATCGAGCTGGCGATGAGCCTCGACATCGACACCCTGCTCGCCCGGGAGCACGGGGACGACATCCGCCGCCTGGCGGCGTCGGGGCCGGGGTTCGGCATCGTTGCGGGGACGGGTACCGGCAAGACGCTCGCCATCCGCTCGATCGCGACGACCATCCTGCAGGCGCCGCTCAAGGTCGGCGTCGTGAACCGTGAGCGCGAAGCCACGCCCGAGACGCCGACGTGGAACGTCGTGATCGTGACGACCGGGATCGCGCGCCGCTGGTTCGAGGACGGCCTCATCACCGCGCGGGACACGCTGGTGGTGGACGAGATCCACCAGACGTCGGCGGAACTCGAGCTGTGCCTGGCCCTCGGCAAGCGAGCGGGCTGCCGCTTCATCTGGCTCTCCGCCACCGTGGATCCCGCCTTCTACGCCCGCTACCTGGGGTCGGTCGAGGTCCTCGAGACCCGGGCGTTCGATCCCGCCCGGGCGGCCGATGTGCGCGTCCTGGCCCAGCAGCCGCTCGAGTTCCTGAACGATCGCTTCGTGAAGCGCGTCCTGCGGGAGCGGCGCGGCGTGGCGGTGTTCGTGCCCACCCGCGCCGAAGTGGAGCAGATCGCCAAGGAGCTCGGCGACCGCTGGCAAGGACTGCCGACCGCGTTCTACCACGGGGGCGAGCCGATCCGGGTCATTCGACCGTTCCTCGACGGTCAGGTGCGCCGCCCGTTCCTGCTGGCGATGACCGCGGCGGGTCAGTCCGCCCTCAACATCCGCGGACTCGACACCGTGGTGATCTACGACGCGCGCTACGCCAATGTCGTTGAGCGGGGTCGCAACGTGCTGACGAGGGCGTACCTCGGCGCAAACGAAATCCTCCAGATGGCCGGCCGCGTGCACGGGCGCGTGGAGAGCGGCGAGGTCTACATCCTGAGCGACCGGGAGCTCGTATTCGAGCAGCTCGAGCCGACGCCGCCGGAGTTCCAGCTCGCCGGAGACGCGGAGCGGGTGGCGATCACCTGCGCGGCGCTCGGCGTGGACGCGCGCGAGCTCGATCTGCCTGTGCCGCTGGACCGCAAGGCGTACCGCGATGCCGTGGCGCTGCTCACCGAGCGCGGGTTGATCGAGCGCGGGCGGCTGACCCGCTACGGCCGCGAGGTGGAAGCGATGCCGGTCGAGCGACCCTGGGGCGAGCTGCTCTATCACGCCGATCCCGAGCTCGTTCCGATGGTGGCCGTCGCGGCGAGTGTCGAGTCGCTGCACCGCATGACCCGCGAGGAGCGGGACCTGCGGGGCCTGATCGTCTCCGGAAGCGATCACCTCACGGCGTACAATGTCTACGCCGAAGCGGTCAACAAGCACGGTGATCTGGGGGAAGTGTACGGGTTGCCCCGCCACCTGTTCCGCGAGAGCATCGATCGCTGGGCCGAAGACCGCGGCGTCCTCGTCAAGGCGATCGAGGATGTAGCGCTGGGGATGGCGTCCGTGTACCGCCAGCTCGAATTGCCACTGCCCGGGCGGCTGCCCCACGCGGGCGAGAAGACCCTGGCGGCGTTCGCGGATCTCGTGGCCAAGATCCAACCGTTCGACCTGGTGATCGACGAGGAAACAGCGGACGGCCGCGAGGCCCGGGTGAGCCGCGGGTCGGTGTGCTCGAGCTGGGGCGCCGTCGCCGGCACGCTGCGCTACTTCGCCGACCGCTTCGGCGTGCCGCGCGCCAGCATTGAGGGTACCGCGTTGAGCGAGCGCGCGATCCGCCGCTACGCACGCCGCGGCGCGCCCACCGTGGTGTTCGAGCGGCAACGCCGGCACGAGGGCTTGATGCGGGTCCGGACGGTCACCTATTTCGGATTCCTGCTCGAGCGCGACGTCGAGCCGCTCCCGAGCCCGTTCCCACCGGACCTCGCCGACGCGGCGCGGGCGGCACTGGTCGAGGCGCTGCTCGCCGGGCACTCGCCACACCCGGATCAGGCACGTGTGCGGCGCGCCCTCGAGCGCCTCGGATTCTACTGGCGGCGCTCGGGCGGGCGGCTCACGCAAGCGGCGACCGAGCACCTGAGCGCCAGGCTCGGCGCCCAGCTCTCACGGGTCGGCTCGTGGGATGAGTTCATCAACGCTCGGCTGGTGCTCGACGTAGACGAAATGGTCCCCGAAGCTGAGCGGCACGCGCTGGAAGCGCTCCCGGCATCTGCCCACCTCTACGGAGACCGTGTGCCGGTCGATTACGAGGTGGAGCAGGGGATCGGCGTGGTGCGGCTCCGCCTCAAGGAAGGCCAGGCGCGGCGCCTGCAACCGCGGGATCTTCCCCCGTTCGACCGGCCGGTCCGCTTCACGGTCCTGCGGGGCAAGCGGGAGGCGGTGCGGTCGGACTCGCTGGAGGACCTGCGTCGCCAGCTGAGCGGCCTCTCCCGGGGAGAACGGCAGCGCCTGGCGCGGGGCGGCAGGCGGGGCCGGCGTCGCTAAGATCCGCCCGGGCGCTGTGACTTCTGGACGCTCCGCGGGTCTTGCTTATGGCGGTGCTCTCTGGAACTTTGACCCAGAAACTTGGCTATCCAAGGACGTATGGCTGCGAGAGAAAAGAACCCCAGTCTCCCCACTCCGTCCAGCTTCGCCCCCCTCGGGCAGGCGGTGATGGAAACATTCAGCGAGGGTGTGGTCGTGTTCGACCCCTACGGCCGGATGCTGTATGCGAACCAGCGGGCCCGGCACACGCTCGACGCCCTCGCGGACGGCACGCCGCATCGGGGCGAGAACCTGCGCGACCGGCTCATGGCGTTCGGCGGCCGGGCCCGAACCCTGAAACAAGGCTCGCTCGAGCTCGGTGAAGTGGTGTTCCTGCCGGACGGCGGCGACAGCCCCACGCTGGCCGAGCGCGAGCGCCAGGCCATCCTCGACACGCTCGAGGCGACGCACGGCAAACTGGCGGAGACCGCACGACGGCTCGGCATCAGCCGTACCACGCTGTGGCGCCGGTTGCGAGCCTATGGGCTGCCGGCCAACGGGCGGGGAGGCCAGGGACCGGCCACGCGCGTCTAACGCCGCGCCGTCCTGGCGTGGGCGTTTGCCCGCCCCTAGCTTCCCGCTCGAGCTCCACCGTTCGGGAAGCGATGCCCGCCACGCCGTACATCATCGAAGAGTATGTCCGGTGGTCCGACGTGGACTTCGCCGGCATCATTTTCTACGGGTCCTACATCCGCTTCTTCGAGATCGCGGAGACGGAGCTGTTCCGTGCCTGCGGCCTCGCCTATGCCCAGGTGTTCGACCGCTACGACATCTTTCTCCCGCGCAAGGCGGTGCACAGCGAGTTCTACCTCCCCGCGCGGCTGGACGATCGGCTGCGCGTGGCGACGTATGTCGGCCGCGTCGGCACCAAGTCGATGACCCTCAACTTCGACGTGCTGCGCGACGACCCGCCGCGGCTCGGGGCGGCGGGGTGGATGGTGCTGGTCTGCGTGGACCGGAAAGGGCTGAAGCCACACCCCCTGCCTCCGCGGCTGGTCGCGGCGCTCGCTCCGCACACCCTGGTGCCCGTCGCCGCGCGCGCGACCCTGGGCATCACGACCCCGCCGAGTGCGCGAGCGTCCCCCTGAGACCGGCTCAGATCGTCGCCCTCCCACTCGCCCTGCTGGGCGGGGCGTGCGGCAGCGCGCCCGAGCAGGCGGGGCGGGTCCGCGCCCTCGTGGCCCACCCGCCCAAGGACACTATCCGATTCGAAGCTCCGGCCCGCGCGCACCACTGCAGCGGCGGTCCTCGGAGCGGGCTGGTGCTCCAGGGGTCGAGCGACGGCAACGGTGTGTTCATCTGGCTGCGTGGGGGCGGGACCGACTCGCTGGCCGTCGGCCCGTGGCCGCTGTTGCAGCGGGGCGATACCATGTCGCCGCGCGGCGGGACCGTCGGCGTGCGCTACATGCTGAACGCCGTGGCGCACGGCCTGCCGCTCGACAGCGGCGCGGTCGAGGTGCGGGAGACCGCCCACGTCTTCACCGTCGTCGCGCGTGGCACCGGGCATGAGACGATGGCGGCGGGGCGCGTGGCGCTCGAAGCGTCGTTCGATGCGGTGCCGCTCGAGACGGACAGCGCTTCCTGCTGGCCAAGACCGTGACGCTCCGGGTCGGGCTGATCGGCACGGGGTTCGCGCGTCGGGTGCAGATCCCGGCGCTGCGCCTCGTGCCGGGGGTCGCGGTGACGGCGATCGCGAGCGGGAGCGTGGAGCGCGCCCGCGCCGTCGCGGCGGAGTTCGGCATTCCCAACGCATTCGAGGGCGGTGAAGCGCTCGCCCACGCTCCCGAGGTCGACCTCGTCATCGTATCCTCGACGCCCGACGCCCACGCGCGCCACACGATCGCGGCGCTGAAAGCGGGGAAGCACGTGCTGTGCGAGAAGCCGATGGCGCTCACGGTCCGGGAGGCGGAGCAGATGCTCGAGATCGCGGAGCGGAGCCGCGGGCTGGCCCGCATCGACCACGAGCTGCGTTACGAGCCCAATCGACGCAAGGTGCGGCAGCTGATCCAGGTGGGCACCATCGGCCCGGTCCTCCATCTCGAGCTCGTGCTCCGGCCCTATGTGCGCGGTGACGGGCGGCCGCAGGCGTTCGATGCTCCCTGGAGCTGGTGGTACGATGGTGCGAGAGGGGGCGGCATCTTGGGCGCGGTCGGGTCGCACCTCATCGACCTGTGCCGGTTCTGGACCGGGAGTGAGGTCGTCGAGGTGAGCGGCCGCACGGCCACGTTCGTGCCCGAGCGTTCCGACGAGCGGCGGGTACGGCATGCGGTGACCGCCGACGAATACGCGAGCTTCGTGATGCGGCTCGCGAGCGGCGCGGTCGCCACGATCACGCTGACGACGGTGGGGGCGCACGGGCCCGGCCATTTCGCCCAGATCACGGGCCGCGACGGCACGCTCGTGCTGACGGGCGAGACGACGCTCGAGGTGGGCCGTTCGGGCGCGCCGCTCGAGGACGCCAGCGTCCCCGACGACCTGTGGGAGCAGACGGTTCCCAACAACATGTGGGCCCGCTCGTTCGTGCGGTTGATGCGGGATCTGGTGGCCGTGCTCGACGGTCGGCGCGCCGCGGGGGAGCCAGCCACGTTCTACGACGGCCTCGCGGTGCAGCGCGTCATGGACGCCGTGCGCGACGGGCGTGGCGCGCGGTTAGATTGACCTTCGTGGAGCAGACCTACTTTCGACGCGGCTTCGGCCTCAAGGGCGACATCGAGGGCGCGCTCGCGGCGGACTATCACAGCCGCGTGGTGGATCGCATTCGCGCCCAGGGTTACGTCCTCACGATGGGCGACCTCACGTTCAAACTCGCGCGCGAGTTCGGGTTCTGCTACGGAGTGGACCGCGCCGTCGAATACGCCTACGAAACCCGCACCAAGTTCCCCGAGCGGCGGGTGTTCCTGGTCGGCGAAATCATCCACAATCCGCACGTCAACAAGAAGCTGCAGGGCATGGGGGTCGAGTTCCTCCACCGGCCGGACGAAGGTGAGTTCGACTTCCGCGGGATCACCCCCGCGGACGTCGTCATTCTTCCGGCCTTCGGGGTCACGGTGAAGGACTTCGAGCGGCTGCGCGCGGTCGGATGCGTCCTCGTGGACACGACCTGCGGATCGGTGCTCAACGTCTGGAAACGCGTCGACTCCTACGCGAAGGACGGGTTCACCGCCGTCATCCACGGCAAGTACTACCACGAGGAGACGAAGGCCACCTCGAGCCAAGTCACCAAGTACCCGGGCGGAAAGTACCTCGTCGTGCGCGATATGGCCGAAGCGCGTGAAGTCTGCGCGTACATCGAGGGAGCAGGGAGCGGGGAGCGGTTCCTCGAACTCTTCGCGGACAAGTTGTCGCCCGGGTTCGATCCCGATCGCGACCTCGTCCGCGTGGGCGTCGCCAATCAGACCACGATGCTCTCCGGGGAATCGCTCGCCATCGCGGCCGAGATCCGGCGGAGCATGGCGCAGCGGTACGGTGAGGCCGCGCTGCCCGAGCACTTCCGCACGTTCGACACGATCTGCTCGGCCACGCAGGACCGTCAGGATGCGGTGCTGAAGCTCATCGCCGAGCCGCTCGACCTCATGGTCGTGATCGGGGGATACAACTCGAGCAACACGACGCACCTCGCCGCCATTTGCCACGACAAGGCGCCGACCTATCACATCGAGGATGCGAGCTGTATCGACGCGGAGGCCGGGACGATCCGCTTCCGCCCTCCGGGGGCCACGGAGGAGCGGCGCGTGAGCGGCTGGCTCCCTGCGGGGCCCCTGACCGTGGGAGTGACGGCGGGCGCGTCGACCCCGAACAACAAGATTGGGGAGACCGTCGAGCGGATCGCCGCGGCGCGAGGGGTGTCGCTGCTTCGGTAAATCTTCGCCATATTTGAGTATGTCGTTGTCTGGCTTTCACCCCGTTATCGAGCGCTGGTTTGGGTCGCGATTCCGCGAGCCCACCGAGCCGCAGCGGCGCGCGTGGCCACTCATCCAGGCGGGCCGGAACGCCCTGATCGCCGCACCCACCGGCTCCGGTAAGACGTTCGCGGCCTTCCTCGCCGCTATCGATTCACTGCTGCGTCAGGGCCTCGACGGCACGCTGACCGACGGCACCCAGGTCGTGTACGTCTCGCCGCTCAAAGCGCTCTCGAACGACGTTCAGAAGAACCTGGCGGAGCCCCTTGCCGAGATCCGCCGCACGCTGGAAGCATCGTGCCTGCCGGATGTGGAGATCCGCACGCTGGTGCGGACCGGCGACACGCCGGGCGCGGAGCGCCAGGAGATGGTGCGGCGGCCCCCGCACATCCTCGTCACCACGCCCGAGTCGCTCTATCTCATCCTCACGTCCGAGCGCGCCCGCGAGATGCTGCGCGGCGTGCGCACCGTGATCGTGGACGAGATCCACGCCGTGGCGCGCGACAAGCGGGGGAGCCACTTGGCGCTGTCGCTCGAACGGCTGGAGCACCTCGCCGGGCGGCGTCTCCAGCGCATCGGGCTCTCGGCGACGCAGAAGCCCATCGAGGACATCGCCCAGTTTCTGGTGGGCACCAAACGAGCCCCCAGCCCCGAGTCCCAAGCCCCGAGCGTGATCGACTCCGGCCACGCCCGCACGCTCGACCTGGCGATCGAGATTCCCTCCTCGCCGCTCGAGGCGGTCATGGCGGCCGAGGTGTGGGAGGAGATCTACGAGCGCCTGGTCCAGCTGATCCTCGAGCATCGCACCACGCTGGTGTTCGTAAACACACGCCGGCTGGCGGAGCGGCTCACGCTGCATCTCTCCGAGCGCCTGGGCCCGGACCAGGTCACGTCGCACCACGGCAGCCTCTCCAAGGAAAAGCGCCTCGACGCGGAGACCCGGCTGAAGGAGGGAAAGCTCAAGGCGTTGGTCGCGACGGCGTCGCTCGAGCTGGGGATCGACATCGGCGCGGTGGACCTGGTGTGTCAGATCGGCTCGACCCGCTCCATCGCGACGCTCCTGCAGCGCGTGGGTCGCTCGGGACACCATCTCGCCGCCGTTCCCAAGGGCCGGCTGTTCCCGCTGTCGCGCGACGAGCTGATCGAGTGCGCCGCGCTGGTGCGGGCCGCACAGGAGCGCCGGCTCGACCGCTTGATCATCCCGGCGCACCCGCTCGACATCCTGGCGCAGCAGATCGTGGCTGCGGTGGCGTGCGAGGAGTGGCAGGAGGACGGCCTGTTCGACTTGGTGCGCGGGGCGTACCCGTACCGCGACGTGTCCCGCAAGGACTTCGACGCCGTCGTGCAGATGCTCGCCGAGGGATTCACGACGCGGCGCGGGCGGCGCGGCGCCTACGTCCACTACGATGGCGTGAATCGCCGGCTGCGCGCGCGGCGCGGCGCCCGGCTCGCCGCGCTGACGTCGGGCGGGGCGATTCCCGACATCGGCGACTACCGCGTTATCCTCGAGCCGACAGAGACCTTCGTCGGAACGCTCAACGAGGATTTCGCCATCGAGAGCATGCCCGGCGACATCTTCCAGCTGGGCAACCGATCGTATCGGATCGAGAGGATCGAGTCGGGCCAGGTGCGAGTCGTGGACGCCCAGGGCCAGCCCCCGTCGATCCCATTCTGGCTGGGGGAGGCGCCGGGTCGCACGCCGGAGCTGTCGCAAGAGGTGTCTCGCCTGCGCCGGGACGTCGACGCACGGCTGGGGGACGTCCGCGAGGCGACTACATGGCTCGCGCGGGAGATCCCAGGCGTCCCCGAGGCCGCGGCCCGCCAGGTGGTCGAGTATCTCGAGGCCTCAAAGAAGATCCTCGGCGTCACCCCGACGCAGGAGACGCTCGTGTTGGAGCGCTTCTTCGACGAGGCGGGGGGGATGCAGCTGGTGCTGCACGCGCCGTTCGGGAGTCGGGTGAACCGCGCGTGGGGACTCGCGCTCCGCAAGCGGTTCTGCCGCAGCTTCAACTTCGAGCTCCAGGCCGCGGCCACCGAGGACGCGATCGTCCTGTCGCTCGGCCCCCAGCACAGCTTCCCGCTCGAGGACGTGTTCCAGTATCTGAAGCCCGAGACCGCGGAGCACCTGCTGGTGCAGGCGATGCTGGACGCGCCGATGTTCGGCTCGCGCTGGCGCTGGAACGCGACCCGGGCGCTCGCCGTGCTGCGCGCGCGGGGCGGGAAGAAGGTGCCTACGCCGCTCCAGCGCATGGATGCCGAGGACCTCGTCGCCGCCGTGTTCCCCGACCAGCTCGCGTGCCCTGAGAACCTCGTGGGGGACCGTGAGATTCCCGACCATCCGCTGGTGCAGCAGACCATCGCGGACTGTCTGCTCGAAGCCATGGACTTCCCGGGTCTGAAGGGCGTGCTCGAGGGGATGGCGGCGGGACAGTTCACGCTCGTGGCGCGCGACACGACGGAGCCGTCGCCGCTCGCCCACGAGGTGATCAACGCCAAGCCCTACGCCTTCCTCGACGACGCGCCGCTCGAGGAGCGCCGCACTCAGGCCGTGATCACACGACGGGGCCTCGACGTGAAGACCGCCGAGGAGCTGGGCAAGCTCGATCAGGCGGCGATTGATCGGGTGAAGGAGGAGGCGTGGCCGGAGGTCGCGAGCGCCGACGAGCTGCATGACGCGTTGCTCGTGATCGGGGCGATTCCGATTGCGGAATGCGGAATGCGGAACGCGGAATGGCAAGGGCAGTTCGAAGAGCTGGCGAAGGCCGGGCGAGCGGGCGTGCTGCAAACCGAATCGAAGCTCTGGGTAGCGGCCGAGCGGCTGCCGATGCTGGAGGCGGCGTTCCCGGGAGCTCGGTGCGAGCCGCCGCTGGTGGTGCCGGAACGAGATCGGGCCAAGGCATGGACGCGCGAGGATGCGGTGCGCGAGCTGGTGCGCGGCCGGCTCGAGGCTGTCGGTCCCACGACGGCCGCCGACATCGCGCGCTCGCTGGGTGTCCCGGCCGGGGACGTGGACTTCGCGCTCGGCGCGCTCGAGCACGAGGGCTTCGTGCTGCGCGGCCGGTTCACTCCCGGCGTCGTAGAGCGCGAGTGGTGCGAGCGGCGTCTGCTCGCCCGCATCCATCGCTACACGCTCGACCGGCTGCGCCAGGAAATCGAGCCGGTCACGGCGGCGGACTTCATGCGGTTCCTGCTCGAGTGGCAGCGCGCCGCACCCGATGCCCGGGCCGAGGGGCCGGCAGGGCTTAGTGCAGTGCTCGAGCTGCTCGACGGATACGAGGCGCCGGCAGCGGCCTGGGAGGCGGACGTGCTCCCCGCGCGGCTCGGCGACTACGATCCTCTGTGGCTCGACGGCCTGTGCCTGTCCGGGGAGATCGCCTGGGGCCGGTTGTCGCCGGCGGCGCCGTCGAACGGGGGGGGTCACAAAGCCGGGCCGATTCGCACCACGCCGATTGCGCTGTTTCGCAGGGAGCGGGGAGTGGTCTGGCAGTCCCTGACGGTGCAGGCCGATCCAGCGCACCTGTCACTTTCACACTCGGCCCGGGCCGTGCTCGAGGCGCTCGACGAGCGCGGCGCGTCGTTCTTTGGCGATCTCATGAACGCGACCGGACTGTTACGCACCGAAGTCGAGAAGGGACTCGGGGAGCTGGTCGCGTGGGGGCTCGTGACCTCGGACAGCTTCGCCGGGCTGCGAGCGCTGCTCGTGCCGTCCGACCGGCGCCGCCCCATCGGGGGGGGCGGGTTCCGGCGGCGGGGGCGTTTGGCGCCGTTCGGGGTCGAAACGGCCGGGCGATGGTCGCGCGTGCGGCGCCCGGCAGCGCCGCTCCAGGAAGAGGCCGTCGCGGAAGCGGTCGCGTGGCAGCTGCTGCGCCGCTACGGGGTGGTGTTCCGTCGCCTGGTGACGCGCGAGACGCTGCTCACGCCGTGGCGCGATATCCTGCGGGTGTACCGCCGGCTCGAGGCGCGAGGCGAGATTCGCGGCGGGCGCTTCGTGGGCGCGTTCTCGGGCGAGCAGTACGCCCTGCCGGAAGCCGTGGGGTTGCTCCGCCGAGTGCGGCGCGAGGAGCCACGCGGGGAGCTGGTGGCCGTGAGCGGGGCCGACCCGCTCAACCTGGTAGGGATCGTGACGCCGGGAGACGTGCTCGCCGGGGTTGCGACGAACCGGATCCTGTATCGAGACGGGATCCCCGTCGCGATCAAGGAGGGAGCTGGGAGCGGCGAGCGGTACCTGGTGGAGGTCACGCCGGAAGAACGGGAGCGGCTCAAGTCCGCTCTGGTGCGCGGGCGCGTGGCTCCGCTCGTGCGGACGTATCTCGGAAAGAGCCGGCCCGCCTCTACGGCCGCGTCAGATCCACGCTGACCACCGGAAGGTCCCAGTGCGCGGCGAGGATTTCGAAACGCCGCTGCTCTTCGCGCCGAAACGTGTCCTGGTCGGGAAACAGGCGCTTGAGCTCCGCTTCGGGGAACGGCTCGTGCGGCGCGGCCGCGTTCTTCCACACGATCGTGACGCGATAGTCCCAGCGGCCCTCCTCGGTCCCGTGGAACCTCGGCGCCTCCGCGGTGACCCGCTGGATGTGCCCCAGCTCGATCTCGCGCTTCAATACCGGGAAGTGGTTCTTCTTGAAGAGCCGGATGAACTCGTCGGCGAAGCCCCAGCGGGTCTTGTAGTAATACTCCACCACGAACGGCTCACTCGCGCCGGCGGGCGGCGCCTGGGCCGGCGCCAACACCGGCGCCGCGACAAGCAGCGCAAATATCGACCAGCGCATCGTGTCTCCCCTCAATTCGCCGATTGCTTCAGCCTGTCGAAATAGAGCTTGCGCACCTTGGCCACTTTGGGCGCGATCACCGCGCGGCAGTAGCCCTGGTTCGGGTTGCGGCGGTAGTAGTCGCGGTGGTACTCCTCGGCCGGATAGAAGGCCTCGAGCGGCTTCACCTCGGTCACGATCGGATCGTCCCAGACGTGCTCCGCCTCGAGCTCCCTGATGACCTGTTCCGTCACGGTCTTCTGCTCCGGGGTGTGGTAGAAGACGGCCGAGCGGTACTGGGTGCCCACGTCCCCGCCCTGGCGGTTGAGCGTGGTCGGATCGTGAATCGTGAAAAAGATGTGGAGCAGGTCGTTGAACGACACGACGGTGGGGTCGAAGGTGATCTGAACGACCTCGGCGTGGCCCGTCGTACTGGTGCAGACGTCCTCGTACGATGGGTTCGCCACGCGCCCCCCGGCGTAGCCCGACTGAACCTTCTCGACACCCTTCAAGTCCTGGAAGGCGGCTTCCAGACACCAGAAGCACCCGCCGGCGAGGGTTGCCACTTCGCGCTGCGGCATCCGCACATCCCCTTTCCGCGTTCTGGGGAAAGCTAGCCTGAGCGGCAAGGCGTGATCACGCCCGCAGCGCCCGGGCCGCCAGCGCGGTGCCCGCCACGCGGGCGCGGATCTTGGCGAATGCCGTCTCGCGGTCGGTGGAGGTGTCGTCGCCGAAGGGCGCAAAGCCGCAGTCGTCGGTCGTGCCGAGCCGGTCGAGCGGGATGTACTCCGCCGCCTCCAGGACCCGGTCCCGGACTTCGTCGGGCGTCTCAAGCCGTGGATCGATCGGATCGATCACGCCAACGAAAATCCGCTGGCCAGGCTTGCTGTGCTCCTTCATGAGGCGCAGCACCCTGCCGCGGTCCGGCTCACTCGCGCACTGGATGTAGAAGTTCGTCGCCTTCAGCTCAAACAGCGTCGGCAGGAGGTCCGCGTAGTCCACGTCCGCGCTGTGCGTCGAGTCCCGGTCGCCGCCCGGACAGGTGTGAACGCCGATCCTACGGCGCTCGTCGGCCGTGAAGCGCTCGAGTACCTGATTGTTCAGGTCCACGAACATCCTGAGCAGGCCCAGCGATGGATCGAATTTCACCGCGAGCCGGCCCTCGGTGAAATCGAGCTGCACCACGTGGGCACCCTTCGCGAGACACCGGCGGATGTCCGTCTCCGCCTCGCGCACGAGATCCTGGAGAAACGCTTCGCGCGGATACCCTGTAATCCCGTCCTCCGGATAGAGCAGGCTGAGCGCCGAGGCCGCGATCACCGCCTGTTTGACGGGCACGTGGGCGTGCGCTCGCGCGCTCGCGAGATATGCGTCGGCGTACGTCTGATAGCGGAACGGCCCGGCGGTGAGCCGGGGGAGCTGCCGCGTGTGTCCGTCGGCGAACGGGATCGTGACGCCGTCGGGTGCGAGGTTCGTGAGCCCGTGGATCGGGTAGGTGGCGAAGCTGGGTTTCGCCTGCTCACCGTCGGTGATGACGGGAGACTCGGTCGCTTCGAACCGCCGGATGGTGTCTTGGATCGCCGCGTCCTGGAGTCGGGCGAACTGGTCGCGCGTGAGGCGACCGGTGGCGAACTGCTGCATCCCCGCGACGAGCTCCGGGGGTCTGGGGATGCTGCCAATGGGTTCGGTGGGGATCGGCATGGAGCAAGGCTATCCGGCGCCGTGACGATGTCAATGCCGCTACCCCCAATCCTTGGACTCGGGCGCAAGACGACGAAACGTCTTCAGAAACTCATATGGCGAGTGCGGAGTGCGGAGTGTGGAATGCGGAGTAGAAGGGTCGTCTGTCGATTCCGCACTCCGCACTCCACATTCCGCACTCAGCCGCAGGCCCCGCGCTTCTTCGGCGATGACGTTCACCGTCCCGTCGTCCTTGGCGAGCTTGCCGCGCACCCACAAGAGCGGCTCGCCGCGGACCGCGGTACGATAGCGCTCGTACACGTCGGGCCGCACGATCACGTTCACCATCCCCGCCTCATCCTCGACCAGCACGAATATGAATCCCTTCGCCGTCTCGGGTCGCTGGCGCGCGACCACCAGCCCGGCGACTTCGACCCACGCTCCGTGCTCGAGCCTGGGGAGCGTGTCGCTCTGCACGATACCCGGCGGCAGCGCCCCGCGGAGCAGCGAGAGCGGATGGCCGCTCGCGGCGAACCCCAGGACGTCATACTCCGCGAGCAGCCGCTCGGCCGCCTCGAGGCCGCCGAATCGGAGTCCCTCGTGGGGATGATTGAGCGCCAGCTCGAGCTGCCGCCGTGCGCGCGCGTCCACCCCGTGCTCCGTTTCCGGAGGCAGCCACAGCCCCACCTGCCACAGGAGCTCGCGCCGGGTGAGCCCGAAGCCGTCGCATCCTCCCACCCACACGAGATGCTCGATCGCGGTGCGCTTGAGCTTGGGCGGCGCCCGGCGCACGACGTCGCCGATGCTCAGGTACTGGCCGCGCTGTTCGCGCTCGGTCACCACAGCCGTCGCCGTCTCCTCGCTCCAGTCGCGCACGAACCCGAGCCCGATCCGAACGCCTCCCGTTTCCCGTTTCCCGTTTCCCCTCTCCCGCTCTATCGTGCTCCACACGTCACTCAGATTCACATCCGGCAGCCGGATCTCGACGCCGTTCCGCTGGGCGTCGCGTCCCAGCGCGTCGAGCGAGTAGAACCCCATCGGCTGGTTGTTGAAGAGGGCGCAATAATACTCGGCCGGGTGATAGTGCCTGAGCCACGCCGACTGGTAGGCGAGCAGGCCGAACGCCGCGGCGTGCGACTTGGGGAAGCCGAACTCGGAGAACGCGATCACCTGGGTGAACACGCGCTCTGCCGTCTGCTCGGGGACGCCGCGCGCCGCCGCGCCCTCCTTGAACTCCTCCCAGAACCCTGCCATCAGCTCGCGGCTGCGCCGCCGGCTCATCGCCCGCCGCAGCGCCTCCGCCTGGCCCGGAGTGAATCCCGCGAGCGCCTGGCACACCTGCAGCACCTGGTCCTGATAGAGGATCACGCCGAGCGTTTCGGCGAGCGGTTCCTTGAGGAGGGGATGCTCGAGCGGCGGCTCGTACGGCCGGCCCGCGGCCCGGGCGCGGCGCTGGTCTTCGCGTCGCCGGACGTACGGATTCACCGCGCCACCCACGATCGGGCCGGGCCGCACGATCGCGACCTCGACGGCCAGGTCTTCGAGGTTGGTGGGTCGGGTGCGACGGATCATCTGGATCTGCGCCCGGCTCTCGATCTGGAACAGTCCAACCGTGTCGCCCCGGCAGATGCGGTCGTACACCGCGGGGTCCTCGAAGTCGATGCGCGAGAGGTCTGGTGGCGTTCCCTCCCGCACGGCGATCCGCTCGACGCACTCTTCCACCAGCGACAGCATGCCGAGCGCCAGGAAGTCGATCTTGATGAAGCGTGCGTCGTCGCAGGAATCCTTGTCCCACTGGCACACCACCCGGTCTTCCATGGCGGCGCGCTCGAGCGGCACGATCTCCACGAGCGGCCGGCTCGAGATGACCATCCCACCCACGTGCTGGGAAATGTGCCGCGGCAGCCCCGTGATCTCCTCGGCGAGCTCGCACATCTCTTTCCAGAGCGGCGCGCTCCGTCGCCCCGCGAATCCGGGAAGCTGGTCCAATTCGTCCGCCAGTCCGCCGGATCGCCGGTCCGCCAGTTTCGCGACCTGCTCGATCTCGCCCGGCGGCAGATCAAGCGCCTTGCCGATCTCGCGCACCGTCGAGCGCAGGCGGTAGGTGGGGAACGAGCAGACGAGCCCGACGTGCTCGTCGCCGTACCGCTTGTAGACGCGCCGGATCAGCTCTTCCCGAATCTCGCGCGGGAAATCGAGGTCGATGTCCGGCACCGAGGCGAGGGTCTCGTTCAGGAACCGTCCGATGAAGAGCCGGGTGGCGACCGGATCGATGTGCGAGAGGCCGAGCAGGTAGCACACGACGGAGGAGACCGATGAGCCGCGCCCCCGCCCGGGGAGGAGGTCGCCGCTGGCGCGCCGCGAGCCGCGCCGCACGTCGGCGGCGACTTGGCGGGCGAGGTCGAACAGATCGTGATAGACGAGGAAGAACCCGCTGAGCCCGTGGCGCTCGACGAGCCGCAGCTCCTCGGCGAGCCGCCGCTCCGCCTCGCCGCGGTGCAGGGAGCCGGCGGGGTAGCGCTCTTCGAGCCGCGCGCGGCACAGCTCGGCGAGCGCCCTGGGGGCGGGAGCGCGCTCGGCGCCGTGGAAGTCGGGAAAGCGATATCCCAGATCCCGCGTGAGATCGAACTCACGGCACCGCTCCGCGAGGGCCAGAGTATTAGCGACAGCATCTGGACAGTCAGGAAACAGCGCTTCGACCTCTTCCGGCGGGCGCAGGAAGAACTCGCTGTTCGCATGACGCACGTCGTGCGAGCCGTCGAGCGTCGTGCGGTGCCGGATCGCCACCAGCACGTCGTGCAGCCGATGCCGCTCGCGCCTGTGGTAGTGCACGTTGCCCGACGCTACGACGCCAAGTCGTGCGGAATCGGCGACGTCTTTCAGCGCTCGCGTGAGGGCGAGGTCTCCCCGGACGTAGTTCCGCTGCAGCTCGACGACAAAGT